>ENA-ORBV01006005-ORBV01006005.1-microbial-mat-metagenome-genome-assembly--contig:-NODE-6005-length-21742-cov-64.620909_pt1 | contig 21742 bp, 15 predicted proteins | sample MGYA00237777_ERZ505514 | MGnify/ENA primary metagenome ERZ505514 (study PRJEB26160, sample SAMN06269048) | microbial mat metagenome | isolation source: Oligotrophic lake microbial mat | place... | reverse complement strand
GAGCCGCTCGCTGGCGATGGCGGGGCGGGCGATGTACCTGCACAGCCGCTCGAGTCCGGCGCGGTCGTGGCCTTCGAGCGCGACCTTGGCGTGGAGCGAGAAGCCCTCGAGGTGCGCCGCGGACGCGTACAAGCAGGCCGCTTTGCTCATCGAGTTCTTGCGCGAGAGCAAGTGGGGCAAGGACAAGTTCCAGACCTTCATCCACACCGTCGGGCTTGTTCCGCGCGGCAAACTGCCCGCGATCGAGGCGGCGTTCCGCAAGGTGTACGAGTGCGATCTCGCGACGGTCGAAGCGAAGCGGGTCGAGTACTGCAAGAAGCGTTGAGTGCGCGGGGGCAGGGGCTGCGGGCTCCCTGGGAGCCCCGCCGGGCCGTCCTGCGCCCAACTTGCGCCCGCCTGCTAAAGTTTCACATGGCCTCCGCGCTCCCTCACGGGTCGCGGAGTGAGTCGACGAGAGGCCGCTTCCATCCCACGAGATATCCGAATGTTCATGCTCTCTGGTCGTGTCCTCCTGGCCGTTTCTCCCTTCCTCCTCGCGCCCGCCGCCGTCGCCGGCGTGCTGACCGTCGGCCCTGGCGCGGCCCACGCGCAGATCGCGGACGCGATCGCCGTCGCGAACGACGGCGACGTGATCCTCGTCCGCACCGGGACCTACGCGAGCTTCGCGATCGACGCCAAGTCGCTGTCGGTCGTCGCGGACGCGGGCGCGAACGTCACCACGAACGAGAGCGTCTACGTGAGGAACTTGTCCAGCTCGCAGACCGCGGTCGTGTCGGGCATCCGGATCGAGCACCTCTTCAACGCAACCCCGCTCACTCTCGAGAACAACGCGGGTCACGTGCGGGCCCAGTCCGTGACCGCGATCGGGAGCCAGTACGTATTCGGCGGAGCTAGGCCCGCGCTCGTAATGAACAACTGCGCCGATGCTTCGTTCGTCGCGTGTGACTTCGTCGGCGGCGGACCCGAGTACGGCGGGCTCGGCTACGGCCATACCGGCGCCCCCGCGATCCTCGCGTCGTCGAGCGTGGTCACTCTGCACGATTGCACGGCCCGCGGCGGCGATGGGCTCTTCGGCTATTCGAACCCGCCGAACAGCATCACCTCGGGTCAGCCCGGCGAACCGGCCCTGGAGTTCACGGGCGGCCAGCTCTTCGCGCGCGGATCGAACTTCCAGGGCGGAGCCGGCGGCCGCGGTCAGAGCACGAGCGCGTGTCCCACGACGGGTTACGAGTACGCGACCGGCGGCGGCGACGGCGGCCCCGGGATCCGCGCGACGGGAACCGCGGCCACGCTCGTGGACGTGACGACGCTCGGAGGCACGGGCGGGATCGGCGGCACGACCGGTTGCGGCACGCAGGCGTACACCGGCGTCACGGGCCTGCCCGTGGATCCGCCGTCGATCGTCCCGATCGCCGCGCCTTGGATGTCGATGGCCGTTCCGGCTCCGGCCCGCGAAGGACAGCAGCTCTCGTTCACCTTCAACGGGCCTCCGGGCCAGCGCGTGATCCTCGCCACGAGCGCCGGTGCGAGCCGGACGCCGCTGTTTCAAAGCGTCCTGCTGCTCAGCGCGCCGCTGCGTCGCGTGCCCATGGCCATCATTCCGTCGGGCGGGATCCTCACCGTTCAATTGCCTGTGCCCACGCTCGCCCCGGGAGTGGACGCGCGGCTCGTGCACGCGCAAGCCGCCTTCGTCGATCCGATCACGGCGCAGACGTTCGTCACGAGCCCGAGCGTCATCGTGATGCTCGACCAGTCGCTGTAGGTCGCGTCGCAGCCTCGGCTGGATCTCGCACGCTCGGGGGCTGGGGCTAGGAACTCCAAGCGGATGACCCCGGGCAGAGGGTAGCGGTTCGGGCCGATTCCCGGGAGGTCTCGAGACCCCGGACGAGTGGATCCGGTCCCTCGGAGCCCCGTTTCGGTGCTGCGGGCAGGCTCGGGAGCCGCCTCGAGCCGGCCGGAGTGGCTGGGTTTGCGGCCCGGGGCACGGCGCCGCCACACCGCGCCTCTTTGGAGGTGCGCAGCTCGCTCCCATGCCGGACTACCAGGCGAACTCGGGCTCTGGCGGCGCTCTGGCGGGAGCGATCGCCGGGGCTGTGCTGGGCAGCTCGAGGTGGCCCTAGGATCCTGCGCACGACGGGCCCGTCGGTGATCATGGCGATCAGCCTGCGCGCACCGCCGCAATCGGGACACGTGAGAACGTCGACGGCGAAAACGCGGCGCAGTAGATCGGCCCAACGGAGCCTGCGGGTTCTGGCTGGGTTCGAGAGCGCGGCGGGGAAGTCGGGAGAGCCCGAGCCCGAGCAGCCGGCGTTGTGTTCCGTCGAACCGTGGTGCGACTCGGTCGGCGCGCGCGGCCCGGGCGCGATGCGGTCGGGATCCCCTTCGCAACGACGCTGATGCGTCGTCGCGATTCGTCGCTTCGCGACGAACCGGGGCATTCCAACTGCGCCGCGGGCGCGAGCACGCCGTGGTACGTCAGCAGGTGCGCTCGCGGCCTGGGCACGAGCGCCGCGAGTCGCTCGAGGAAGGCCAACGGCTCGAAGACGATCGCGTTGGTGCCGTCGCGCCAAGCGCGCCGCAGCCGGTAGACCACGCGCCCATCAGGATCGATCGAGAGCCGCTCGCTGGCGATGGCGGGGCGGGCGATGTACCTGCACAGCCGCTCGAGTCCGGCGCGGTCGTGGCCTTCGATCGCGACCTTGGCGTGGAGCGAGAAGCCCTCGAGGTCGCAGCACAGCTCGGCCGCTTCAGGCTCCACCGCTCGGACCGGTGGGGCCACGCCGGCTTCCGCCCCGCCAGGTCGGTCACGACGGATTGACTTCACCTTTTCGCCACTGCTGCGTCCGCGAGCGCACACGCCGCCGCGACGCGCACCCCACGCCGCGAGTTCCCTCGCGCCCAGCGCAGCCGCCGCCGCAAGCGAAGCGGCGAGCGGGCGGCTGAGCCGGGCGCAGCGGAAAACGCCGACGAGCGCCGCCCACCCGGCCGAGCAAAGCTCGGCCGCCGGTCGCTATCATCTCGGCCCTTCCCGCGCATGATCTTCATCAGCTTCGCAAGCGAAGACGCTGACTTGGCCCGCGCCCTCGGACTCCGCATGGAGGCCGCGGGCGCGGAGGTCTGGTGCTCGGTCTTCACGGAAAAACTCGCCGACGGTCGCCCGTGGCGCGACCAGGTCTACGCGGCGCTCGACCGGTCCAGTGTCTTCGTGCTGCTCGTGACCGGCAGTCCGATCAACGGCATGACCAAGGAGGAGAGCGACTACGCGCTCGACCTCTTCAACAAGCACGAGAGCTTGCGATTCGTCACGTTGCGCAACGCCCAGCGCGTCACACTCCCGCCCGCATACCGTCGCTTCCAGGCCGTCGATTTGCCACCCGATTGGGACGCCCCCGGCAGTCAGTTTCTCTCGAAGAAGCTGCGGCAGTGGGGTGAAGTCGTGGATCCAGACGGCGGTCAGGCACCCACACCGGAGCCGACGCCGGACGTCTCTCAACAGATCGCCGATCACACGCCGAAGCCGATCCCGCGGGACGAGCCCCCGGCGGAGTCGACTCGGACCGCTGCGCCGACTTCGCCTACGGAGTCCGGATCCTCGTCGGCCCAAACAAGCATCGCGTCTAGCGACGCATCGAGTTCGAGCCCAGGTCGCGGCTCGGGCCCGCGCCAGCGACGGTTCCAGTGGATTGCTGTGGTTGGGCTGCTCGCGCTCACCGTCTGGGGCGGACTCAAGTTCTTCGGCGAAGGCAAGGACTCGCGGGACCCGGCAATCGCGAGCGTCGACCGCGATGCGACGCAGGCTGCCGGGCGCAGCGCCGGCGCGGAACAATCCACTCCGGTCGCCGTTGCCCCGGTCTCCGGGCGCACGAGCGGAGATCAGCTTCTCGACATGGTGCGGATCCCCGCGGGCAAGTTCCTGATGGGCAGAGCGAGTTCGCCTCGCGCCGACGAGAAGCCGCAGCGCGAGAGGACGTTGGCTGCGTTCGAGCTCGCGAAGACCGAAGTCACGCGAGGTCATTGGCTCGCGGTGATGTCCAAGCCGCCCATCTGGGCGCAGTGGGGCGATTCAAATGCCGACGCCGAACTCCCCGCCACGGAGCTGACCTGGGACGAGGCCAAGGAGTTCTGCGACAGGCTTTCGGCGCGCGAGGGTCTCAAGGGCACCAAGGGCTATCGCCTTCCGAGCGAGGCGGAGTGGGAATATGCGTGCCGGGCGGGAACGACGACGGAGTATTGGTCGGGCGACAGCGAGGAGGACCTCGCGCGGGTCGGTTGGTACAGCCAGAACTCGGACGGGCAAGTCCATGCCGTCGGCGAGAAGCCAGAGAATCCGTGGGGCCTATTCGACATGCACGGCAACGTGTGGGAGTGGTGCGAGGACACTTGGCACAGCGACTACCAGACTGCGCCGACCGACGGCAGTGCGTGGGTGGACGAGGCTTCTTCGGCCCGCGTGATTCGCGGCGGCTCCTTCGAGGACCCCGCCGGGCGCGCGCGCTCGGCGGCCCGCACCGGGCCCCCCCGCTCGTCCCGGTGGGACGACGCCGGCTTCCGCCCCGCCAGGTCCGTCACGACGGATTGACTTCACCACTTCACCACTGCTTCGTCCGAGAGCGAACACGCCGCCGCGACTCGCACCGCACGCCGCGAGTCCCCTCGCGCCCGGCGCAGCCGCCGCCGCAAGCGAAGCGGCGAGCGGGCGGCTGCGCCGAGCGCAGCGGCAGACGCCGACGAGCGCCGCCCCATCCGGCCGAGCGAAGCTCGGCCGGCGCCAAAAAAAACTCCCGCGGCGGCGTCGCTCAGCACGGGCCAGCCAAGAATCGAAAACGCGCCCGCCGGGAGGCTCGAACGCTCGACTCGCCAGCGGCGACGAACGTCCTACGACCCCCGGCGGACGCTCCACGGTTCGGCCGAGTCCATGGGACTCGGCCCGGATGCTCGGGCGGGTCGTCACGTGCACTGGGAAGCGGTCATCGGCCGCGAGGGCGCGAAGAGAGCCTCCATCTCGCGTTGCAACGAGCTGGCGGGGCGGAAGCCGGCGTTGTCCCACCGGTTCGAGCGGTGGTTCCTGTTGCGGTACGCCGAGCGCGCGTTCTCGGCGGTGTTCTCGAAGGAGCCGCCGCGAATCACGCGGTTCGAAGAAGCCTGTGCCCGAGCACCCGGTTCGGGCGCTCGCTGGCGTTGTCAAAGATCGAACGAGTGCCGTAGCACCCAGGCGCGGCGCAGTTCGCGTGTGTCGCCGTGCCGCAAGAGCTCGAACAACGCCGCGGTGCTCTGTCGGAAGCTCTCCGGCGTGCGCAGGCCGCGCTCGAGCTCCCAGCGCCGCTGTCGCATGCGCCAGCGGTAGCGCCGCAGGTTCTCGGGCCGCACGCGCGTCACGCCGCGGTGGATCGACCAGCCCAGGAAGGGCAGCGGCTCGCTCGTCGGAGCGAGCTTGGTGACGCTCTCCTTCAACTCTAGGCCCAGCTCGTCGCGCAGCGTCTGGGCGACCGCGAGGTGCGCATCGCGCAACGCGGCACGCGAGTCGTCGAACAGCGCGAAGTCGTCCATGTAGCGCACGTACCCGCTCACGCGCAGCTCGTCCTTGACGCGGTGGTCGACGCGGTCGAGAACGAGGTTGGCGAGCCACTGGCTCGTGAGCGTGCCGAGCGGCAGACCAACGCCGGCGTCGGGTTCGTTCAGCGGCCCGCGCAGGATGGTGGCCGTCAGCCGCAGGACGTCCTTGTCCTTCACGGCGCGCGCGAGGGCCGCCATGGCCACGTCGTGCTGCACGGAAGCGAAGAACGAGCGCACGTCGAGCTTCAGGAACCACGCATGGCGGCGCTGGAACCGTTTCGCGCGCGCGACGGCGGCGTGCTGGCCCTTGGCGGTGCGACAGGCGTAGCTGTCGAAGACCATGCGCCGCTCCAGATACGGCGCCAGCGTGTCCATCAGCGCGTGGTGTACGACCTGGTCGCGAAAGGGCGTGACGGTGATCGTGCGTTGCTTGGGGTCGTGGATCTCGAAACGGGCGACGGGCCCCGGCCGCCACCGGTGAGCCAGCAACTCGCGTTCGAGCTCGAGGCAGTTGGGCTCGGCGCGTTCGAGGAACGCGGCGGCCGCGCGGCTCGTGCGCTTGCCGCGAGCGGCCACGCGCGCCGCCGCGAGCAGCGTCTTGAAGCTCGCGATGGAGGGCCACAGATTGCCGATGCGCCTCACTCGACGCGCTCCTCGCCCGGCGCGGGCCGCGGCCGCTCGCCCAGGCTCGTGCGCCAGCCGTGCAGCATGCGTCCGACCTCGTCCAGCCCGCGGCAAGCGCTTTCGAACTGCGCCGCGGAGCACACCTGCGTCAACTGCGCCAAGCGCAGCAAGCGTCGCATGCGCTCGAGGACGAGGTTCACCCGCGCCAGCCGCGCTGCTCGTCCGTTGCGTTCGTAGCGCGCTTGCACGAGTTCCTCGAGCACTTCGAGCGCGTGCTCCTCGATGCGGCGCGTGAGCGTGAAGCGCGCGCGCTTGGGCCAACGCGGCGTGGCGGCGAGCAGCCACGCGCAGAACTCTTCGAAGCGCGCGAGCACGAGCAACTCGGGCGGCGCTTCGCGCGGCTTGGGACGAACGGAAGGCGTGCTCACGGCGCGGCCTCGGTCGGCGTCGCGGCGTTGGGCGCCGACTCGGCTGCGGACGGCGTCTGCGGGGCGACGCCGTTGAGCGCGCGCAGGATCGCCTCGCCGTAGCGCCGGACCTTGCCCGGGCCGATGCCTTCCACCGCGCCCAGTGCGCTGGTCGACGCCGGGCGCGCCAGCACGACTCGAACGAGCTCGGCGTTGGTGAACAGCACGTAGGGCGGCACGCCGTCGTTGCGCGCTTGTTCGTTGCGCCAAGCTCGCAAGGTGAGGAACAGGGCGCGATCCGGCGCGCTCATTCGCGCGACGGCGTCGTCGCGCCCGCTGGACGCTTGCTCGGCGTCAGCCGATGCGCGCACCGGTCGCGACGAACTCGGGAGCCGCGCTGCATCGGCGTAGTCGACGACGCACAGGAGGTGCGGGAAGCCGTGTACTTCGAAGAAGTACTCGCGCAGCGAGAGCACCTCCTTGTCGCGCACGAAATCCGTCAGCGGTGAATCGTCGAAGCCCCCGAGGCTGGGAGTGAAGGAGAGTGTGAGGATCTTGGTGCGCATGGTGGTGGTTCGCGCCGTTGCCGCGACGCCGACACCTCCACCCTCCGCCCCATGCCCGCCTTCCAGCCAACCTGCAAACGAAAAGTCTGAAAAATAACCGTTCTCGCCCAAAACGCGGGGTGATATCCCGACTTCCGTTCTCGTCCGCCGCCGGCGGCCGGCTTCGCACGGCCCGCGTGCGGCTGCGGGGAGCGGAGGTGAAGTGGTGAAGTCAATCCGTCGTGACGGACCTGGCGGGGCGGAAGCCGGCGTCGTCCCACCGGATCGAGCGGCGGCCCCTGAAGCGGAACGCCGAGCGCGCGTACTCGGCGGGGTCCACGAAGGAGCCGCCGCGAACCACGCGGAACGAAGAAGCCTGGTCCACCCACGCACTGCCGTCGGTCGGCGCAGTCTTGTAGTCGCTGGGCCAAGTGTCCTCGCACCACTCCCACACGTTCCCGTGCATGTCGAACAGGCCCCACGGGCTTGCTGGCTTCTCGCCGACTGCATGTACACGATGGACCGAGTTCACGGCGTACCAACCGACGCGCGCAAGGTCCTTCTCCTTGTCCCCCGACCAGTACTCCGTCGTCGTACCAGCGCGACACGCGTACTCCCACTCCGATTCGCTCGGAAGGCGCGCGCCCAGCCAACGGCAGAACATGGTCGCCGCATACCAGGACACCTCGGTGATGGGGTCGCGCTCGTTACCGCCTCGTGCTCGGGAGGGAGGATCGAACCGTGAGTACTGACCACGAGTCACCGGGGTACGGAACAGATCGAATGCCAGTCTCAGCTCGACCTTGTGCGCTGGCCGTTCGTCGTCGCCACCCTTCTTCGAGCCCATGGTGAACCGCCCCGCGGGAATCGTGCTCCAGACGGACACCACGCCCTCACCCGTCTCGACCGTCTCGAATAGCGGGCCATCAGGCTTGGGGAGGTGATCGAACAGGCGCGCTCGGCGCTGGGCAGCTTCGCGCGCCAGCTCGGGCTCGGCGACGCCGATCGCGGTGAAGGCCTGATCGATGAAGTACAGGTCGTCGGGCGTGGCCCCGGAGCGGCGGATCTGGTCGAGCAGCCGCAGCGAAAGCAATGGGTCGCCGAGCTTGTCGCGAAGTTGGAGGAGTAGCTTGCCGCGTTCTTCGATGTCCTCGGTCAGGCCGAGCACGGCCTCGATCGTCTTGGGCGTGAGCTTCTCCGAGCTTGCTACGGCTCGCAGCGCGACAGATGGATTCGACGCGGCGAGGGTGAGAATCAACTCGTCGGGCCGCTCGACCTCCCCGGCCAGGAACGCGAAGGATTCGGCCCACAGATTGACTCGGTCGTTCACACCGGCGGCCAATTTTACTGCCTGCTCGACGCCGAGCGCGGCGAGGTGTTTGGCGGTCAGCGCCTCCTGAAAGCTGCGGTGCCAGAAGCCCCAGTGGCCGCTGTCGCCGCGATAGGGGCCGACCACGCCAGCGCGCCGCAGGCGTTCGAGAACCCACCGAGCGACGGGCGTGCCGGCGGGAGCACCCCAGGCGGCGGGAGCGAGGAACTGGCCATTCATTCGCACGTCGACGGCGAGCAGTGCGCGCTCGAGCACCGTCGGCGAGCTGTCGATCTCGCCGCGAACGGTCATCGACGCGGCGATCTCGACCAGTGCGGCGCGCACCCAGTCGACCAGTGGAAGTGGTTCGGGCGGTTCGTGGTGCTCGTCGGCGAGCAACGCGTCGAGCACCTGGTCGTAGAGCTGTCCTCGACGCGGCCCAGGCGCGCCGCCGCGGTTGATGACGATCGCCATGAGCGTGAGCAGCAGCGGATTCGCCGCGTCTTCGGCGAGGCCCGGGTTGGCGTTGAGCTCGCGCACCCACTCTCCCGGCCCGCGTCGCTCGGCCGCCTCTGGCTTGAGGTACTCGGCGAGCATCTTGGTCTGCTGGTCCTGCTCCATGCGCTGCACGTCGGCGACGACGAACGGCGCCGGCAGCGGCGCGCGCGAGTAGCCGATACGTCGCGTCGTGACGACGAGCGTGGAGTTGCCCAGCGCGTCGTGCAGTTGCCGGACGAGGTTGGTCGCTTGGCCTCGCACGGCGTCATCCACCTCGTCGAGCCCGTCCAGCAGGAGCGCGAGGCGGCCCTCGCTGCGCGCGAGTTCCAGACCGTCGAGCGCCGCGGACTCGCCGTGGTGCTCGAGGTGTGCGCGCACGCGGGCCCAGCCGGCCCCGCTTTGCGCCAGCAGGTTGCGCAGCGTGAGGAACACGGGCACGGCCTGTTGGTCGAAGGTGCTCGCCTTCTCGAAAACGACGTGGCGCAGCAGCGTGGTCTTGCCCGCGCCCGGATCGCCGCGCACGACCCAGCGCCGCGGGGCGCGCTTGAGCAGGTCGACCAGCTTCAAATCGCGCGTGGGCTCGGCGCCAGCGTGCTCCTCGCGCAGGTCGAGTTCGACGTACACCTGCTCGAGCCCGGCGCGGCGCACGCGCGAGCGGAAGAAGGGGAGGAGCTCGCTGTGCGCGTCGCGCGCGCGGCGCAGGTAGGGAAGCAGCGGGTCTTCCGCGGCGGGCGGGCGCCAGAGTTCGAGTGCGCGGGCGAGCGCGTCCAGCGACGTACGAGCGGTCGGTTCCAGCGCCGTGTCGTTGGCGCGCAGCAGCTCGAGCACGCTGCGCGCGCCGTCGCCCGCCGACTGCGGCGGCATGCAGGCCAGAGCCAGCAGGGCGCTCGCGCGCTCGTCCTCGGGCAACTGCTTGACCGAGTTCGCGGGGAGCCTCAGTTCGCTCTCGAAGCCTGCACAGGTGAGCGGCGTGCGGGTGAGCGGGGCGAGGAGCTGTTCAAACTGTCGGCGCAGTTGCGCGTCCAGGCGCGGGTGGCCGGGCGGAGGTTGTTCGAGCGTGCCCTGCGCGAGCCGTGGACCGCCGGAACCGAGGGCTGTGAGCAGCTTGCCGAGCGACTGCACGTACTTCTTGGGCTCCGTGAAATCGAGCGCCTGCGCGCGGCGGATGTAGGTCGGGCGCGGGGCGTCGGCATGCACGACGACGAGGATGCGGCCCTCGGCAGCCCAGTTCGGACGCTTGTCGATGATGGTCTGCCACTCGTCGCGGATGCGCGGTCGCACGGCGGCTTCGGGCGACCAGACCAGCACTAGGCGCTCGCAGGCCGCGAGCGCGCGTTCGACCTCGCCGATCCACGGTGCGCCGCCGTGGATGTCCTCCTCGGAGAAGAAGCCCCTGAGGCCGTGCGCCTCGAGGTTCGAGTGCAGCGCGCGCGCCCAGTCCTTGTCGCCGCTCCAGAAGCTCAGGAAGTAGTTCTGCATGCGTGGGGGCCTGGAGTATGCCGTGGTGTTGGTTCACGGGGGCTGGCTGCCGAACTCGGCCGGCTCGGGCGGGTAGCAGTTCACGTTTACCGCCGCGCCCCGCTCAGCCCTCCGCTCGCCGCTACGCTTGCCGCGGCGGCTGCGCTGGCCGCGATGATCCCTGTGGCTTGTGGGAGTCGCTGCGCGTGGGCCGCAACGAGTTGCTGCATCGGTGAAGTGATGAGGTCAATCCGTCGTGACGGACCTGGCGGGGCGGAAGCCGACGTCGACCCACCGGCGCGAGCGGCGGCCCCCGTCGCGGCACGCCGAGCGCGCGTTCACGGCCGTGCTCCCGTAGGAGCCGCCGCGGACCACGCGGTTCGAAGAAGCCTCGTCCACCCACGCACTGCCGTCGGTCGGCGCCGTCTCGTAGTCGCTGGCCCAAGTGTCCTCGCACCACTCCCAAACGTTGCCGTGCATGTCGAACAAGTCCCGCGGATTGGCCGGCTTCTCGCCGACGGCATGAACACGATTCTCCGAGTTCTCGTCGTACCAACCGACGCGCTCGAGGCTGTTCTCGCCGTTGCCCGACCAGTACAGCGTCTTGGTTCCCGCGCGGCACGCGTACTCCCACTCCGCCTCGCTGGGAAGTCGCGCGCCCAGCCACGCGCAGTAGAGCCGCGCCGCGAACCAGTCGAGCTCGGTGGCGGGTAGCCGGGGGTTCTTTGACTTCACCTGCCTCGCTGTGGGCTTCGCGAACGGCTCCCACTGCGAGACGGTCACCGTGGTCTCCGCGAACTCGAAGGCGCGCACGGTGACCGAGCGCACGGGACGCTCGTCGTCGAATCCCGTCTTCGCGGATCCCATCTTGAACGTGCCGGCGGGGATGCGCGCCCAACTCAGAAGATCCGCTTTGGGCAACGGACGACCGCAGCGTTGGAAGAACGCCTCGCGCGAGGGCGTCGCGTGCTCGATCTGTTCGAGCATCCACCAGATGCGGCCAAGACCTTCGACCGGCGTCTGGTCCGACACAGCGCCCCACAGCAGGTCGCGGCGCGATTGTGCCGCGAGGTTCCAGCGATCCAGCATCCTCTCGAGCCGTTCCGGCTCCCAGCGGTCGATCGACACGAAGCGCGTCACGACGTCGATGGGAGAGAGAGCGTCGATCGACGGCAGCGTCCGCAGCGCGAGGTCGGAGCTCGCCGCGGTGATCGCATCGAGTAGGAACGCCGGATCGGCGAGCTGTCCGGCGAGCAGTGCGAAGACCTCGCCCCAGCGCGCCGGGTTCGTCGACTCGTCGCGCTTGGCGGCCTTCTTGGCGCGCGACGGTTTCTCTGCCTTTTCCCAGGCTGTGGTCTCCTGGGCCCAGGCCGCGACGCGCGCCCGGATCCGTTCCTCGCCCTCGCGCGCGATGGCCTCGGCCGCCAGGAACTCGCGCAACGAGCGGTGGAGGTAGCGCCACGGTGCGTTCGCGCCGTCGTGCTGGCCGAGGACGCCGGAGTTCGTGCCGATGTCGTTGAGGAAAGCGTCGTTCGTGCCCCAGGTCTCCCTGACGAGGAAGTTGGCCTCGTCGTCCTCGCGGCGCAGCGTCGTCAGAGTGTCCGAGAGCGGTCTGGTCTCCCAGCTCTCGCCACCTTGCGTGTGCAGCACGAGGCTGAGCTTCTGGAGCAACCGCCGCGCGTGCCCGGTGTCACGCACGCCGTGCTTCTCCACGCCGAAACCGCGCCGCAGCAGGAGGTCGACGGCGGTCTCGTAGAGCCTGGTGCGCGTGTTGGGCAGCGACGTCTCGGCCAGGACGGTGTCGCGCGCCACGACCGCGAGCAGCGTGAGCAGCAGCGGGCTCGCGGCGAGGTCGGCCAGCGCGGGATGCTGGTCGATGTGTGCGCGCACGCGCTTGGCTTCGCTCGTGCCAAGCAGCTTGGAGAGCAGTTCGTCCTGCCGCTCTTTGGGCAGCGCCAGGACTCGCGCGCGACAGAAGGCTGCGGGCACATCGCGACGCTCGAGTGCGATCGGGCGACAGGTCACGGCCAGCGCGGTCGATGGGTTGTCGGTGGCGTAGGCCAGGATCTCCGCGTAGAGCTTGTCCATGCGGGCCGGGTCGACCTCGTCGAGTCCGTCGAGCAAGAGGAGCAGCTCACCGCGCTGGGCCGCGCCCGCGAGCGCGGCGCGCAGCACGTTTGCGCGAGGGGACCGCGGGGCGTCGTCGCCGAGCATGTCCTGCACAGCGAACTCGAGCGGGTCGAGGGACGACTTCACCCGCGCGAGCGGGAGGAACACCGGAACCTGCGAGCCGGCTCGAGCGGTCGAGCGCGCGAGACTGCGCGCCAGGGTCGTTTTTCCGGCGCCGGGCTCGCCCACGATGATCCAGCGCGGAGCGCTCGGTCCGCGCTGGGCCGGGAGAAGCAGGCCCTCGAGCGTGCGCGGTGCGGGGTCGGCGTCCGACTTGGATCGCAACAGATCCTGTTGCCGCTCGAGATCCTCACGCCGCGGCGTGGGTTCGAGTTCGACTTGGACGAAGGTCTCGTCGAGCAGCAGGTCCGCCGCGCCGTCGAAGTAGGGCACGAGCCGCTCGTGCTGCTTGGCGACCCACTCGCGGTAGGCGGCGAGTGCGTCGGACTGGGTCCACGTCTTGGCGACTGCTGCGGCGGGCGCTGCGGTGTCCGGCTGGTCCAGTCGGCGCAGCGCTTCGTGCAACGCCGAGGCGACCTCGGCCGGCGATCCGGCGCCGATCTTGGCGGCCTGATACGCGAAGAGCTGCGGCCAGTCCGGAAGGTCGCCGTGGCGCAGTACGGGGATCACGGCGCGCGATCGGTCCGTGCGCGCCAGATCGATGAAGTGCTCGACCTCGGAGCGCTCCCAGGAAGAGATGTTGTCGCTGACGATCGCCGCGATGCCGCGGGACTCCTCGAGCGCGCGCGACAGTTCGTTGGCCCAACGGGCGCTGGTCTTGATGGACTCCTCGTCGATGAACACGCGCCGGCCGCGCACCTTGGTCAGCTCCAGAGCGACGGCGCGCGCGAAGTCGCGGTCCCTGGGCGAGAACGAGAGGAACAGGTCGTACTTGAAGGTCGTCGTGGGGACAGAATCGGCGCCGAGCAGCGTCCGATTGCGCTCGATAACCTCGTTCACGTAGCGATTGCGCTCTTCGACGAGCAGCTTGGAGTCTTCGAGGCCGCGCGCGAGGAACGCGGCGACGGTCGCGATGGCGTAGGAAACGCTCGATGGGTCGTCGCTCGATTCGAGCAGCACCGGTAGCGGCTCGCCCAGACTCCAGCGCGCCACGTGCGGAATGCGCAGCAGCGCGTTGAGGCGCTCCGGCTTGACGTCCTTGTCGCGCCACTCGTCGTACACACGCTCGAGGCGCTCGCCGAGGATGCGCGTCCACTTGTCGAGATCGGCGCCGACCGCGTTGGGATCGAAGCGCGACGGCACGGGCAGCGCCATGAAATCCCCGCGGTCGAGCGGCAGCAGCGCGCGCTGCTTGCGGGCTTTGTCGAGCGCGCCGAGCGTGCCGTCGAGGCCTTGGCGGTTGGGCGCGAACACGAGCACGACCAGGTCGGGCAACTGCGCCGTGCAGATGCCGCCGATGTCGGTCAAGCCCGTGCGGCTGTCGACGAGCACGAAGTCGTAGTCGCGCACCCACTCGCGCCGGAGCTTCTCGATGCGCTCGCCGAGCTGGATCTTCTCGGAGCGGTAGCCCTCGTCCCAGTCGATCGCGGCAAGCTGCTTACCGTACTCGTCCGACGACGTGTCGCCCGCGTCGAGGAAGTCGAGCTTGCCCTTGGCCTTCTCGATCGTGGTCTCGCGAATCAGGCGCTTCCAATCCGGCTGCCTGTTCTGGGTGAGCTCTCCGACCAGCTCCACGATGCCCGCGCGGCGTCCCGGCAGGAGCAGCCCGTTCTCGCTGAAGTAATGGAACAGCCCGGGCGCCTCGAGGTCCCAGTCGACGCACAGCACGCGGAATCCCGCGCGCGCCATCCAGACTGCGACGTTGGCGAGCAGGAAGCTGCGCCCGACGCCGCCCTTGTAGGAATAGAAGGTGATGACGCGGCCGGTCATTGGAGCCTCGGTACGTCGTAGGCGTGGGCCGGGGGAAGCGGGTCGGCGTCGCACCATGAGAACGTGGAGTCGTACGGCGGGGCCGACTCGATCGAGCGCGCGACCCAGCCGCAGAACTCCTGCATGGCGGTCGCAAACTTGGCGTGCGCAACTTCGTCCTGCCGGATCGGGCCCGCGTAGCGCGAGAACTCGGAGAAGCTCTTGAAGAACTGCAAGGCCTGGGCCTCGTCATCGAACCACTTCCCGTCCGCGTACACTGCGGGTAGCACAAGGCCCGGTCCTTCGGCGTGCTCGGGCATGTGCTTCTTCTGTCTCTCGAGCATCGAGTGGAACTCGCTGCGGCAGAGCGGCGAGCGGAAGTACAGCGGGTTCCAGACCGCGACGAGGCACTTCGAGTGGCGCAGCCAGTGCTTGAGAGTGTTCTTCCAGAGCTGTCCCGGCGGCAAATCTCGGTCGAACGCGATGCGCGCCCCTGGGTACTCCTGCTCGAGCCAGTGCTTGAACTCCGGGAAGAACACCTTGTGGACCCACTCGCCGTCGCGGTCGAGCTGCCACTCGCCGCCCGGTTCGAGCCGCTGGCCCCGCCGGTAGCTCAAGAACACCTCGAACTCGTACTTGCTCATCGTGGGGCGTCGATCATGGTACGAATCAGCCTTCGGCGCGCTCGAACAGGCTGGTCAGCGGCTTGGGCCGCTCACCGAGCGACTTCTCCGCGGCGAGCATGGCCTGCACCTGCACCGACTCGATCTGTCGCGGCTGGGGCTCGAGCCGCAGTGCGTCCGCGTAGGCGCGCACGGCGTTCGCCGCGTCGCCCAGATACAGACGCGCTTCGCCCTGCGTCGCGAAGTTCCACAGGTCCTTGATCTCCGCGCGCTGGCAGGCGTCGAGGGCCCGTTGCGCCAGTGTCTTCGCCGCACCGCGGCGCTTGAAGTGCACGAGCTCGATGAAGGCGAGGTTGATGGCGTGGTAGAAGACCTGCGCGCTGTCGTCCTTCGCTTGAGATGCCTCGAGTGCCCGAGAGTAGAGGTCGTACGCGCGCTCGACGTCGGCCACCGTGCCGTCGAGCAGCCACAGACGCTTGTAGCGGCCACCCAACGCGCCGAGTGCGTCGGTGCTGGGACTGGGGTGCTCCTCGAGCACGCGGATGGCCTCCTTGCGCTTGCCGGATGCATCCAACGCGAGCGCAAGGTCGACCAACGAGTCGCCGGTGAGCTCCCGGGCGCGCGGCAGAAGGCGTTTGATGGCCAGCTGGAACTCGCCTCGCTCAACAGCGGCCTGATCGCTGCTCCAACCCGTGGCACCGGGAGCGCGCCGGCAAATGCCGTTGATGACGAACTGGACGCACTCATCGGAAGCAGAGGTCGGCTTGACCATCGATACGTGCTGGCCAGGCAGGCTGTAGTGATGCGCTCGCGGGAACGCTTCAAGCGAAGAGCTGGGCGGCACGAACTGATCACGGTTACCGGCGATGGCGTGGAGTTCGAAGGGCTCTGAGTTGTCGGGGTACAACGCGCTCCAGCGTTTGCGCAGGTCGGTGATGAATGCGCCACCGCGCGCCATGTCCTTCACCTGGAGCTTGAGCAGCCTGAAGATGCGCGCCTTCGCGAGGCCGAGGCTTGGAACTCCGAACAAGAAGAGCGCGTCGACGCGCTCGGCCACCTCGGGGAAGTCCACGATTGCCCGCTGCGCGACGAGCCCGCCCATGCTGTGGGCGATGATCACCAGGCGTTCGTACTGCGCGAGTCCGCCCTTGGCGCACTGCGTACGAAGCTCTTTGGCGATCAGCTCGATTCCAGGATCGGCTTGCCAGAAGCCGCGGATCTCCGGGTAGAGGCTGGTTGGAAAACCCAGGCTCCAAACGTCCCACCCCTTCAGGCGCGGAGCGTCCACCAGGAACCGCGGGAACTGCCCCCATGTCTTATCGGCGTCGCCGGAGAATCCGTGCAGAAGCACGATCGCGGTCTTGGTGGAGGAACGATGCCGGAACTTGCGAGCTTCGGACTTGGGCATGGCGAGAAGAGGAGGGGCTGGGAGTGAGCGCGGCGATGATACGCGCTCGCCTCGCACCTCCGACGCCCGAGCGCGAGTCTCAGCCGCGGGACGGAGTGATCAGTGCGCGCAGGTCGGCGACGATCGCGAGCAGCTCGAGCGAATGTGCGCACAGCTTCGCGCTGCGCTCGAGGTCGACCAGCGTCGTTTCGAGCTTCCACTGCGCCGGCCCTTCGGAGCGCACGCGAGCGGCGAGCTCGCGCGCGAGCGGCGCGTCGCAGGCGTCGAAGGCGGCGCCGAGCAGAGTGGGGCGCAGCCACTCGTCGCCGGGTGCGAAGAGCAGGGCTCTCTTGCAGGCGGCGGCGACACAGTGCGACGTCGCGACGGCGCGCTCGAGATCGCCCGCGGCGGAGCGTTGGCGGTAGAGGCGCGGCAGGTTGTTGGCGGGGTAGTAGGCGTTGAGGTCGAGCAGCGAGCCGCGCTCGTAGTGCTCGATCGCCTGGTCGAGGTGGCGTGCGTGGGGCTGACCCGACTTGACCGATGCGTCGTATAGCCGCTTGAAGCATCCGCCGAGCAGGCCGCGGCGTTCGGCGCTGTCGCCGTGGGTCGCGATAAGCGCCTCGAGGCCCCCGACGGCGCCGAAGTCGTCGCCAGTCTTGGATTGCGCGAGACAGAGCTGCTCGCGCACGTGGGGCAGCTCGCGCAAGCGCGGCGCGAGCTTTTGGATGTACGCCAACTTGTCGTCCCAACCGGCCCAGTCGCGCACGGCGTGCAAGAGCTCGAGCGCCGCGCCGTCGGAGGTCGCGATCTGGCCATCGGCGCCGGTGTGCGCGGCGACGAGCTGCGCAACTGCCGCTCGGCGAGCATTGGCGTCGGGTTGGTGCGCAAGCGCGCGGATGCGCGCCTGGAGCTGCGCGAGCTTCTCGAACTCGTCGCGAAACGTGCTCGCCTGCGGCCGCGCGCGCGCGGCGTCGCGCACTTGATGCACGGGCGAGTGCGAGTCGCCGTACAGGTCGATGGCGCGTTCGACGGTGGCGCGCACCTTGGAATAGTGCTCGTCCGCCAGCGGCCCCGCGGGCAACGGATAGCGTCCCTGGCGAATTTGCGCGAGGTCGAACAAGGGCTGCGCCCAATCGGCAGCGACCAGCACGCAGTTGTGCTTGTCGGTCGCGTGGCGCACGCCGATTTCGTAGTACACATTGCCGTTCTGCAACGTGAGGTCGGCCAGCACGAGATCCGAGAGCGTCAGGCGCTCCAGCATGTCGACCACGATCAGCGGGCTGAGCTCGTGGTCGGCGCGCACAGCCAAGTAGCCTCGTGCTTCGATCGCGGGCTGTAGCGCGCGCTCGTACAGCGCATTGAAATCGACCTTGTCCGGCACGCCCGCCTTGGCGACTCCCGTCGGGCGCTCGCCGTAGGGCATCACCACGAAACAGACTCTGCGCACGGCGTTGGGGTTGGGCATCATGTGCCCGTTATCGCGCGCGCGCGACGCAGCCGCAATGCGCGGGCGTTGGGGGGCGGTGGGGACTCCGCGGTCCAGGGGTCATTGGACGGGATCCGGTTTCACCGCGCCGAGAACAAGCGTTGCGAATCCGTGCACTGACGGAGCTGCGGGTTCAGCGACTATCCGGCGCCGCGGGCAAGCGCAATCGATCCCATTCGAGCAGCGCACGCCGCACGCGATCGGGTTTCGAATCGATCTGTGCGAATAAGACAGGGTCGCAGCGCCAGACGATCAGCGTGCGCGTCGGCGCCTCGCCGGCCGCGAGTTCGAGCACGACGAAGCGATCGTCCGCGGAGGCCAGCATCTTCAGCGGCTCCGGCTCGACGCCCATCGAACCCAGCGCATGCCGCCAGGCCGTGCGCAGCACGGGCCGAGCATCGTCGTACACCACGAGATCGGTGCGTGTTGCAACGAAGGCGCGGAACGCGAGCCCCGGCGGAGGCATTTCCAAGAGGGTCCACGCGTCCGCGCGCGGCGCCACCGTGACCGCCGGTCTGTCGAGCAAGACGAGCGAGCGGCACGACAGCGCGCGCAGCTCGTGAGAATCGCGCTGGTAGACGGCCTCGAAGGCGGAAAGGGAGAGCGTCGGACGCAGAGCGTCGATACCCGGCTCGAGCGTCAGTGGCGCGCGCGCGGACTCGGGATCCAGCGCCAGCCAGTGCACACCTCCGCCGCGGCTCTCGGGCGCGCCCCAGAGGTTCAGCTCGTGCAGTGCTACGAAAACCTGTCCGTCGTCGGGCGCGAGCTCGATCGAGTAGAGGGAGAACACGCTCCCGACGTGCTTTCGTTGCAAATCCGGAGCGAAGTCACGCAGCTCCATCAGCTCTCCGCTCCTCGTCAGTCGCGACACGCTCAGTCCGAGCTCGGCGGTCCCGACGCGACGGCGTACGACGATGGCCAGCGCTCCCGACCGTCGCGACAAGGCGACGAGCGTCTCGCTGTTCTCCTCGTCCTCGATGGTGAAGCGCGCCTTTAGATCCAGCGTGTGGGCATCGAACACGAGCAGGTGATGCTGGGGGAGCGCTCGATCGAGCAATAAGACCTCCCCGTCGCGCACCGACAGTTGCGTGCAGTCGAGCGCGCCGACGATGAGCGAACGGGTGACCGCGGCCGGAACGCTCCGTTCGGCGGTACCGTCGAACGGGATGCGATGGAGGATTCCGCTCGCGAGCACGAAGGCGACGTCCGCCGCGATTGCGCACTGGGGTTGGGCTTCGGACGGGGCGTCGAGCAGGTGAAACCAGCCCGCGGGACCGGCGACGCCGATCCGACCGCCATCCGTGGACTCGCGCTCGGCGTCGCGCACGATGAAGCGCGGCTCGCCGCCGTGCGAGCCGAGCGCTTCGAGCCGCCAGCAGGAGTCGAGATCGACGACGGCGAAGGGCCGCAGGAACGCACGTTGGAGATCCGCGTCGAGACGCTGCCGAGTCTCGTCGTCGCCCGCGACGTCCAATCCCATCGCGACGTTCCATGCGGCATCCGCGAAGCGCAGCTCGCTCTCGGCGGAAGCGGCGGCCTGCAAGTGCACGGTTCGCTCGCGCTGGCGATCGATGATGAACCAGGCCAGCGCCGGAATGGCGATGAGCACGCCGGCGATCAACGCGCTGGCGCGGCGCGCGAGGGTCAGCTGGCGTGGCCCGCGCAGCATCTGCTCGGCCGCGAGCCGCACGTCGCGCCCTACGTCGAGCTCCGCTTCGTCCGCCACGATGGGCGCGGCCGGCGCCAGCGCGTCGACGAACTCGCCATGCCGATCGGCGATCCACTGCCAGTCGCGGGGCAGGTGCGCTGGGTGAACCGGGCGCACGAACACGGGGACGATGCGCGCACGTTGGTCTCGAAACCTGCGGTAGGACTCGCACTCGCGACGCACCCAGGGCGAGGCGAGCGCGTCAGGCGTCAGGATCACGACGAGTTGGCGCGCCTTGCGCAGCTCACGCTCGATCCGTTCCGGGACTTCTTCGCCGTGCACGAGTTGAGAGACGTCGAGGAAGACGAGCAGCCGGTGTGCGAGCGCGTCGCGAGTCTTCGTCGCGATCCGTGCGCCGTCAGAGCGGGCGTACGAGATGAAGACGTCCGCACCGAAGACCGCCATCCACCAACGCAGCACGACGCCGGTCCACCAAGCGAGCGGATTCCAACCGGGTAGGTTCATGGCGCGGAGCGGACTACCGTACCGGCGCTCCCTTCTAACTACATCCCCGGATCACGGCGAGAGGCGTGGAAGCAGAAGCGCACTCGGAGCGCTCACAGAGTCGTCGCACCGGGTGCCGCGCTCGCCTCCACCCTCGGGGGCGCGTGAATGAGCGAGTCCCGCGTTGATGTGAAACGCGCGCGCAGGTGCATGCATCCCACGCAAGACCGAGGAGGGCCCGATGGACCGCACGTTCGAACGCTCAACCAGTCGGGCAACAACCCGCGTGATCGTGTCCGAAACGCACGAGTGGCTCGAGACCGACGGCTCGGGTGTCTTTGCGTCCGGCACGAGCCTAGATGTCCGGACGCGGCGTTTGCGACGGCATCCTCAGCGTTGCGACGGCGCCGCTGTGCCGACACTACATCCTCGTCAACAGTGACGAAGCGGAGTTACTCACGGCGGGTGCCCGGGTCGCGCTCACGTCCCAGCGCTGCCACATGGGTCCGAATCCATGCTTGCCGGCCGTCAGCGCATCCCAGAACGTGTCGCGGCCGCATCCGATGGCGCTGACGGGACCGAAACCACTAACGACGACGGGAGGCGCGTTCATCACGTCGAGAGACCTCGCTTCGCGAGTCCGCGGCCGCAACCGAGTGTGAAGTGGCACGACTCGATTCACGAAGCAGCGGGCCCGACGCTCGGAGTTCCGATCGCCCGGATCGGCTCACATGCGCCTCGTCGTTCCCGTGACCGAGTAGCCATCATCGGTGCTCGTGAAATACGTGCCGCCGCCTTGTCCTGGATCACGAAGTTCCCGCGCGCCTGGGCTCCGAGCCAGGGCAGTTGGATCAGGACCGACCCGGTGCCGTCGGCCCGGACCAAGTAGCTGCCCGTGAACCTCCCGGTGAAGACGTGGCCGTTGACGCTCGTCGTGAACGAAGGGAACAAGCCGTCCGATCCGTCGAACTCGATGCGCCCGCTGCTCGCGACCGGACCGACTCCGACGCGCGTGCCGCTGTACGAGAAGCCGTGGGCGCCGCTCAGCGAGTGGAGGCCGAAAAGATCAGCCGAGCCGCCCTGGACGAGCGCCGCGGAGGCCGGCGTCGGGCTGGCAGCCGAGGTTAGCCATCCGAGGGCGCCGACTCCGAGAACGGCGAACATCGAGGCGGTGAGGATCATGCGTGTGGACATCGAGCGTCTCCGAGAGGCAGGTGAAACGACTGCGCGGACCGGCGGCCCGTGCGGGACAAGGTTCTAGGGACGTTCGCGCAGGCTGCGCGGAGCGAACCGCTGCGCGTGTCGGGCTTCGTCGTGCGCCTGCCGGCCAAGCACTCGCAGGCCGAGCGGACTTCGGCTTCGACGACGGAAGCGCGACGAGGATCGCCGCGCGCGGCCTGCGTCTCGATCACGTCTCTGATCGCGACGCCGCGGCGCACGGCACGAGCGCGAGACTCGACTCGGCGAACGCTCTCGACGTTCGCGCGGGCCTCGAAGCTGCGATTCCACGCGGGCTCGCCGCCGTGCAGGGGGGATAGGAACTCCAAGCGGATGACCCCCGACAGAGGGTAGCGGTTCGGGCCGCTTCCCCGTAGGTCTCGAGCCCACGGACGAGTGGATGGGGGTCCTTTGGACGCACGTCATGCTGTTCTGCAGAGCCTC
>ENA-ORBV01006004-ORBV01006004.1-microbial-mat-metagenome-genome-assembly--contig:-NODE-6004-length-21747-cov-6.338856_pt1 | contig 21747 bp, 20 predicted proteins | sample MGYA00237777_ERZ505514 | MGnify/ENA primary metagenome ERZ505514 (study PRJEB26160, sample SAMN06269048) | microbial mat metagenome | isolation source: Oligotrophic lake microbial mat | place... | reverse complement strand
CGATATACGCCTCACAGGATTCGCGCTGGGCATCGAGCGAGTTGAACTCCTTCTCAAGCCCCTCGTCGGTGGATTTCCGCGTGTATGCGGCGCAGCGGAGCTTGCGGACTTTCGCCGGCATGGCAGCGTCGCGGCGGGTCATGCGCCAGCCTTCCGCAGGCCGAAGAACGTCCAGCCGTTCCAGCGCGTGCCGGTGATGGCCCGCGCGATGGCGGAAAGCGACTGGTAGGGCCGGCCCTGCCATTCGAAACCGTCGCGGGTCACGGTGACGACTTGCTCCACGCCCAGATACTCGCGGAGCAGGCGGGTTCCGGCGATCGGGCGCTGCTCGTGGCGAATGCGGCGAAGCGTGATGTTCTTGCCGTCGATCTGCTCGCCCAGGGCCTCGAGGCGGTCCAGCGTCTCGCGCTTCAGGCCGCCGTAGGCCAATTCCTGGACGCGGTAGGAAAGGCGACTTTCCAGGAAGCGCCGGTTGTAGGGCGGTGCCTCGGTGCCGAAGAGGCTCCGCCACTGCTGCTTCAGGTCGGGCGTGGTGGCGGTCTTCAATGCCGCCAGCCGGCCTGGCACGTCCAGCTTGGGGATGGCGGCAATGGTGGGCGGCGCGGCAGGCGCTGCCGTCTGCTGCTTCGTCGTGCGGGTCATGCGGTCTCCGTGTTGTCGGGGTCCGCACAACGGCGCTGGGTGGGGACGGTGTGTAGGCGAAACAGCGCCTCTCCGCTGGCCGCTCTCGCGGCTTGCTCGGCGCTGCGGCTCCTCAGCCGCACCAGCCCCGCGGCCAGGATGGCGCAGACCTCGCGGAGATGGGGTGGAAGGTGCTGGTTGATGGGCGGCTGGGGCATCGGGATCCACTGTCCTCCTGCCCTTCATCTACCGATCGTTGCCGCGATTCTTCCCACGCCCCCCTTTGCACCTGGCCTGACGCGCGATCACCCTGCCTTCCGGCGTGCCTCTGGCGCGAACATCGCCCAGATGTTCTTCAGGCGCTTCTGTAGCGTGCTCTCGTCCGGCACCTTCAATCCCTGATCGCTGAACCACTTCTGCACTTGCCGGATCAACGCCGCCTTCGATTCCGGCACGCCCTCAAAGTAGATCAGCCGAAACACCTCCAACATGCAGGGCTCCCAACCATGCGTCGGCGGCACGCCCCGTGAGCACGGAGCCGGCGCTTCCACTGTCACGGCTCCGTCGCCGAACATCTCGACGAGCTTCTTCAGGTCCTCGTGTCGAATGCCAAGATCATCGCGCGTCACCTCATGACCAGGGCGCTCGCGATCCGCACCGACGATTCGGCGATAGCTTGGAGACGGCGCATCGAGCCAGCCCAGGATACCGCTGCCGTTGCGCACGACAGCGAGCGCATCCTGTGGCCGCAGGTCGAACAGGCCGCTTGCCTCCTCATAGTCCTGTGCGACGGAATACTGGTCTGGGCAGCCTTCGTTCTCCCAATGCCCGACCTCGATCGGCAGCGCCACCACCGGCGTGCACAGCCGGATCTCCCGCTCCGCGAGCAGCACGCCGATATCCACGAAGGACAGATCAAGCCGCGCGGCCACGTCGTTCAATTCGTAGAACACTTTCTTCCTGATGCGCGATGCCATCGTCTGATCCTTACCGAGTCCCAATTGCACGCATACGGCGATAGGCGAGCACGACACGGCCAATGTCGCGCTGCATGTCGGGCGGCAGCCGCCGTGCTTCGACGAACAGATCGTCAAGCCGCAAGGCAAGGACTTCGAGGCCCCATCCCAAAACTCAATTGCCGGATTCACGTGCTGCACCCAAGTCTTGTCTTCGGCATGCAGATAGATCGGGACTCCGCCAAAGGCCTGACTCCAAGCCGCCATCGATGCGTAGTAATGCGGATGCGAGATTGCGATCGCCGATACGCCGCCATGCGCCCACAACGTGGAAATCGTATCGGCATCCACCAGACTTAGACAATCCCAAAGCACGTTGCCTTCCGCCGTCTGGACAAGATAGGCGCGTTGTCCGATTGCGAACTGCGGACGTGTGACTACGGCAAAGAGACCCTCATCGACGCGAAGCAGTTCATTCTCACAGTGACGATGAAGCTCTGGCATCGTCGTCCAGCGCTGCCCTTGGCGAGGCACAAACTGGCGCTCATCGGTGCAGATGGGGCACGAGGCTGGCGCGTTGAGCGTGGGCGCGAACTGCGTGCCGCAGGCGACGCAGAGAAATGACTGCATAGACGTTATTCTCTACTACCGGACTTCTTGAGCGCTAGCGGATGCGCCTTGTCGTAAACCGCCATCAGATCGGTCAGCGAGATCTGCGTGTACTTTTGCGTGGTCGATAGTTGTGAATGCCCGAGAAGTTCCTGAATCGCGCGCAGATCCGCACCGCTCGAGAGCAGGTGCGTCGCAAACGCGTGCCGCAGCGTATGCGGATGAATCGAATCATCGCCGCTCAACATCCGCGAGTAGAACTTCACTACGTTGTAAATCGCGCGAACCGGCAGACGTGTACCTCGGCTGCTCACCAGCAGCGCCTTCTCCTGCGGATTGGCCTCACGCACGCCCAGCCAGGACGCCAACGATTCCGCGGCCTTCGATCCAAACGGAACCTGCCGCTCCTTCTTGCCTTTGCCTCGCACGCGGATCCATTGCTCCACGCGATCGAAGTCTTCGAGGTTCATTCCCGAAAGCTCGCCGATGCGGAGTCCGCAGCCGTACAGGAGTTCGAAGATCAAGCGGTCACGCGCTGGAAACGGCTGCCCAAGATCGTCTTTGGGAATCCGATCCAGCAGGTTGTTGGTCTGTTCCGCCGTAGGCACGCGAGGCAGATGCTTGGGCTGTTTAGGAGTCCGCAACAGACGCGCGACATTTTTGACGATGACACCTTCGCGCAGCATATATTTGAAGAATGAGCGCAGCGCGGCCAGCTTGCGACGAATCGAAGCTGGCTCCAGATTCCGATCGTACAAATGCGCGAGCCATTCCCGCAGAGTTAACAGATCGATCTCGCGGGGTACCGGCGAATGTTCGGATCCAGGTGGCGTCAGATACGCAATCCACTGTTCCAGATCGGACCGGTAGTTGCGAATCGTATGCACGGACGAGGCCTTGCGAGTGAGTTCCGCGAGATAGTCTTCAACAAGACCGCCCAACTCAGAGGACATACTCAGTCAACGCCGCCAGTGCGCGTCGGCAAACTTCGGCGTGGCGGGCCTTTTTATCGTGCTTGAATTTCTTCTTTGCCTCTTCTTCGAGTTGCGGCAGCAGATCGAAGGTGATGTTGGCGGGCTGGTAATTTTCAGGATCCGCACCGGCGATGTATTCGCAAAGCGATCCTAACGCCGTCGCCCTCGGCACCGGCCTCGGATCCTCACCGCGCGCCATCGCCAGCGCGAACCTGCCTGCAAGCAACCCCGTGGCGATCGATTCCACATAACCCTCAACGCCTGAAATTTGCCCCGCAAAGAAGATCCGTGAATCGCTCTTCAACTGCAGTGTCCGCGTCAAAAGCGTCGGACCGTTGATATACGTATTTCGATGAATCTGCCCATAGCGCAGAAACTCGGCCTTCTCCATCCCGGGAATCATGCGAAAGATACGCTGCTGCTCAGGGAAGCGCATATGGTTCTGGAATCCGACCAGGTTGTAGCTATCGGCGCGCATGTTCTCCTGACGCAGTTGCACGACAGCCCAAGGGCGGCGATCGGTGCGAGGATCGGTTAGGCCCATCGGCTTCATCGGACCAAACCGCAGAGTATCCGGACCGCGGCGCGCGATCTCTTCCACAGGCAGACACGATTCAAAGAATGGGGTCTTGTCTTCTTCAATATGCGCGGGCACGGCGCGTGCTTCGAGCAGCTCGGCAATGAAGGCATCATACTGTTCGCGATTGAAGGGGCAGTTGATGTAATCATCGGTGCCATCCATCGACTTGCCATAACGCGACGCGCGGAACGCAATGCTCATATCGATGCTCTCGGCTTCGACAATAGGGCTGATGGCGTCGTAAAAGTAAAGTCGATCCTCACCTGTGAGCCGACCGATGGCTGCGGCGAGCGGCCCGCTCGTGAGCGGTCCTGTCGCGATGATCGTGATTCCCTCAGTCGGAATCTCGGTCACCTCTTCGCGCTTCACCGTGATGAGCGGATGGGCCTCAATGGCCGCTGTGACCTCTTGCGCGAACACGATGCGGTCGACGGTGAGAGCCTGGCCGCCTGGAACACGGGCGGCTGGCGCTGCTCGCAGCAACAATAGCGATCCCAGCCGGCGCAGTTCTTCTTTGAGGAGCCATGGTGCGGAATTCTCGCCTTCGCTCTTCAGCGAGTTCGAGCAGACGAGTTCCGCCATGTCGTTCGTGTGGTGCGCCGCCGTGGATTTTACCGGTCGCATCTCGTAGAGCGTAACCGGGATTCCAGCTTCCGCGATCTGCCAGGCGGCCTCGCAGCCGGCAAGCCCGGCGCCGATGATGTTGATTGGATGGTCCAACTTCTAGGATACGGCGACGGCCAAAACGTTTTTGATCCGTTTTCGCAGTTTCTTACGCCTGTGTGTATGAAGAGCAAAAAGACTCGGAGGGGATCGGGCGGCGAGCAGGGGAATCGAAACCCATCGCCCGGTCCTAAAAAAAGAGCGGCTCGACAAGATCTTTGAAACGGCAGCCAAGCTTCTTCTTGTGTCCGGACAAGAACAAAAACAAGAATCCATTGTGGCCGAGGTGCAACGAAGCCAACGGGAAGAAGCGCAGCTAATGTTTTTCTTTCGGAGGAAGTGAAGGGCCGGGCGGATGTTGAGTCATCGCCCGGCTCTTCGCTTTTCGGAACAGCCGAATCGCAGTTAGTTGGCTTGACCGCTTCCGTCGTCGATGCGAACATGCATCTGCACCGCCGGAATCGTGGGTGCATCTTTGACGCGAATCGGTTTGCGGATAGGTTGAGAACGCTTTGCCGCTCTTATGGTCGAGGCCGCGACATCCGCTCGAGTCACCTCTGGTTGCGGGTGTGCCTGGGTATAAGCCCAGAGCGCGACGGGAACGGCGAAGACCGTGCCCAGCATGACTCCCTGCATCACTCGAGTCATGAAAAGCGAAGTTGGGTTGATGGTTTCGGAAAGTTGGTCCATTTGCTGCCTGAATCCATCATGCGCCCTTCTGTGGAAAGTTGAAACTCGTGTATACACCCGATCTCGTCTCAGGTTGTTCGTAGACAGGTTCCAGTACATTAGGGAGAAAAATCAATACTAGTAATGTCTCTGGTTGCCCGCAGGTACTCTATCCGGACGCGGTTCGGGTCTAGCTCGCCACAGACAAACTCTATCTTTTGGTAAGCAGCATTACGAAGTGTAAGCTTTTGTGGGTTCAAGATTATAAATTCCTCCACCCCTCGGGTGGTTGTGATTTCAATCTTCGGTGGATTCCCACAAACGAAAGCCTTGAGAGTACCAACCACCGACGCGTCACCCTGCGGATTCTTCCAGGCTTCCGAAACGGGCGCGTCAACACTTTTGGCGGCGGGTCCGCGACGCTCGGGTTCCAGACTTGCCAGCAGATCGCGAGCCATCTTTTCCTCCTGCTCGGAACCCGCGATTCGAATCGCCTTATGGGCGGCATTCCTCGCTTCCGCCTGATTACCCGTCTTGCTGTATGCGAACCCCAGAGCATGCCAGAAAGACGATTGGCGAGGCAGTACCGCAACGGCTTCCCGCAAGCGCTCAACGGCCTCTATGAAGCGCTTTTCGTCCGTCGCGCGGATCCCCAGCAGAAAGTGCGCCTCCGGGTGCAAGGGATTGAGGCGGATCGTCCTTTCAAGAAGTTCGCTAACGCGAGCGCGGCTCGCTGTCCCGCTTTCCCGCAGCAGCATGGCGTATTCAAAAACGAGTCTCGCGTCCGCTTGAGGGTTTTCCAGTGCCTTTTCAAAGAAACGGGTGGCCGCGGGGATGTCGTTCTCCGAGAGGCTCCAGAAAGCCTGCGCAGCGATACTGGCCGGCGACTTGGTTTTGGCAATAGCGCGGTACTTGATCGCAGCCTCGTCGCGACGCCCGGAATCGAGCAGAAGTTCCGCTTGGACACGTGCAATTTCCACAGCATCCACCGCTTGCGCCTCTGCAATTGGCGATTCGGGATCGTCATTCGGACGGGCGATACGCCCGGATGGCAGCAAAGGCTGCCGGATATAAGCTTGCGCCTCACCTAGCGCTTTGCCGATCGTCATGCCAAAGGCATCTTCGAAGGCTCTTTCCGGGGATACTTTCGCGCTGTCGATTGCCTCGACAAACGCCGGCATGTACGGCGCGAATTTCGGCGAGAGATAGAGCATGTGCACCAACGCCCAACCGGTGGCATAGAATCTTGCTGCGAGCACCGGGCCTTCTTCATGAATCGAGCGGCGGTTGGCTTTGACCAAGTCTCCTTCGGGCAGAAAGTCGAGTAGCTTGAGGTTGGAGATGTGCTCCGGAATCGCAGTCCCAATCACAACATGCTGCTTGTCGACGCGGAGAGTGGAGAAGAATTCGGCCAAACCCTCTTCCAGCCATTGCGGTAGTTGAATGGTCGAACGATTCAGCAACGAGTGGGTGAATTCATGCAGGGCGACGCGGGTGTCACCGCTATAGAAACAAATCCAATCCCCACTGGGTCCCGATTGATAGAACCCCGAACTGAGTCGAGTCGGGCGGTATTCGGCAAACTCTTTTTCCGATGCAAAGATCAAAATTTTAAGCGGAGCGGCGGCTCGCGGGCGTCCAATGTCTTGAAAAGTGTCGGTCATCCAGTCCAGTTGTTCGAGCGCCCTCTTCGCGGGACCGATACCTGCATTCGAATAAACCTCACCTCTGGGAGAAGTCATTTTGATCCAATCACGCGCTGTCACCGCATCGACGCTGAAAAGAAACAAGATTGCCACAACCATGGCGGGCTGCAATGGTGCCGATAGAAAAGATCGATTGGCAATCCCAGTCAATGCGGGTTTAGATGGAGACATGAAGTTAAGTTCCGAGGAGCCAATGACCGCTATGATGGACCCCGCGGAGTCTCAAGTCAATCTGATGCATCGAGTCAGCAATATCGTTGCATCGGAGTTGTCTCTGGATGAAATGTTGGGAGAAATTGTCGGTCTAACGTCGCAGGTGACGAACTGCGACGCGACCTTGGTCTACCTGATCGAAGCTGAAACGAACGAAATCGTGCTGCGAGCCTCGCAGGTTCCGCACGCACGCGACTTGGGGAATCTTCGCATGAAAGTGGGCGAAGGTATCACTGGCTGGGTTGCGGAACACCAGTCGGTTGTGGCGCTGCCACGCAACGCTGCGTCCGACACCAGGTTCAAGCGCTTCTCAGCGCTGATCGAGGATACCTACGAAGCCTTTCTATCGGTCCCTCTGGTAAACCGCGGCGAGATTATCGGGGTCATCAACGTCCATCATCGTGCGGCCTACGATCACACTCCCGAAGAAGTCTCCCTGCTGACATTCATCGGCGAGCAGATGGGCACCGCCATCTCGAAGAGCATGCTCGAAGATCAGAATGAGCTGCTGCGCGAGCAGTTGGAAACTCGCAAGATTGTGGAACGAGCCAAGGGCCTGCTGCAAAGCCGCCATGGCCTGTCCGAAGAAGAAGCTTACCTTCGGTTGCGCAATGAAAGTCGGCGTCTGCGCCGTCCAATGAAAGAGCTTGCGGAAGCAATCATTCTTTCAGAGGAACTGTCCCGCAAGCCGGACTGATATCGTTTGGCAACCGGATCGAGACATTGACGCGATCCCTACCTCGGGCATCCTCGCTTGTTCGTATGAGGGTGCCCGAGCACCCTTTCCGCGCTTCCCAGGATCGCGTTGTACCTTCGTATGAAAATCTTCTTGCTGTTATCCTAAGGTGGTCCCTCAATCGACCTCTCATTCGGACCCTCCGCGCTTGTACAAAAATTTAACCATCACAGTCATCATTCCCTGCCTGAACGAAGAGCAAGGCATTGAGCAGGTCATGTTGCGAATGCCCGCGTTCGTCGATCAGGTGATCGTGGTGGACAACGGGTCCACTGACCGTACCGCCGAAGTTGCCGCGCGGTTCGGCGCGCGCGTGATTCCAGAAGCCGTGAAGGGCTACGGTCGTGCGTACAAGTCAGGATTTCAATCGGCCACCGGCGACGTGATCGTGACCCTGGACGGCGACCAGAGCTATCCCGTGGATGCCCTTTCGTATCTGCTTGAGGCCTTTCTGCATCTGGAAGTCGACTTTCTGAATGCATCGCGCTTCCCGGTGCAGGATCCGAAGGCGATGAGCTTCAAACACAAGTTCGGCAACTGGGTCTTGTCCCTGGCAATGTCGATCCTGTATTTCCGTTGGGTTCGCGATTCGCAGAGCGGCATGTGGGTATTCCGCCGCAACATCCTCGACAAAATGCATCTGACGTCCGATGGCATGGCCTTCTCCGAGGAAATCAAGATCGAGGCGCTCAAGTCGGGGGCTCGGTTCCAGGAGCTTTCGATTCAGTATTCGTCGCGTTTGGGCGAGATCAAACTGAGCCCCTGGCGCGATGGATTCTACAACCTCTGGTTTCTGCTGAAAAAGCGCTTTTCGTAGCCAAAAAGCTGGGCGATATGCAAAATCGCCGCGACCTCGCGATGTCTCTCGTCGCTGCCGTTGCTTCCGCAGCATCCGCGCTGGCCGCCCCGTCTGCCGATCCCTTGCCCAGCGCAACCTTTCGATTCGAAGATCTGCCTGTGCGGCAGAGCGCCCAAAACAAAAGCCGCAGCGTGATGAACGGAATCACCCATACCGGCTATGGGGTCGAAATCCACCATACCGAAATCGCCGTCGGCAAAATGCCCCATGAGGCGCACCGGCATCCGCATGAAGAAGTGGTGGCGTTGCGCGAAGGCTCGCTCGAAGTGACGATTGAGGGCAAGGTTTCGAAGATTGGCCCGGGCGACGTGATCTACATCGCGTCAAACGAAATGCACGGATGGAAGAACGTTGGGGAAACCTCAGCGCACTACTCGGTCGTGACGCTGGGAAGAAAAACAGTTGCCTAGAAGGCCGACGCGGTACGCGCCGTTGCCGATTGGACAGGCTGGCCCAAGCCATGTCATCGTACACGATTTACCGCATCGCGGAGACGACATGATCCTGACTGCGTTCCGCGAAGCCAGGCCCGTACTGGACGCTTGACCCTGACCAGCAGCACTAAATGTCATTTGATTCCATAGGTTATAACTTGGTATCGTATGAGGCGGCACGTTGTTATCCCAGCAAGGAAATACGGATGAACTTTCCCGTGTTCCGATCGTGCCCAAATCCTGGAGGATTCCCCGAATGTTCAGTCACTTCCGCGTAGAAGCCAAGTCGACAGTCACGGCTCCGCGGCGCGTTCTATCGACGCTTCTTCTCTGTCTTTTGGCGTTCATCTTGCTCGCCCCCGCCACGCTTCACGCGCAGGAACATCGCGCAGGCGGCGAGGCGAACCTGATTCTGCCAGACCTGGACACGGCCATGTTCTTCGGAACCGGCGGTCGAACCTTGCTTATGTTCGGATTGCTGGTCGGGGCACTCGGCCTCGTTTTCGGCTACCTCACCTTTAACCAACTCAGAAACCTTCCCGTGCACAAGTCGATGCTGGAAATCTCGGAACTCATCTACGAGACCTGCAAAACATATCTCGAAACGCAGGGCCGGTTCCTGATGATTCTCGAACTATTCATCGGCACCATCATCGTGTTTTATTTCGGATTCCTACAACACTTCGAGATGTTCAAAGTGTTCGTCATCCTGATGTTCAGCATCATCGGAATCCTCGGCAGCTACGGCGTCGCCTGGTTCGGCATCCGGGTGAATACGTTCGCCAACTCGCGCGCCGCGTTCGCTGCGCTTCGAGGCAAGCCGTTTCCCTGTTACGCGATTCCGCTCAAAGCCGGAATGAGTATCGGCATGATGCTCATCTCCGTCGAACTGCTGCTGATGCTTGCAATCATGCTGTTCATTCCGGGCGACTATGCCGGATCCTGCTTTATCGGATTCGCCATCGGTGAATCGCTGGGCGCAGCCGCACTGCGCGTCGCCGGCGGAATCTTCACCAAAATCGCCGACATCGGTGCCGACTTGATGAAGATCGTCTTCAAAATCAAGGAAGACGACGCACGCAACCCCGGTGTGATCGCCGATTGCACGGGCGACAACGCGGGCGATTCCGTTGGACCTTCGGCCGATGGCTTCGAAACCTACGGCGTTACCGGCGTGGCTCTCATTTCGTTCATCCTGCTCGCAGTCAAAGAGCCGGTGGTTCAGGTGCAGCTTCTGGTCTGGATCTTCACCATGCGCGTCATGATGGTGGTCGCCTCGGCCATGTCCTACTTCATCAACGAAGCCATGGCGAAGGCCAAGTACGAACACGTTGAAAAGATGAACTACGAACATCCGCTGACGATGCTCGTCATGCTCACTTCGTTCGTCTCCATCGTGCTCACCTACATCGTTTCGTACCTCATGATTCCAGACCTTGGCGACGGCTCACTCTGGTGGAAGCTTTCGAGCGTCATCACTTGCGGCACGGTCGCCGGTGCGCTGATTCCGGAATTGGTGAAGGTGTTCACCTCGGTGGAATCCGCACACGTGAAAGAAGTCGTGACGTCCTCTCGCGAAGGCGGAGCATCCCTCAACATCCTTTCCGGATTGGTTGCCGGTAACTTCTCCGGCTACTGGCTCGGCATGGCGATCCTGATGTTGATGTCCATCGCCTATGGACTCAGCAGCATGGGTGAGGGCATGGGAGGCATGGCCTCGCTGATGATCGCCCCCGCGGTCTTCGCTTTCGGACTCGTCGCGTTTGGATTTCTGGGCATGGGTCCAGTAACGATCGCAGTCGATTCCTACGGGCCCGTCACCGACAACGCGCAATCGGTTTACGAATTGTCGATGATCGAATCGATTCCGGACATTGAAGGCGAAATCAAAAAGGATTTCGGATTCTCGCCTAAGTTCGAAGAGGCTAAGCAGCACTTGGAAGAGAACGACGGCGCGGGCAACACCTTCAAGGCCACAGCCAAACCGGTGCTCATCGGTACGGCCGTGGTCGGCGCGACGACCATGATCTTCTCGATCATCGTGATGCTCACCAACGGACTCACGCAGAACATCCAAAAGCTCTCGATTCTGCATCCGCCTTTCCTGCTCGGCTTGATCGCCGGCGGCGCGGTGATCTACTGGTTCACCGGCGCTTCGATGCAGGCCGTAACCACAGGCGCGTACCGCGCAGTGGAATTCATCAAGGCCAATATCAAGCTCGAAGGCGTAACCAGAGCATCGGTGGCGGACTCGAAGAAAGTGGTGCAGATCTGCACGGAGTACGCACAGAAAGGCATGTTCAACATCTTTCTGGTTGTCTTCTTCTCAACGCTCGCGTTTGCGTTCATCGAACCGTTCTTCTTCATCGGCTATCTGATCTCGATCGCGCTATTCGGCTTGTATCAGGCCATTTTCATGGCCAATGCCGGCGGCGCATGGGATAACGCAAAGAAGATCGTGGAAACCGAACTCAAGGCCAAGGGTACTCCGCTGCACGACGCAACGGTGGTCGGCGACACAGTGGGCGATCCGTTCAAGGATACGTCTTCTGTGGCGTTGAATCCGATCATCAAGTTCACCACGTTGTTTGGCCTGCTGGCGGTAGAACTTGCGGTTTCGCTTGACAAGTCCAACCCGGGATTGAATATGATCCTGTCGGCGGTCTTTCTAGCGGTGTCGATGTTCTACGTGTATCGCTCATTCTACGGGATGCGGATCGAGAAGGATTAGTTAGGCCGTTGGATTTCTGATCTCACAGTAAGGGCCGGGCCTGCGGGTTCCGGCCTTTCTGCTTTTTGGCAATCAATTCCGCGATTCCGCGCGATGGCGCATCCGGTCGTGTTTCCACCAGATGCTCATGCATCCACTGTGGATCGGGGAACTCCGCCGCGAGTTCGCCCGGCTTCAGCAAATAGGCCGGATTCATCGCCTTCACACCCTCGCGCTCATCGACCAATGGAATCGCCATCGCCACCCTGCCGCCGCGCTTCACCGCCGCGCGGATCTTCGGAAACAGCCCCCGATCCAGAAACATCGTCACGATCACCAGATCGAACGCACCCTCCGTCATTTCAAAATCCTCAGCCGCACAAACAAATGTATCGACCCGAGAACGTGACCGTATCGAGTCAATCGCTACGGCCGAGGAATCCACGGCCAGCACCCGGCAACCACGCTCCGCGAACAACAACGCATGACGCCCCGCTCCACAAGCAAGGTCGAGTACCAATGCCTCGGACGGCATACGATCCGCCAGCGTTCGCAAAAACGTCATCGGCTGCAAATCGGCACATTCGTCTTTACGGTAACGCTCATCCCAAGTCATGCATCTCATCTTATGTCTGTGCGACGGCGCAGAGTATCCTGGAACTTGCGCTTACTTTTCATAGCTCTCGTGGCTCTTCCCCTGCTTGCACAAATGTCGCCGCAGGATCGCAGCGTCCAACTCGAATCGTTCGAGCACGTCTGGAAGACCATCCGCGACAAACACTGGGACCCCCGCCCTGGCGGACTCGACTGGCAGAAAGTCCACGACGAACTCCGCCCTAAAGCGGAAAAAGCCAAGGACGCCAACGAGATTCGCAGCTACATCCACGACATGTTGGCGCGTCTCAAACAGTCGCACTTCAAACTCATCACCTATAGCGACTTCAAAGGCCTCGATCTCGAGAACACAGCTTGGGGAGTCGGTGAAGCCGGTTTCGAAGCGCGCGTCCTCGGTGACCATGCCTATGTCGTCGACGTGCAACCTGGAGTTCCAGTCAGCCTCGGGTGGCGGATCCGTAAAATACGCGGTGCTGAGATCGCGCGGGCGATTCAGGCCATTGACGGCGTCTACAAGAACACCAACTACCGCGACCTGCGCCAGACATCGATGCTGCAATCCAAGCTCATGGGCGCACCCGGAACCGGCATGCCGGTTGAATTCGAGGACGGTCAAGGCAACGCTGTCACCAAGACAATCCTGCTGCGCGAGCCGCGCGGTCGCGCCATTCCGTTCGGCAACCTTCCGCCGACACCGGTCTGGATCGAAAGCCGTAAGATCGGCACTACCGGCTACATTCGCTTCAACATGTTTCTCGATCCCATGCGTCTCAATACGCAGATCGGCAACTTCGCGACCGCAACCTGCGCGCAGTGTGACGGTATCGTGATCGATGTCCGCGGCAACCCGGGAGGCATCGGCATCCTCGCCGCCAGCGTTGCGGGATGGTTCGTCAGCAAGCCAAACTCCAAGCTCGGAACCATGTACCTGCGCGAATCGCCACTGAACTTCATCGTCAATCCGCGCGGCCAGACATTCAAAGGTCCAGTCGCGGTGTTGATCGACGGGGCGTCGGCGTCCACCTCCGAGATCTTCGCGGGCGGTATGCAAGACCTCAAACGCGCACGCATCTTCGGCACAAAATCCGCCGCCGCCGCGCTGCCCTCCATCGTCGAACGGCTCCCCAATGGCGACGGATTTCAATACGCGGTGGCAAATTATATTTCAGTGAGTGGCCGGACGCTCGAAGCCAACGGCGTGATTCCGGATGAGGAAGTCAGGCTGACACCGCAAACCTTGCTCACAGGCAAGGATGCCGTTGTCGAAGCAGCAGTCGCTTGGATCAGAAAGGGAAATCGGAAATAGATGAAGCTGTTCGTTTTTGCGTTCGCGTCCATGGCGGTTGCGCAGGATCTACCCAAAGGTGAGACGATCTTCGACAAGTACGTCGAAGTCACCGGAGGCAAAGCCGCCTACGCGCAGCGCCGTTCCGAAATCGCCCGCGGCGTCGTGAAGATGTCCGCCGCAGGTGTCTCGGGAACAGTGGAAATGTACTCGGTCGCGCCGAACAGCCAGGTGATCGTCATGGATGTCCAAGGTGTCGGACGCATCGAACAGGGCACAGACGGAAAGATCGCCTGGGAAAGTTCCGCAGTGATGGGTCCGCGATTGAAGACCGGCGAAGAGAAGGTGGAAGCCCTTCATGAGGCGCTCTTCAACCTGCCTCTGAATTGGCGGCAAGTGTATTCGAAGGTGAACACCATCGCGGCGGAAACCACCGAAGGACATGATTGCTACCGGGTGGTCGCCACTCCAATTGCTGGCGGTAAGCCTGAAACATTCTGGTTCGACCGCAAGAGCGGACTCAACGTCAAAATCAAGCGTACGGCAGTCACGGCGATGGGAGAGATCCCGGCTGAGATCGTGATGGTCAACTATAGAAAGATCGGCCCGATCCTGCAAGCCACGACGCTGTTGCAGCGCGCAGGCGGGCAAGAGGTGACGATCGTTCTGGATAACATTCAGCCCAACGCCGCGATTCCCGCGTCCCGATTCATTCCGCCCGCAGAGGTCCGGCAGTTGATGAGCCCGGCATCCCCGAAGCCTGCCTCTCGACCGGCGGTTGCGCAGCCGAAGAAGAAAGCGGCTTAAAATCGGATCGTCAACCCCATCCGCACCGCTCGCGCATATCCAGGCGTGATGTTGTTGTTGCTATGCGCCGTCGAAAAGTACTGGCGATCGGTCAGATTTTCAACATTCGCCTGTAGCCGCAATTTCTCGGTCAACGAGTAGTATACAGCCGCATCCGCGCGGGTGAACCGCGGGATCCGCACCGTATTGTCGATACCCGCCCACATGTCCGCCTGATGAATGATTCCCAAGCCTCCGCTCAACCGCTGCAGGATCCGGTAGTTGTTCCACATCGAAAACGTATACAGAGGAACCATCGCCACTTTCGCCCCCTGCACCGCCCCTGCGGTCGCGCGGTGAATGAACGCATCCTGATATCCATACCCTCCGGCGACAGACCATCGCGAGGTCAGGGTTCCGTTCAAGCCTAACTCAAAGCCCTTCGTACGCTGCGCGCCAGTCTGCAAAATCTGTGCCGGATCGTTCGGATTCACGGTTCGCGTATTGGTCCGATCCAATCGATAGACAGCGCTCGTCACAGACAGTGACCGCCGGATGTCCCACTTAAAGCCCGCTTCGTAGTTCGTAAACTTTTCCGGTTTCAACGTCTCGCTGGTTGCGTCCAAAGAGGCGAACTGATCCCCGGAACTCGGTAGATACGAGACGCTGTAGTTCAGATAGACTGACATTGGAGTGACAGGCTTGAACACCAGCCCAGCGCGCGGAGACCAGAGATGGTCGACACGCCGACGGCGGTCCTGATTGCGGTTGTTGAGAAAGCGCAGATCGAAGCGATCGAAGCGCAGCCCGCCCACCAATTGCACGAAACGGGTGATACTCACCTGATCTTGCACGTACCCGGCCGCAATGTTCGAGACCGCGCCATTGTTGGCATCGGTGGCACTCTGCCGGAAAGTCACCGGCGTGAAATCGGTGGGATTGGAAAGCGGCGCACCGATCGACGTCGCCGTTCCGTTGAAGTACGCTGTCTGCCTCAAGTTGTCGGTCGCCTGCCGACCGAACTCCGCCCCCGCCAGCAGTGTATGCCGCACCGCGCCCGTCGCCAACTGATACGTTGCATCGCTCTGATTGAACACGTTCAAACGCTGCGTCCCGGTGTTGTATCCGGATAGACTCACCAGTGTCGCAGCCGCGTTCACCGCCCCCGGAAACACATTCTGATAGAACTTGTCGTAGCTTCCAAAGAGAGTACTATTGCGGAGATTCAACTTGCCCTGTTGGCGTTCGATTGTCGCCGATCCCAAATGCACACCTGCGTCCGAGGGACTCTCCAACGGATTCCCAAAGAACGTCGAGCGATGCGCCGAAGCCAGTGGCTTTCCACCGAATGAAGGGATCCCGCGATCAACCACCCGTTGATCGCGAAAGTATTCATAACCCAACTTCACGCGTGTTTCCGAGCCCAAAGGCATCGTCACCGTAGGCGCGATGCCATAGCGTTCGACGTTGCCATAGTTGCGGAAGCTGTCGGAATTCTCATACGCCCCGTTCAAGCGAAACGCTAGCTTGTCGCCAAACAATGGCTGATTGAAATCTGTCGTCACGCGCTTGTTCCCATACGAGCCGCCTTGCAGCATGATCTCGCGAAACGGCACAAATGCAGCCTCTTTCGTCACTCGATTGATCACGCCGCCACCACCGCCGCGCCCGAAGATCATCGCGTTCGGACCCTTCACCGCCTCCACACGTTCCACGTTGTAGAGGTCGCGAAAGTACTGCACATCGTCGCGAACGCCGTTGACATAGAAGTCCGCTGTGGTCGCGTTGCCGCGAATTACCGGCGCGTCGCGATGCCCTTCCCCTTGCGCCATCGTGATGCCCGGCGTGTAACGCACCACATCCGCCATGCTCGCCATTAGTTGATCTTTGATGAGTTCGCGGCTCACCACAGTGATCGATTGGGGGATGTCGACAAGTTGAGTCGGAGTCTTGGTCGCCGTTGAAGTCGTGGCCGCGACGTAGTCGGGAGCCTCAATCACGTTGACCGTCGTCATCATCCGCGAAACCTGCAACATCACTTCGACCGGACCCGCGCCGTCACGCACCACCACAACCGGTTTCGAGTATGCTTCGAAGCCCGCGGCAGTGACATCCAGTCGATACGAACCGGGCGCGACCGTCAAAAGGAATTCGCCAGAAGTCAGCGACGAAGCCGACGGTCCTGGCGTCAGAACAACGAGTGCACCGCTCACCGGCCTACCACTCGCATCGAGTACGCGGCCTTGGTAACGGACGCTGACCAACGGTTCCGCATACAGGGAAATCAAGACGAAAAACATCGGTAACCGATACAATGGGGTGTCCTCCGAAAATGGGATAAAACAGCGGGGCGTCAGACTAGTTCCGCCAAGAATCGCGCCTGACGTCCCGTTCGATTTCTTTGATGTGCCTGCAACTCAGTTGCAGAAGCACTTCTGTTTTCAATATACGACCAATCCGGTCTTGAATGCAAGAGCTCCCGCAAACATTACCGATTTTCGACTAAGCGGTAGGTTTCTTCAGTCAAACGGTAGTTGCCACCCATTTGCGGCGCGGCCTCTGCGATAAGATAGCCCCAACACCGATGCCACCTTTGTTTCTGCTCGTAGCGCTGCTCGCCGCCGATCGCGATTGGCCCGCTTACGGAGGCGACGCCGCAGGCACGCGCTATTCCCCGTTGAAGCAGATCCACCGCGGAAATGTGGCGCAACTCGAAGTCGCCTGGTCCTATGACACCAACGATGGACCCGGTGCCTCCCAAACCACGCCCCTCATGGTCAACGGTGTCGTTTACGGCATCACACCATCCCACAAGGCCGTCGCCATCGATGCTGCAACCGGAAAGCGAATCTGGCAGTTCGATTCCGGCGTCGCTGGCAACATGCCCAATCGCGGACTCATGTATTGGACCGACAATGCCTCTGAGCGCCGTCTGTTTCTGGGCGTGCGCAACTGGGTCTACGCAATTGACGCGCGCACCGGCAAGACCATCCCGTCGTTCGGCACCAACGGTCGCATCGATCTTCGCGAACATCTCGGTCGCGATCCAGAAAGTGTTTCGGTAACCCTTACCAGCCCCGGGGCCATCTACAAAGACCTCATGATTCTTGGCGGACGCTGGCCCGAATCATTGCCTTCCTCACCCGGCGACATTCGCGCCTTCGATGTCCGCACAGGCAAACTTCGCTGGTCGTTCCACACCATCCCACATCCCGGCGAGTTTGGATACGACACTTGGCCCAAAGACGCGTGGACCTATAGCGGATCGGCAAACAGTTGGCCCGGCATGGCCGTCGATCTCAAGCGGGGCCTCGTCTTCGTCCCCACCGGATCCGCAGCCAACGATTTCTATGGCGCAGACCGTACCGGCAACAACTTGTTCTCGGATTCGCTGCTCGCACTCGACGCAAACACCGGCAAGCGCATTTGGCACTTTCAGGCGATCAAACACGATATCTGGGATCGCGACTTCCCTTCTCCGCCCTCGCTCGTCACGCTGAAACGCAATGGTCGCAGCATTGAGGCGGTCGCCCAAACCAGCAAACAAGGCTGGCTGTATTTGTTCGATCGCGCAACCGGAGCGCCCGTGTTTCCCATGGAAACGCGCAGGGTTCCGGCGAGCGACGTCCCCGGCGAAGTCGCCGCCACAACCCAAGCCTTCGTCGTAAAGCCCGCGCCGTTCGCCCGTCAGGAACTCACCGAAAATATACTGACCCGACGCACGCCAGAGATCGCGCAGTGGGCGCGGCAACGCTTCGGTGAGCTCAAAAAAGGCCCCCAGTTCACTCCGTTCGGCTTGCTCAAAGAGACGGTCATCATGCCCGGCTTCGATGGCGGATCCGAATACGGCGGCTCTGCCTTCGATCCTGAAACCAATCTTCTCTACGTCAACGCCAATGACATCGCGTGGACATCGAGCCTCGCGCCCAACGTCGCCGGACCGGCGCCCAAAACTTACTATCTGACGCAGTGCGCAGTCTGCCACGGCGACAACATGCAGGGTTCGCCACCGCAGTTCCCTTCTCTGAAAGATCTCACTGGACGCACCCCGGAACAACTCACCAAAATCATCCGCCAAGGTTCGGGGCGTATGCCTCCGTATCCGAATCTCAAAGACAACGAACTCGCGGCGCTGGTGCAGTTTCTGCTGAGTGGCGAATCCAAAGAAGGCGTCAATCCTTCGGCGGAAGTCAAAGGACCCAAGTATCGCTTCACTGGCTATCACAAGTTTCTGGACCCCGATGGCTATCCGGCCGTCGAGCCTCCCTGGGGAACTTTGAACGCGATCGATTTAAACACAGGCGAGTACGCGTGGAAGGTTCCGCTGGGTGAGTATCCGGAACTCGCGGCACAAGGAATCAAGGACACTGGAACCGAGAACTACGGCGGGCCTGTGGTCACTGCCGGCGGACTCGTCTTCATCGGCGCGACCAACTTTGACAAGAAGATCCGTGCGTTCGATAAATCCACGGGCAAGTTACTGTGGCAGGCGACATTGCCGTTCTCATCGAACGCGACGCCGATCACTTACGAGGTCGGTGGACGCCAGTACGTTGTCATCTATGCCAGCGGTGGCAAGGACAAACCGAAGTCCCCAACTGGTGGCGTTTATGTGGCGTTCGCCCTGCCGGTCTCGACTCGTTGAACCCACGAAACTAGGAAACGGACTTGCGCCGTGAGCCGAACCACTTCACAAAGAACCACCCGGCACCCAGTCCAAACACCAGCAGGATGAACCACAAGAGGTTGTCTTTCACCGCATGCTGCAGCGCGGCCGGATCGTTGAGCAACCCTGGCTGTTGCCCGATCGTTCTCGCGCCGAAGATTGCCAGAATCGCGCACCACAGCGTGGATCCAACGAACGTGATGCCCGCGAAAGCGCCGAAAGGAACTCGAACCAACCCCGCCGGAAATCCAATCAGGTGCCTCACCACCGGCAATAACCGCGCCAGAAAAATTCCGCCCAACGCGTATTCCGCCAGCCAGCGTTCGGCCAACTCCAAACGTTCGGGAGGAAGCAACAGCCACTTGCCATAGCGTTCGAGAATCGCCCGCCCGAGTGTCCGCGTGAACCAGTAACAGAGGCTCGATCCGAAGGTCGACCCCAATCCACCCGCGAGAATCACGCCCCACAAAGACATCTGTCCCTGCGCCGCCCAATACCCTGCCGGAGGCATGATGATTTCCGAAGGAACAGGCACAATCGTGCTCTCAATGGCCATCATCACGAACACGCCGACGTAACCCAGATCGCGCGACCATTCGAACCAAACCCTCAATAGCTCTTGAAACATGGAATCCTTGAGGATAACGCGAATACGATAGACAGCGATGCATCGACGAAGTCTGCTGCTCGCTGGAACACTGGCCGCCGCACAAACGTCCCTGGATGCACTACAGAGAACGCACGCTGCTTGAAGCTCTCAAACTCGAGTCGCACCGTCCGAAGCGAACGCCAGCACCGCATTCAGACCTCCAAACGCGAAGGAATTCGAAATCGCCGCTTCCACTGCCAACACCCGAGACGCATTCGGAATCACATCGAGATCGCACTGCTCATCCCGCTCTACAAAGTTCACAGTCGGAGGCAGCACACCCCGATCCAGTGCCAGCACGGTCGCAACCGCCTCCAGCGCACCCGCGGCACCGAGAGCATGCCCGTGCATCGACTTCGTGGAACTCACTGGTGGTGGCAAAGCGAACACCGAACGAATCGCCTGTGTCTCCGTCACATCGTTCGCCGCCGTTCCCGTGCCGTGTGCGTTGATGTATCCGATCCGCTCCGCCGACAGCCCCGCATCTTGCAGTGCCGCGCGCATCGCCCGCGCAGCCCCATCGGCCGATGGCATCGTGAGATGTGCGGCATCGGCAGTCATACCAAAGCCGCGAATCTCGGCATACACATGCGCCCCACGGGCCAACGCCGCCTCCAACGGTTCCAACACAAGCATCGCCGCGCCTTCGCCCAGCGTGAGCCCCTTGCGATTCTTCGAAAACGGACGGCACGGCTCCGGCGATACGACACGCAGGCTTTCCCAACCACGCAACATTCCCAACGTGAAAGGAGCCTCGTTGCCGCCAGTCAGCGCGATATCCACAAGCCCGGAACGCACCATCCAGAAAGCTTGCCCAATCGCATGGGCCGCCGATGCGCAAGCCGTCGACACCGTGTAACATGGCCCTGTAATCGCATGACGCATCGATATGCAACTGGCACCGGCGTTCGTCATCGCACGCGGAATCGTCATGGGTTCGAAACGCGTGCGCTTCTCCGCGTACAAACCGCGGTACGTCTCATCCTCTGTGCACTTGCCTCCCAGCGAACAGCCCGTCACCACGGCCGCTCGCTCGCCCGCGACCTCGACTCCCGAATCCTTCACTGCTTCCAAGGCCGCTACCATCGCAAACTGGGTGGAACGATCCATCGTCCCAATCTCTTTCGCGGTCAGCCACATCAGCGGATCGAACCGTTTCACCTCCGCACCAATCCGGATCTTCAAATCCGAACAATCCACCGCATCGATGGTTTCGATTCCGCACCGCCCATCGGCCATACCGTTCCAAAAGCTCTCACGGTCGAAACCCAGGGCCGACACCACCCCAACTCCGGTGACCGCGACGCGTCTCATACCGATGCAGGGCTCGCGGCCGCCTGTTTGGCCAACAGCAGCTTCTCCAATCCATTGACGACTTCCCCCACCGACCGGAACTCCTTCGCCGCATCGTCCGGAATGTCCACGTGGAATTCCTCTTCAAGTGCGAACACAAGCTGCAGACCATCGAGCGAATCGATGTTCAACTCGGCAAACGTGCTCTGTGCACCGATCGTTTCCACTGCGATTCGCTGGTTTTTCGCAATGATCGCTGCAACCCTCGCCGCCAATTCGTCGGTCATGGCAATCTCCTCCTTATTGAGCGCAAAGGAACCGGCATTACGATCCGCCAGTAACCCAGTAACACGCGGCGCGCCGGTTCCGTTTTGTGCGTGTTACCGGGAGTAGTCAACGGCACAACGGATGTCGCTGCGACCGGTTACTCGATTCATTCGAGGCGCGGCGAACACCTGCGGAGGCAGCCGCGATGGTCCGCTACCACTGCAACAAAATCAGTTCCGAACAGAACCCGGGGCCCATCGCCGCCATCAGACTGTACGTTCCTGCCGCCGGACGCCGATGCAGAAGGGTCTCTTCCAACACCAACAGCACCGAAGCGGACGAAAGATTCCCCGTCCGCCGCAAGCAAGCCCAAGAAGCATCCAACGCCTGTCTCTTATACACATCTCCGAGCCCACGAGACTAAGGCGAATCTCGTATGCCGTCTTCTGCTTGAAA
>ENA-ORBV01006003-ORBV01006003.1-microbial-mat-metagenome-genome-assembly--contig:-NODE-6003-length-21748-cov-4.404781_pt1 | contig 21748 bp, 20 predicted proteins | sample MGYA00237777_ERZ505514 | MGnify/ENA primary metagenome ERZ505514 (study PRJEB26160, sample SAMN06269048) | microbial mat metagenome | isolation source: Oligotrophic lake microbial mat | place... | reverse complement strand
CAGTTACGAATACGACACACCGAACGACACTTACGCGAAGTTCCTGATCGATGAGATGCTGCCCGAAGTCGCCAAGCTCGCGACCATCAGCGCCGACCCGAACGACCGTGCCATCGCTGGCGTGTCGAGTGGCGGCATCTGTGCCTTCACCGTCGCGTGGTTCCGTCCCGACCAGTTCCGCAAGGTCATCACCGGCATCGGCAGCTTCACCAACATCCAAGGCGGCACGTGGTATCCCTCGGCGATTCGTAAGACCGAGCGCAAACCGTTGCGGATCTTTCTGCAGGAAAACCTCAAGGATCTCGACAACGTCCACGGCTCGTGGCCAATCGCGAATCAGGATATGGTCGCGGCGCTGACCTTCGCCGGCTACGATCTGAAAACCGTGTGGGGCCAAGGCGGTCACAGCGGCAAACATCTGGGCGCGATCCTGCCGGATGCACTGCGTTGGATCTGGCGTGCCGCTGAACCCGCGCCGAAGGCGGTGCCGGAAGTGAAGCAGGACCTTGCCATTCAAGGACTGCTGATTGAGGGTCAGGAGTGGCAGCTGATCAACGCCGAGTTCAAGTTCGTCGATGCACCGTGCGCGGACGCTGAGGGCAACCTCTACGTCAGCGATCTCGGTGCCGGTACCGGCATTCACAAGATCACACCGGACGGCAGTGTCAGCGTGTGGAACAAGGACCTCACCGGTATCAGCGGTCTGAAGTTCGGCCCCGACGGCCGGCTGTATGCGTGTCACAACAAAGAGAAACGCGTCATCGTCGTCGACAAGGACGGCAAGATCGAGGTGTTGATGACCGACATCGGCTGCAACGACCTCGCAGTCGATAGCAAAGGCCGCGTCTATGTCACCGAGACCGGCAAGAAACAGGTCGTGCTCATCGAAGCCGCTGGCAAGCACCGCGTGGTCGACACCGGCATTCCCGCACCAAATGGCCTGACGCTGTCGACCGATCAACAAACCCTCGCGGTGTCGGATTACGCCGGCTCCGCAGTTTACGCGTTGCGCGTTGAACAGAACGGCGACCTCACCGCCAAGATGCCAGTGATGCCGTTCCGCGCCTTCGGCGGCAAGACCGAAGGCAAAGGTGACGGCATGGCCTGCGACACGCGCGGTCGTTGGTACTGCGCCACTGTCAGCGGCATCCAAGTGTTCGATCCCAATGGTCGCCCGACCGGGTTGGTGCTCGCACCGACCACCGGCGCGGTCACCAGCGTCGCGCTGGCAGGCAACTGGCTCTATGCGCTGACCGGCGGCAAGGTCTTCCGCCGGCTGGTGAACGCGAAGGGCTTCATGGCGTCGGGGGCGCCGTTCAAACGCGAGGACTAAGCAAATTCTGGCTCTGCATCATTTCATGTGGATCCTTGGCTGACCGGAGATGATGCCTGACAGCGAACAGGAGACGCAGAGGCGCAGAGATCGGAGGAGGCGAAAATGGCTTTGTGCCGACATCCACCGCTCTTTTACCCTCCTCCAATCTCCGCGCCTCTGCGTCTCCTGTTCGATTCGTTGCGGTTTCTCGCTCGATGTAGTTGGACCCGCCGAGCCAAGGGCAGAGAAAGGACCCACACGAAACGCCGCAGAGCCCAAATTCATTTCATGGCGCCATGCCATGCCATGAAATGACTTCTAAGCTCGCTCAGCGTGCCGGCGCCAGCTGTCCGATATAGGCCGTCGCCACCACCACGTGGTCGAACCACACCTGCGTCACGTCGCTGTTCATCAGAGCGCCGGTGCGGTTCTGGTACTGCTCCTGTCCGCTGAACACCTGCTCCATGTAGTAGAGTAGCCAGAACACGTTCGGTTGCACCGCGGCATCCGTGCGCAACTGGTAGCCGGGAAACGGATCACCGGCGCCGGCGACGAAACGGTCGCGCTTCCACGTACCGGTCGTACTGCCGGTAGCCCAGCGCCCCATGAGCACACCGTCGATCCAGAACGCCTGCTCGCCGTCGCTGGCATCCGGAATGGAATTCGCCTGCACCATGAACTCGACGCACTGCCAGCGGTCGCGTGGGATCTGCGCAGGTTTTTCCGGGGCGAAGCTGTTGCCGTAGAAACTCGTGCCCTGTGGCCCCTGCCAGCTCTTCATGCCCTGCCAGTAGGTGTAGAAATGCCAGGCGCCCGGTGGCTCGTACTTTCCATAACCGGATTCCGGTTCGATGCCGGTCTGGAAGCTCTTTGTGCCGTCGTGACGTTTGCCGGCTTCACCCTGCGGCCAGCGTGGCGAATCACGCCACGCGCCGATCTTCACGAAGTGGTGCACGTACGGATGGTCCTTGGCGAACTTCACGTAGAAGCGCGCGTACATGGTGTCCGTGCCACGTTCGAAGAGTTTCCATAAATGCCCGCCGTCATTCTTGCCCTTGGTCGCGGTCATACACAGCGACTGTTTCCCTGAGCTGCCTGGGGGCACGTCGCCGGCGAAGGCGAACACCTCGTTCGCGGGATTCTTGGCTTCGGTCCAGCGTTTGTTCATCGCTTCGATGGTCGACGACTCGAAGTCCTCGACGAAGACGACGGCAGGATCCGTGGCAATGCCGACATCACCGGGATATCGGGCCGAGATGCCGATGAGAACTGGGTCTGCGGCGGTAGCCCAGCCCAAGACGCCGGCAAACAACGCGAGGTGGCGCATGTGGTCCCCAGAGGCGGTAAAGGAGCGAACGACAGCAAGAGATACCAGCTTCGGCGGTGGTTGCTGACGGTCACCAAAGATGTTTGAAATCCCAGGATCACCAACCACGGCGAATGGATTATTTGTGGCACGGACGTCTCGCTCGTGATTCCGCTACCGACATCACGGGCCTGACGCGCCTGACGCTCGTGCCACGGAAAAGCTACGGCGGATAGAGCTGCGACGTCGGCACGATCTCCTTTGCCTGCCCTGCAGCCTGCCACCACCAGGCGATCTCACCGGCATGCTCGTTGTCGCAATACTCAATTTGGAGATCGTACCGTTGTCTGCCTTCCAGGGTGATCTCGCCGTACTGATCACTGATGTCGGGGCGATCCCAGGTGTCGATCAGCAAGCGGCCAGCGATCCATAGCCGCACGCGGTCATCAGCCCGGATGATGAAAGTGTACGTTCCACTGACACGTGGCTGCACCTTCCCGCTCCAACGCACGGTGAAATGGTCAGCTGGCATCGTGTCGATCGGTGAACCGGGCCAGTCGAAATGGATTTGCGGATCGACACGGCTGCCGGCCAGTCGGGTAAAGATATGGTCGCCGTAGTAATCACCACGCAGTCCGCTGCCGGTTCCGTTCCAAGGTGGGGTGTGCAGCGAGGTGTCGTTGGGCTGGAGCGGCGACGTCGGGTTCCGCAGCACCAGCACCACGGCGGCCGCAGCTATGCAGAGACCGAGCGGTATCCACCACCACCAGCGTCGACGTCGGGGTTCCGGTCGTGGTGGCAAACGTTCAAGCACGCGGCGTCGGGTACGTGCCAAGCTCCCGCCATCCACCAGCGTGGCGAGCGTGCGCTCGCGTAGAGCCGCCAGGCGCTGTGCTGGTTGGTGGCGAGAACGCAACGCACCAGCGATCGCCACCTGTCCCAGAAAACGTTCACGCACGGTGGCATCACGACGCATCAACTCCGCCAGACGACCTCGCGTGGCCGCATCAGCATTGCCATCGAGCACCTCCGCCAGCATGGTGTCGGCATCGCTCATCTCAGCCGAGTTCTGCGGTCAGGCGTTTGCCGATGCATTCACGCAAACGATCACGCAGTCGTAGCAGGCGGTTTTGGAGTTCCCCTTCACTGGTGCGATGGCGTGCGGCGAGTTCGCTGATGGAATGATCGCTTTGGTACTTGTCGGTGAGCAACTCCGAGGCGTCGCTCGGCAAGGTGCGCAGACAAAGGTCGAGTGCCTGGACGCGGGCGTCGCTGCGCTCGTCCTGGGTTTGATCAAGCGCACGTTCGAGCAGAACCTGCCGCAGATAATCACCGGCATGAGCTGTCGTGGCATCGCACGTATGGGCCTCCAGGCGCAGGGCATTCATCGCGATGGTGCGTAACCAGGGATAAAAGGGCTGCGTGTGGTCGAATTGGTTGAGCAGGACGAAGGCCTGGACGAAGGCCTCGTGGGTGAACTCCTCGATCTCTTCCGCATGCAGCAAGTAGGCCGACACGGTCGCACGCAGACGCATCTGGTAGCGGTCGATGAGCATGCCATAGGCGTGACGGTTGCCGGAACGGATCTCGGCCACCACCAAGGCATCGAGCATCGGATCAAGATTGTCCATCGTGTCTCCAATGCGCTGCCGAGCGCGCGGCTAGGGCTGCCGTTCCCGTCGGCGGGCGCGCCACTGCACCCACGATCCTGCCGGGATGGTGATCAGTCCGACGACCAGGGCGAGCAGCAGTCCTTCACCCTGCGAAGCCGGCCGGCAGAGGATCGCCATGCCAGTGAAGACCCCCAGATATCCCAGCAGCACGGTCTGGATGATCGCGGAGATCGCGGCCGTGCGCCAACCGATGATGCCCGCGACCGCGCCGACGCCGCAGCCGAGACCATAGGCCAGGGCCGGTACTCCAGGAAGTGCGGCCAGCAGTGCGGCGATGGTCATCCCGCCCGCCAGCGCGCATGACTGCAGGGCCGAGATCAGCGGGTAGACGAACCACCCGAGCGCGCCGCCAATGACTCCGCACGACACTGCGGTAATCCACGCCCACATCGTCGGCAGGTGCCCCTGCGCCCAGAACAGCACGGCACCGACGACCACGCCGGCGCTCAGCAGCATGGTGGTCCAGCGGATCAATCGCCAACCCATGAGCAGTGGCAGAAAGCTACCGGCGATAAGCAGGACGCCGACCCACGCTGGTTGCTCGCTCAGCGTCGGCATCGCCATCAGCTCCGCGGCTTGCGCCGCGCCTCCCACCATTCCAAGCGTTTGGCGAGGTCTTTCTCGAAGCCGAACGGTCCCGGCGTGTAGAACTTCTGGCCGAGCAGTTCATCCGGCAGGCACTGCTGTCCGGCGAAATGCTCCGGCGTGTCGTGGTCGTAGACGTAGCCGTCTTTGTAACCGAGTTGTTTCATCAACTCGGTTGGCGCATTGCGCAGGAACAGCGGCACGCTGGCGCCGGGATGATTGCGCACGGCGTCGGCCGCTGCGAAATAGGACTTGGTAGTGTTCGACTTGGGCGCCGTGGCGCAGGCAATGGTGGCCTGCGTCAGCGGATAAATCGCTTCTGGCAGACCGATTTTTTCCACCGCCAACAACGCCGACGTTGCGGTCGACAACACCTGCGGATCGGCCAAGCCGACGTCTTCGCAGGCGAAGATCACCAGTCGGCGCGCAATGAACATCGGGTCTTCACCTGCTTCGACCTGACGTGCGAGGTAGTAGAGCGCCGCTTGTACATCGCTCGCGCGCATGCTTTTGATGAAAGCGCTGGCGACATCGTAGTGGTTTTCACCCGCGCGATCGTGATCGCTGACCGGTGACGAAGCGACCTGCGCCACCGTCGCGGCGTCGACGGGATCGGGTTTCGTCAGCGCCCAGGCGCCTTCAAGGATCACCAGCAATCGCCGGCCATCACCGGCACTCATGCGCAGCAAGGGATCGCGCGCCTCGTCGGCGACGCGCAGCCCTGTGAGACCATCGGAATGAGTCGCTGCGCGGTCGATCAGTGCGGTGAGTGCCGCGCCGTCGAGGCCGTTGAGTTGGAAAACGCGGCATCGTGAGAGCAATGCGCGGTTGACGGAAAAGCTGGGGTTTTCCGTGGTCGCGCCAACCAACACCACGGTGCCGGATTCGACGTGTGGCAGCAGCGCATCCTGCTGGGCCTTGTTGAAGCGGTGGATCTCATCGACGAACAGCAGCGTGCGCTGACCGAGCGCGGCGACCTTGCTGGCTTCATCGATCAGCTTGCGCAGTTCGGGAACGCCACCGAGCACGGCGCTGAACGGCGTGAAACGCAGTGCGAGTTTTTCCGCCAGCAGCCGTGCGAGCGTGGTCTTGCCGCAGCCGGGCGGACCCCACAGCAACAGGCTCGGCAGATGACCCACCGCCAGCAAGCGGCTGAGGATGCCTTGTGGTCCGAGCAGGTGCGGTTGGCCGACGACCTCGTCGAGGGTCGCGGGGCGGATGCGTTCGGGTAACGGTGCGCTCACGGCGCCACGCTGGCGAACACTCGGAGCGTGCGCCCCAGATCGGTCTTCACCGTCAGCATGACATTGGTCGCGTTCGTGGTGGAGGTCGGTGTCACGGCGAGAGCATAGGTGTCGTCATCGCGGGCGTAGAGTTTCCCGGTGATGTCCGGCGATGATGACGTGACTTCCAGCGCCCGTTCGATCACGCCGGTAGGCATGGTGATGATGGCGATCTTTTCCGTCGCCTCCGCTCCGACCTTCCAGGTCAGGAACGTCGGCGCGACGGAGGGGGCCTCAGCCAGCAGCGCCTTCAGCTGTAGCAGAATCATCGGCCCGCGGTCGTAGTAGACCTGGATGCTTTTTTCCTGCAGGCCACTCAGACCGTTGAGATCGAAGATCACCGTCAGCTCGCCCTTCTCGCCCGGCAGGTAGGTACGTTTTTCCAGATCAACGGTGGTGCAGCCGCAGGTCGCATCCAGCTGGGTGATGGTCAGCGCCTGGGTGCCGGCGTTGCGGAAGGGGAAGACCACGATGTCGCGGTCTGCACCGGCTTTCGGTGTCAGCGAAATGGTCTCGCGCTCGAAGACGAGGTCGGCCGCGAAGGACGTGGCGATGAGTAGGAGCAGAAGGATCACACGCATGCCCGGCAGGTTAGCGGTGCCGCCAGCGACTCCAGTGCGGCGGTGTCTTACCCCCTGGGACCGCGGGCCACTGGCCCGCCAGACGTGGTGCGCGTCAGCGTCCCGCAGTCCCCGGAAGCCGGACTTCCGGACTTCCGGACTTCCGGACCCCGGACATCATCCGACCCATGTACGACTTCCTGCGCGGATCCGTCGCGAGCCTTGATGCCACCGGCCGTCTGAGCCTGGAGGTGAGTGGCGTCGGCTATTCGCTGCGCATCAGCGAGCAGACACGTAAACGCATCCCGCTCGACGGCAGCAGCGTGCTGGTCTATGTGCGGCTGATCGTGCGTGAGGACGATCTCATTCTCTTTGGTTTTCACGATCCGGCGGAACGTGCCGCCTTCGACTTACTGACCTCGGTGCAGATGGTCGGCCCAGGGGTGGCGATGGCGGTGTTGTCGGACCTCGGCGTCGGCGAACTGCGTCGCGTCCTCATCAGCCGCGACGTCGCGCGTCTGCGCAAGGTCAAGGGCGTCGGCCCCAAGAGTGCTGACCGCATCGCGCTGGAACTTGCCGACAAGGTCGACCGCATTCCCGCGCCGACGCTGGCTGCTGAAGTCGGTGCGCCGCAGACCGGCACTCTTGCGGTCGAAGAGGTCCACCGCGCGCTCATCGTGCTCGGGTTCTCGCCCAAGGACGCCGCGGATGCCTTGGCCAAGGTCGCCAAGCCCGGGGTTGGGCCGGAGGAATTGCTGCGTGCGGCGTTGGGTGTGTTACGTTGAAAAGAAATTTGAAAGAACACCAAACCATGGCCTATCCAGAATCGCTCAAATGGCTGCGCGAATTCCATGAATACGAACAAAAGCGCTACGATGGCGAGGGCGCATTTCATGATTGCGAACAGGCTTTGCTCAACGGGGATATCGCATATGTCCATCAACGTGTGAGTCGGATTTCATGGGCGGGAATGGGCGGTTTTGGTGAATACATGGAATGGATTGACCCTGTCGGACAGGCGGCCTTTGACCAATTTGTCAAAGCAGCACGTGAAGCTCGTTGACCATGTTGGCATGATAATTCGACGACATGAATGCTCACTCCACCTCTGCCAACAACGCCGCGTGATCCGACAAGGTCCGCCACGGGTCGCCGGTCAGGCATTCCGCTGTGATTGGTTTGAGGCCACGCACATAAAGTCGATCCAGCCGCAGCATCGGCCACCACACCGGGAATGATTTCGCGTGGTTACCGTGCAGGGCGTGGTGCACTTCGATCAGTCCCAGCTCAGTGGTCAGCAACGGACTGACGCGGGCACGCCAATCGTTGAAATCGCCGGCGACCAGCAGCGGACAGTCAGCCGGGACCGCCTGCGCGATGCGCTCGATGAGCTTCTGCACCTGCTTCTTCCGCCCGTGTTCGAACAGATCGAGGTGGCAGCAGATCAGGTGCAGGTCGTGTTTCAGCGCCGGATGTTTGACCACACCGTGCAACAGGCCTCGACGTTCCCAGCGGTTATTGGAGACATCAAGGTTCTCCCACGCGCTGAAGGGATGTTTGCTCAAGATGGCGTTGCCGTGGTGGCCGTGGTCGTAGAGCGAGTTCTTCCCATAGGCGTGGTGCGACCAGATGCTGTCGGCGAGGTATTCGCATTGGCCTTCGATCGGCCAATCGGCGAAACGCGCTGCGCGATGGTGGTGCTGGCCTTGTACTTCCTGCAGGAACACCACCTCGGCGTCGACGCTGCGGATGGCGGTGCGCATGCGCTCCAGGACGAAGCGCCGATTGGCGACCGTCAGGCCCTTGTGGATATTGTACGATAGGATGCGGATGGTGGCCATGTCAGATCCACCGTCGGGCCAGCAGCACGGTGTTGCCGATCAAGCGCACCCACCAGGGTGGGCGGTGGTCGGTGCTGGTGATCTCGATCGAATGTTTAATGTCGGCGTTGAAAATGTCCTCCATGGTCGCGAGGGATTCGGGAGCCCGCAGCACCACGTCGGCTTCCAGATCGTGGCGTAGGCTGCGGTTATTGAGGTTGGTCGACCCGACCGAGACCCAATCATCGATGATCATGGTCTTCGAATGCAGCATGCATGGCTGGTACTGGAGCAGCCGCACACCGAGGTGTGACAGCTTGTCCGCAAACGTGGCGGCGACGAAGGGCATGAACCAAATGTCCGAACGTGCCGGCACGACGACGCGCACATGTGCGCCATTGGCGGCGGCCTCACCGAGCGCTTCGATCAGACTGCCCTGTGGGACGAAGTAGGCATTGGCGATCCATACCCGCTGCCGCGCGTGCCGGATGCGCGCGATGAGATCACGGTAGTAGCGGCGACGCATGCGGATGCCGTGGTTGAGGCGCACCAACCCATCAAGCGGCAACGGCAGGTGCCGACTGCGGAGCGAAAACGATGGATAGAGCCGGGTCCCCTGCACGCGCCACGCATGACGCCACGCGGAGATGAAGGCGCGCACCATGATGCGCACCCCATCACCAGTGACGCGCGCGCCGACGTCGCGCCAGGCGAGTTCCTTCTGCAGCGAGCAGGAATGGTCGCGCACCAGATTCATCGAGCCGACCCAGGCGAGCGCGCCATCCACCAGACAGACCTTGCGGTGGTTCCGGCGGTTGAGGTAGCGGATCCATTGTCCGGCCACCGCCATGCGTTGGCGCGTGGGGATGGAGAAGCTCGCCACCTGCCAGGGCGGTGGATGGTAGACCCGCACCTGGACGCCACGGCGGCTGAGCGTTCCGGCAGCGCGTTCGATCCAGGCGCCGGAACCGACACCGTCGACCAGCAGCAGGACCTTTACCCCACGGCTGACTGCCGCTGCCAAGGCATCCTCGACCCGGTGCCCGATGGGATCATCGCCGAAAATGTAGACCTCAAGCATCACCAGCCGTCGGGCACGCGCGATGTCTTCCAGCAAGCGATCGAGGTAGAGATCGAAATCCGCCGTGACGAATTCACTCCGCCAGCGATCGGCAGGGATCGGTGCCGTCTTGCGACCCAGGCCAAGCAGCGCATGCGTGATGGCTCGCAAGGTCCGGGGCCGCGGTGATCGCGGAGGCTGTCCAGCGACGGGCGCCAGGGCGTCGTGGACGTTTCCAGAGGCGGATCCGCCGCTCATGCGCTGAACCAGATTTCCCGCACCATCAGTGCGGGAAATCCGTGCCCTTGCCAACCTCAAGGAGCTGCTGCCAGATCGCCTCGAACTGGTCACGCGACTGGCCGCCGAGCACGTCGGTCAGCGGCGTGGTGCCGTCGTCCTGCGCGAACTTGGGCATGCGCGTGGTCGGATCGAAGCGCAGCGGACTGAGCATCCAGCGGTGGTAATAATCCTTCTGCAGGCGCTGATCGGCGTAGCCCAGGTTAATCCCTGGGGCTTCGAAGATCGCCACCGCTGGCGCTGAGCCCAGGCTGTGGCACTGGTTGCAATTGAAGCCGCCGTCGGCGCCGAGCAGTTTGATGCCGTCAGCCGCGCCTGGACCAGGCGACGGCGGATCCGCTGGCGTCACCGGTGGCAGACCATGCGACATCGCCAAGCCCTGACTGATGATGTCGGCTCCAGCCTTGAACGCGGGCATGCGCTGATCGAGCCACGGACGCGTGCGGTAGGGCAGTTCACCCTTCAGCAGTTTCGCCGTCCACTCCGGACGCAGCTTGTCGCCGGTAAAGGTCAGCATCGGTGGCGGATTGCCGGAGGCGGCGCCGCCTTCGCCGTGTTCGCCGTGTTGCACGGCGGCGGGCGCGGGCGGCAGGCCGGCGACGAATTTCTCCATCACGCCACCCATACCGGAGAACGTCGATTGGATGCCATCACGTTGGTGGCACGACGTGCAACGCTGCGCGTCGATGCGGCGTTCGGCGAACTCGACGTGATCGCGCACGGCGAGCGACTTGTGATCGGTCTTGATGAAACCGCGCAGGGCGGAGATCTCATCACCACTGAAGCCGTAATCCGGCGCGCGTTTGCGCGACACGGCATCGGTAGCCAAGCAGCCGTTGGCGCGGTTCTGCGCCAGGTCTTTCAGTTTGGTGCCGATCACGGGCGGCACGTCGCCGAGCTGGTGGCACGATGCGCAACCCGCGCCGGCCATCAGCACTTTGCCCAGACCGGCGTCGCCGCCGCTGATTTTCTTGGGTTCCTCCGCGCCGTTCTTTAGCAGCCACGCGGCCAGATCGGTCGCTTCGGCTTCCGTGAAGCCGAAGGTCGGCATCTTGATCCAGGCGTAGTGTTTCGCCGGTTCACGCAAGAAGGCGGCCAGCGCCTTGGGTTTCCACTTCGACTTCACGTGCGTCAGGGCGATGTGCGCCGGTGAATCACCATTGGCCATATGGCATGAGGCGCAGGCGAGTTTGGCGAATAGGTGACCACCGCGACCGACCGCCGCGTCATCAGCGGCGAGCGCGCCGTCGTCGCCTTTGCCGAGGGTCGCCAGGTACGCCGCCATCGCCGCGGCTTCGCCATCCATGTCGGCATCAGTCTTGCCATCGGTGACGATCAGCTTGGGCATCGAGGCGTGTGCGCGCAGGGCCTTGGGATCGCGGATCCACGCGGCCATCCAGCCCTGATTCAGGCGGGCACCGACCTCACGCAGGTCCGGCGCATCCATCGCCAGCTCGGGCATGCCTTCGGCGGTGGCCGCGTCAGCAGCGTGGCATTTGGTGCAGCGCATGGTGGCGACCAGTTCACGACCACTGCGCAGCTTGGCGCTGGCGCGGAATTCCTTGGTGCCGGTGTTGTGCGTGAACAGTGTTGCCGGTACCGGTTCGGTCGGAATTTCTGAACCGGACCACAACAACCGCAACTTCGCATCGCCGCTGGCCGGGCTCTTGTAGGCCAAGGAAATCGGGTTGGCGCCCTTGTTGAGTCTGATCTTGCCGGCTTTGCCGCTGGCGAGATCCGGTCCATCGAACGTGAGCACCTCAGTGCCGTTGACGGTGAACGTCAGTGAGCCGGTGCCTTCGGCGGTGAAGGCGACCTTGTCCCACACGTCCTTGTTGATGAAACCGTTGAAGGTCGCGGTGAAGGCGCCCGCAGCAATGAATGGAGTCGGCGCGGATCCCGCCGGAACGTAGAGCGACAACACCCGAGCGGTGCGCTGATCAATCTCGCCACCAGCTTGCGACTGCACGACCAGGGTCAGGCCCCGTTCGACGACATCCTTGGGCGGCGCTTCCGTCTTCGGCGGTGTCGGTTGAGCAGGTTGGGTGGGTGTGGTCGGAGCTTGGGCAAACGGCGAGGTCGGGGCCTGCGCCGGATTCGCCGCTGCGGGTTGCGCGGGTGTCGTTGGTTGGGTTGGTGTGGTTGGCGTGGTCGGTGCCGTCACCGGTTTACCGGCGTCGGCTACCACCGGCGCCACCGCCGGACGCGGCCAGAACAGCAGCAGGCCGTTGCCAGCCAACGCCAGCAGTACCAGCACGAGGCTGATGGGCAGGCTGAGAGGGGGACGAGAATCACCGGTCGGGGTCGGGTCGCTCACGGAACGCTCCAGCGGGAAATTGCGCGCGCAGCTTTCCGCGCGGAGGGCCGTCGTCCAGCGATGGTCGGTCCAGCCAACACCGTGCGGAATGCGGAAGGCGTTTTTACCGCAGAGGCCGCAGAGGCCGCAGAGGCCGCAGAGATGAGCATCAGGCTTCCCTCTGCGCCCTCTGCACCCGCTGAAGTTAATGTCTCCGGTTGGCGGATGTCCGGAAACACCACGACCGCGGTGGTTTCCCACCGCGGTCGTCGTGCGCCATCAGGCGAGTCGGCTGATCGGCGTGATCAGTTGGTCGGCACGTAGTTGATGGTGTTGAAGATCTCTTGGCTGATGGCGTCGCCGCCCTTGGTGGCGATGCGGAACTTGATGTTCATCTGCATCACTACCTGGACCGGCATTTCCAGGAACACCGTCTTGCCGTCAGCCCCGAGGGTGGCGTTGGCGATCTCGACCTTGTCGTGGCCCTTCTCTTTATCGCCGGAACTCGGCTTGAACTCAGGTGAACCGTAGTTGCTGGTCCACGCGTAGTTCCACACCTCGACCTGGTAGTTGTCCTTGTTGCCGGCCTCGGCCTTGTCGAGTTCGGTGGTGAACTTCAGCTCGACGCCGTTCTTTTTGATCGACAGGGCGGAGACCGAATTGAACGCTTCGCCGGTGAAGCGCACGCGTTGCAGGCCGCCGTCCTTGGCGCCGTTGGTCTGCCAACCCTTCAGGCCGGCGACGTACAGCTGGCCGTCCTTGGGATTGAAACGACCGCGGGCGATGCCGGTGTTGAATGCCAAGGGCATTTTCACCGTGCCGCCTTGCCAGCCGCAGTTGTTGGCGGCGTCGGGGATCTTCTCCATCAGCACCATGTGCAGATTGCTCATGCCGTAGCTGATGTGCAGCAGGCGCTCGCTCAGCGGGCCCCACTTGTCGCCCTTGGGTGACCACACCTGACCGCCGTTGGAATTGTCGATGCGGTGCGGGGTCCAGTAGATTGGGCGGGTGTAGTCGGTGGGCGGCGGATTCACGTGCGAGAGATCTGGCACGCCGACGAACATCGGGATCTTGTGCGGCGGGATGGCGGTGACGCGGCACTGCGGGGTCCAGGTGCCTTCGTTGTCACCGACGGTGATGAGATTGTCCGGACCGCCGTAGCCCGAGCCGTTGGGCGCGCGCACACCGGTGCCGATGACCTCGAGTTTCGAACCGTCCTTGCTCACGCGCATGACGGTGCCGGCGTGTTCGCTGATGGTTTCCCAACCGCGACCGCCTGGGCGCACGGGTCCGCCCTTGGCGAAGATGAAGTTGCCCTGGCCGTCGGTGTGCAGGTCGAGGACGAATTCATGGAAGCCTGGGGTGGCGTGCATGTCGTTGTTGAACGACTCGAAGAAGTCTGCCTCGCCATCCTTGTTGAGGTCGTGAAAGCGGGTGAGCTGGTCTTTGCCGATGGTGTAAACCACGTCGTCGACGATTTTCAGGCCAAGGGTCTGGTAGAGACCGGCGGCGTACCGCTTCCAGGTGAGTTTCTCCAGCTTGTCATCGATGCCGGAGCACACCCACACGTCGCCGTTCCAGGTCGACACCGCCGCGCGGCCGTCGCTGAAGAAGTCGACGCCAGCGAGGCGCAGCTTGGAACCGTAGGGATTGTCATCCGGCAGGGTGATGGTGTCGACGGTGTAGCCACCTTCATTCTTGCCGACCGCGCCCTTGGTCTCGACGGTCTGCGCCCACAGCGCCGGACCGCCCTTGGTGAGCGTCGCCGGATCGGTGGCCGCGCTCGCGCCTTTTGCCGCGGCGGCGTCAGCGCTCAATGCGAGCTTGAACACACCGGCAGCGCCGGCGGGAACCTTCATCAGGATGCGATTGCCGTCGACCGCGAGCGTCACGCCCGCAGGCGCACCGACGAGTGCGGCCGACACCGCGTCAGCGCCGGACTTGAGGGTGGCGACGCCGCCCTCGACCGCACCGGCACCGTTCGGCAGCTCGCTCACCACCATGGTCGAGGCGGCGGCGAACTTGGCGAGATTGAAGGTGCGGGTGATGATCTTGCCGTCGGCTTCCAGGCTTGGCAGTTCGAGCACCGCGGAACCGCCGACGGTGTAGCTCAGCACGACCTTGTCGCCGTTGATGTAGAGGCCTTTGTATTGCGCCCAGTTTTTCGGCAGTGGGCCGAACGGCTCACTGCGTGGATCAGCGAAACTGTCGCCCTTCGACCAGCCCGGTCCGGCGCTGGTGCCGAACAGCTGATCGCCAGCGACCGTGGGTCCAGCGGGCCCGTGGCTGCCGTCATAGGCGATGCCCTTCATGTTCAGCCAGCCGCCGGTCCAGCCGGCAACGTAGCGCATCAGATCGGTGTCGAAACACACGCCAGCCTTGAGGCCCTCTTTGCCCACACCGGCACCGATGTTGATGGCGATACCTTTGTTGGCGATGTTCTTGTCCGGCCACTGACCGGTGATGGTGGCTGAGTGGACCGGGCCGGTGTCCATCTTGTAGAACCATGCGCCCTGGTCGCCGCCGCCGCCGCCGCCGCCGCCGCCAGCCTTGATCTTCTTCCACGCGGCTTCGTCCCACGAGATCGCGGCGAGCGCGGCCTTGTCGTAGGCCAGCGCCGAGGTCGGGATCGGCTGTTCGTCGCCGCCGGGTGCTTTCCAGAAGGCCTTGCAGCCACCGCCGCCGCCGCCTTGGAAGTATTCGATGAGGATGGCGTGGTCGCCGGCGGTCAGTTCGACCTCACCGGACTTCTTTTCCATGCCGTGCGAACCACCGTTGTCGACCACCTGCTTGCCGTCGATGAAGAGGCGCGAGCCGTCATCCGACTCGGTGATGAAGGTGTACTTGCCGGCGGTGGCGATTTTCACCACGCCGCTCCAGCGGACCACGAAGTTGGTGGCGAGCTTGCTCCCGTGAAAATTGCCTTCGACGCTGTCGAAGTTCACGGTCTTATCGACGCGCACCAGGGTCGGCTTCTGACCATCGAGCTTGATGAAGTCGCCAACGCCGTCCTTCTGCGCGAAGTACTCACCGATCAGACCGGGTTGCAGATCGGCAGCGCTGACCGCGGTCATGGCGGCAAGCAGGGGGATGAGGGCGAGCGAACGAGTGGTGCGGAACAGTCCCATGGTCAGTGGATCCTTAAAGGGTGCGGGGAAGGATGAGTCCATACCCGGTTGCGGGCACGGCATTGTTCACTTTACAGATAGCACAGACGCGCGGCGGGTTGCCTGGTCTTATGACCACGGCGACGGGATCCGTCGCCAGGGACGTAGGATACGTTGTGTGCGACGTTCCTGTACATCGGGAGCGCAGCGTGATGCAGCAACGTCCCAGGTGCAACCGCGTGACGACGTTCCAGGTCCTGGGTGGTGTGACAGGGCGTGCTGACGCAGGACGCCGGGAAGGCCTATTCCCGTGGCGGGACCAATGGCTAAGACGCCGCACCCATGTCCGCCGATCCGTTCCAACCCATGTCCATGCCACTTGTGATCTCCGCCATCGTGGCGGTGGTGCTGTTGGCGACCCACGCCGGTATCGCGCTGGCGATCGTGCGCGGCTTCGCCGGCGATGACGGTGAACCCCGTGGCGCGGGCAAACGCTTCTTCTTGCGCGTCACGATAGTGCTCCTGGCGTTGGAGCTGGCCCTGGTGCCGGTGACCGCGTGGATGCTGGCGCCTGCGGGACTGACTACGCGCACGTTCGCGGCCATCGGCCTGGGGCAGTTCTGCCTGCTGGTGAGCATCGTGTGGTGTTGGCGCGAACTCGCCGCACCGCGGCGCGGCAGCCCGCGCACGCCGCACGCCATCGGCGCGTTCCTGCTTTTCTGCGTGTCGCTGGTGGTGGCGAAGGCGGTGCATCAGGACGAGACCCGCTACGCGTACCTGGTGGCGAATCCGCCGAAGGCGAAGCCGGTGATGGTCGAAGCTCTGTCGGTGACGCCGCCGCCGGTCACGACTTCGCCGGTGACGACCACGCCACCCGCCGACGTCGATCCGGAGTTCGCCAAAGGTGAGAAGGTCTTCAAGACCACCTGCATCATCTGCCACGCGCTGGACACGCGTCTGGGCGGTCCGCCGATCCGCGAACTCGTCAAAGACTACCAGGGCAACCCCGACGGCATCGCCGCGTGGGCTAAGGCGCCGGGCAAGAAACGTCCGGATTATCCACCGATGATTCCCGTGCCGTTGCCGGACGCGGATCTGCGGGCGGCGGGCGTGTACATGCTGAAGATCGCGGAGCAGAAGTAGGCGGACAGAATTGGTGGGAAGTTGTCGGCTCGCCGTTCGCCGTTCGCCGTTCGCCGTTCGCCGTTCGCCGTTCGCCGTTCGCCGTTCGCCGTTCGCCGTTCTTCTTTTTTTGCGAGCCCCTAACGGGGGCGCCCCGACTACAGCCCAGCACGTAAGTGCTGGGAACAACGCGAAAATCCAAGAAAGCCCCAGCGGGGCGACAGCCTAGATGCCGGTGCGTAAGCGCCGGAGTTCGGCGGCGCTCACGCACCACCAGAGGTCTGTCGTCCCGACGGGACTCAGAGAAAAAACCGCCCGCTACCCAGCACTCACGTGCTGGGCTGTAGTCGGGGTGCCCCGTTGGGGCTCACCATTCACTCTGCCATGGTCGTCGGCGGGGAACACGCACGGTACCTTGCGAGTCTCTCTCGTCCGGGAGCGCAGGGGTTCTTACGGGGGGATCTACCGAAGCTCAGACCGTCCGCGGATACTGCGGCGCGTATTTCCCTGGCGCATACCCACTCAACCGATCACTCAGCAGCTTCTGCATCGCCTCATCACCGGGCACGGCGTATTGCACGAATGGCCAGATGGCGATCGAGCCACGGCTGTCGAACTGGCCGATGACTTCGAGGTAACGCGGCGCGAGCAGACGCACCAAGTCATCGCAGATGATGCGGCAGACGTCTTCGTGGAAGTCACCGTGCATGCGGAAGCTGCCGAGGTACTCCTTGAAGGATTTGCTCTCCACCAACAGCGACTCGGGGATGTAGTTAAGGTAGATGTCAGCCCAGTCCGGCTGGCCGGTGACGGGACAGAGGCTGGTGAAGCGCAGGCAGTTGTTGCTCACCCACAGGCGGTCGCAGACGAACTCGCGGTTGGTCGACAACGGCACCGCTTCGAGCAGCTTTGGCGCGTAGGTGAATGGCGTGTCGCGACGTTTACCGAGCGTCGCGCTGGGCAGGTGTTTGGCTTGGCGGCTGGTGCTCGTGGAAGTCGCAGCGGCGGAACGGGCGCGGGCCATGGGGTACCTCAAGGCGGCGGATCATGGAGGTTTTGCCGTGATTCCCACTGCCAAAACGCGCTGAACGCAGGGATATGAACAGGCGGCGCGCAGACGCGGAGAGGGGAGGAGGAACGAGGAGGAACGCCTCTGCATTGAAAATCGAGCCGGTCTCGTCGCCTCTGCGCCTCTTGGTCGATCGCTGCTTGGGAACGGTGTCCGGTGCGGTCAGGGCCCGACGCGGAACAACGCGTCAGCAAGCGGCTGGTTGTAGACTGCCTCCTGCACCACGAAATCGAAACGGTTGCCTTGCGGATCTTCGCTGCGGATGGCGAGCAGTTTCATGTCGGCATTGAAGGTCAGCACCAGGATGCTGAGCTCCTCTTTCAGTTTCGCTGCGAGTGGCGTCAGGGTGACGATCGCACCCTGGTCCATGGCCGACGAGGCGACGATGGCGAAATCCTTACGCAGTGCGGCGACATCGAAACGAAAGCAGGCGAGCAGGCGGCGTTCGATATCATCGTCGCCACCGACGGGCATTTTTTTCACTTCTGGCTTTTCGCCGTCGAAGAGCTGGGCTACTTCCCAACGCGTGGTGCCATCGCTGATGAAACTCTGTTTCGATTCCGTGTCGTCGGGCTTGGTCACGACCACGGCGTAACGATCGGGGAAGGCGAGGAAGAAACGGACCTGCTGCACCCGCACCGGGGAGGTGTCGTCGTCGCGTTGGCTGGTCAGCCAGCGCAATGTGCCCTGCACGGTGGTATGGCCCTGCTGTGCCGTGACGACCTTATCCAGCATCGCGGGATTGTGGACCGGCTCGGCGCTGAACGTTGGCACACTCAGCAGGAACAATCCCGCCACCAACCAACCTTGCACGCTCAGACACATGTCGGATGGTCGCGAGTGCTCACCGCCACACAAAGCACTGAATGCGGCAGCTGCGGCAACTGCGGCAACTGCGGCAACTGCGAAAGCGCCGAGCGACGGAGGATTCCATCATGGCCACCATCCTGGTCGTGCTCGCCCCAGGAGCCGAAGAGATCGAAGCCGTCACCGTGCCCGACGTGTTGGTGCGCGCGGGGCAAACCGTCACCATCGCCAGCACCGCCGGCGTGCCGGTGGTCATGGGCAGTCGCGGCATCCCGCTTGGTGCGCACACGCTGCTCGACCTCGTGCGGCACCAGACCTTCGACCTGATCTACTTACCGGGCGGCGGCGGCTCGGCGGCAGTGCACCGCGACGATCCGCGCATCCAGGACCTGGCGCAGGCGCAGCTCGCGAGCGGTCGCATCCTGGCGGTGATCTGCGCCGCGCCGATCGCGCTGGTGCCACGCGGACTCTGCCGTGGGCGGCGGCTGACCTCTTACCCTGGGGTCCGCGCTCAGGTCGAACCCCATTGCGCCGCCTGGCTCGATCAGCGGGTGGTGGTGGACGGCAACCTGATCACCTCGCAGGGGCCAGGAACCGCCCTTGCCCTGGGGTTGGAACTGGCCCGGCTGACCGCCGGTGCGGACGTTGCCAGCAAAGTGGCGCAAGACATGCTGGCCCACGTCAGTCTGACTGTCGTCTGACTGTCGTCTGGTTTAAGGAAGCACCCACTATGCGCGTGAATATCCTACGAGCGAATGCCCTGCTGTTGGCTCTGGGCTTGGCGTGGTCCGCCCCCGTCGCGTTTGCCGCTGAAGGGGACGAGGCGAAGGCCAAGTTCGATGAAGCCTTCACCAAGGGCGAAGCGAGCGACAAGAAGGATGCCCTGCGCATCGCCCAATCGTTGGGCAAGGACCAGGACGACCTCGCCTTCGAACTGCTGATCAAGGGCGTCAACGATCGTCAGGTACATGACGAAGCGGTGATGGCGCTGCGCGCCCGCACCGGACTGCAGCCGACCCTGCTCAACCGTGGCAGCGGCTATCCTGGGTACCCGGCGAGCGATGACGCCAGTGAATGGAATAATTGGCTATCCCAGCGCAAAAAGGACAAAGAAACCCAGAAGAAGATCGCCGAGGGCGAGAAGAAGCTCAAAGACCTGGAAGAGGCCGAGAAGAACAAGTCTGGTGACGGTAAGACCACTGACAAACCCGCCGATGGCACGGGCAAACCCGCAGATCCCGCCACCGCGACGACCGAACCGGGCAGCGACAAACCGGCGCAGCCTGCGTACGAACCGCCGTCCGACCTGGGGCGCCTCGATCGCATCGTATTCAAGACCGGTGGCAGCCTAGTGTGCTTCATCCTGTCGAAGCGCATGACTGCCGACGGCGTGCTGCAATCGGTACGCATTGTCCATCAGAACAATGGCGGCGAAGAGACTCTCGCTGCCGAACTGATCGCGCGCATCGACGAAGACGTGCGCTGAGCCGGTCGCGTACATGGCGACCAAAAAAGTTGTGACCAAAAAAGTGGTGACCAAAAAAGTGGTGACCAAAAAAGTGGCGACCAAAAAAGTGGCGACCAAAGCGCTCTACCCAGGATCTTTCGATCCACCGCATTTTGGTCATCTGGAGCTGATCCGGCGGGCCGCGGCGCAGGTCGATCACCTGGTCGTCGGCGTGGCGCTCAACCCCGACAAACAGCCGCTCTTGAGTGCTGATCAGCGCGTTGCCCTGCTGAACGCGCTTGGTCGTGACTTGGGCAATGTCAGCGCGGTCGCCTATCAGGGAGCAACCGTCACCTTCGCCAAAGCGCAGAAATGCACGGTGCTGGTGCGTGGCCTGCGCAATGCGGCGGACCTTGATGCGGAGTTCGGGATGGCGCAGGTCAACCGCGCCAACGGACTCGATACGTTGTTCCTGGTCGCGGATGCAGCGCAGCAACACCTCAGCTCGCGCTTGGTGAAGTTGGTGGGTGCTGCCGGCTTGCCGCTGGACGCGCTCGTTCCACCGGCGGTACTCGCGGTCGTAGTTCCGATCTTTGCGCGCAAACCGGGCTGAGGCCTGAGAGGGAAGTCGATCATGGCCGAATGTCTGCGCGGTAATGCTTTTCCCACGCCCAAGCTCGGCCCGCTGCTGATCGACGAGAACTACGTCTCAGCGATCGAAAAGCTGGTGGAGTACGCCTCGCAGGCGAGCACGGATCTGCAGTCGCAACACGGTATCGAGGTCTCGTTCGATGATGCGGAGGTCGGCGTCGCGGCACTCGATCAGATCATCGCTCGGGTACGGGCGCGTAATTGGCCAGCGGAATCCAATCCTTTCAAGTGGCACGCCAATGCGCTCGGTGCGGTATTGGCGTGCATGATGTTGCAACGTGGCAACTCGATCACCGCCTTTCGCGCCAAGGACAACTTCACTAACTTTTCAGTCTATGTGCCGCAGACCAAAGTGGAATACTTCCCATTCCATAAGATCCAGAAGTGCCTGACCAGCGCCGATGCGGGAACGGTGTCGGCGTATTATGCGGAGTTTGACGGCGACATGTGACGTCGATGTCCGATGTCCGATGTCCGATGTCCGATGTCCGAGGATTCTAATAATTGTGGTTCACGGAAGGCTTGGGGTTTGTCGGCCAACCTCAGCCCAGAAGACATCGGACATCGGACATCGGACATCGGACATCGGACATCAGACATCAGACATCGGACCGTGGCAATTATCCCAACAATCCCTTCGTCGACGGCAACTCTGTCCCCGTCACCTTGATCGCCTGACGCAGCGCCCGCGCGGTCGCCTTGAACGCCGCTTCAACGATGTGGTGCGTGTTGCGCCCGCACTGCTGGTGCAGGTGTAGGCAGATGCGCGCGTGGTCGGTGAGGCCACCGAAAAATTCGGGAACCAGTTCGACCGCCCAGGTGCCGAGCATCGCCGCTTCCGGTTTCAGATCGTAGACCAAGTACGGCCGACCACTGACATCGACGGTGGCGGTGACCAGCGCCTCATCGAGTGGGCACGCCATGTTGCCGAAACGTTCGATGCCGAGGCGATCACCGAGCGCCTGTTTCAGGCACTGGCCCATGACGATGCCGACGTCTTCGGTGGTGTGGTGGCCATCGATGTGCAGATCGCCTTTGCAGCGGACTTTGAGCGACGTGCCGGAGTGTTTGCCCAGCGCGTCGAGCATGTGATCGAGGAAGCCGATGCCGGTCGAGATCTCCGCCGGGGCCGCGTGGTCGAGGTCCCACGTGACCGTGATGTCGGTTTCCTTGGTCGTGCGGGTGACCGTGGCGGTGCGCGGCATGGCGGCTCCTGGTGCGGCCGGAGCCTAGTCCCATGCGAGGAACCGGCAATCGCAGCATCACGGATGCTCAGCGAGCGAGCATACACACGGCTGGCGTCGTCCTTGTGCTTGCCTCGTGCAATCCGCGGGGCGAGCATGCTTGGAT
>ENA-ORBV01005998-ORBV01005998.1-microbial-mat-metagenome-genome-assembly--contig:-NODE-5998-length-21759-cov-6.911586_pt1 | contig 21759 bp, 14 predicted proteins | sample MGYA00237777_ERZ505514 | MGnify/ENA primary metagenome ERZ505514 (study PRJEB26160, sample SAMN06269048) | microbial mat metagenome | isolation source: Oligotrophic lake microbial mat | place... | reverse complement strand
TTGGTGGTACGGTCCAAGGTGGATTCGCTCGGCAAGATCCAGTGCAAGCCGGCGAACGACAAGCGGCTCTGCGCGAGCGAGGAGTGCCACTCAACGCTTTGAATCTACCAGCCGGAGTACTCGAAGACCGGGATCCAACTGCTGAGCTCACCAAGAACCTTCACTCACTGGAGGATTATTGGAGAGAATGGAAGTGCGGCATTGGGGGTAGGAAGCCGGCGCAACTCTTCTCCAGTAGGGAACGTGGTGGCCATGGTAGTAAAAGGAAGTCGATGATGTTCAGCCGCCGCCTCAGGATCTACACTCTCCTTCAGCTTCTAGTAGATGAAGGTAGGACGGTAGCACAAGCAATTGAAGACATCAAGAACGCCTACGGTCACCCACTTTCGATGACGAGTCTGAGCGAAGCGATTCGGCGTGTACCGCGGCATCCGAACATACGGCCGGTAGTAGGACGAGCAGCGGCGGCTCCAGCGCGGCGAAGACTAGCTCCCCCCCCTGCACCAAGAGGGCGTGGTCGTGGCAATAGAAGAGGGGGTGCTGTAGCCCTTATACCAGGACAGCGTAGGCTCGGCCCCAACTTCAGACCCCCCACTGTTCCAAGGCTAAATGACGGCAACGCGGTTCTCCAAGGCATGCTAGCTAATGCGATACTAGAGCGTGAGACGGGGGTCCAGTTCTTCGATGTGCCGCATGCACCGCCGAATCCCAATAATGTAATTTAGGCTAGTATGCAAAACTACTAGCTAGCTAATTACTAGTAAAAACACTAGTTATTGTTTTTTTGCCCAACTTGTGTTTTTTCGCAGATTCGAACTTCGAACCTCCATCGTTCGTACGTACTTGTGAGATGCCCCTACTGATAGCATCATAGCTGTGTACATCTAGTACCATGTCCTACGGTAACATTTTGTGTTACTATTATTTACTTCTACCAACCTAGTAGAGCTAGCTAGCTACTAGCTAGCTAGCTAGACTAGTACAGTACTCCTCGTAAGAAACCCAATAACGCACAGTTTGTCGTTGGATGCGGTGAATTAAAATCTTCTGGCTCAAGTCTTACCGCTAATTAGCTTCCGGCAATAGTGGTACATGACCGTACATCGTACTGTACTACAGTACTAACTCTATTATTATTATATCTACTACCAGAGGTTTCCATTTCATTTTCAAAAAAGTCGTGTTCAGTTGTGGGCAACAAATTGGTTGTCTAGCTAGCAGGTCCATTACACTACTACTAGTAGCTATATCTAGTAGGCAGAAGACAAGTTACTTAGCCTCTCTGCGAAATCAGCCCGTTCAAGAAGATGCCCACTCCACAACTCTGTCCGGCAGCGCAACTGGTGGCGTCTCAATTAAAGGAATCGCCAGAAGCAGCTCTGCTGATGGACGCAGAGGGCAATGTGCTGTATGAAAACCCTCCTGCGAAAATGTTACTCTTTGAAACCACAGATCAACATTACGACAAGAAAGCTGGAGATCCACAACATTCCTATCATTTCTCGTTTCTGTTCACGTTTGCATCGCCTTCCAAACCATGGCAAGATTTTTTTGATGAAATTTTAGAAAGTGACAGTGAATTGTCGTACTACAACACGTCCAATCACAAACGTTTTGATGTTACGGACGATGGAATGCACCAACAATACGATATTGTTTGTAAACGTACCAATGGAACAGAATTTCCAGGAAGTCTTCGCCTGAGCAAAGTTGGCGCGTGTCCCTGTTGTGAAGATGCACTGTATGTGTGTGCTTATCTCAAAGCCAAGGCCGATCGAAAGTTGAGTCGCTTTGAAAATCCATTTGCAAAAGAAGATCATTCGCTCAAATGTGTATTGAATGCATCCTTTGATCCAGGTACGTGTTGACTTTTTTATATATACATCTGATGGAATTATAACTGTCCAGAGGGCCAGAAAGGATATACACCACAGACGATGATGTATGATGGGCTTTCTCTTCAAATATGTGGCTTGGTCTCATTCTCAATCTCTCTATTAATTTATGATACACGTTCGGGGCGCATCTCAGTGTTTAGCATTGACGAGGCTGGGTCTATTTTGATTGTCAATGAAGCAGCAGTCCGCGTCTTTGGATATACGACACAAGAATTTGTAGGCAACAATATAAGTATGATTTGTGGAGGAGGGCACGCGGCAAAACACGACGAATACATGCGCAATTATATGGACTCGGGGATTGCCAAAGTGATTGGCAAAAAACGAGAAGTGCCGGCACGGAGAAAAGACGGGACGGAATTTCCAGTCGAACTGGGAGTCAAAGAAGTTAGTTGCGATGATTATGGCATTGAAGGTCGCGTAGTTTTCGTTGCCTTTGTCAAGGACTTATCCAATCTCAAATCTCACGAGCTAGAAATGAAACACAAAATATCGCTCATGCAAGGAATGATCAACAGTTCGTTTGATCCAATGCTTCAAATAAACGAAAAAGGAATTATTCAAACACTCAACAATGCTACCGTGTCGCTCTTTGGTTATTCACGAGAGGAAATGCTTGGACAGAACATTAGTATACTATGTGGTGGCGAACATGGTGAGAAGCATGATTCTTATATGCAACATTATCTCAAGACCGGTGAAAACCGAGTCATTGGGAGGAAGCGACAAGTGACTGCAAAGCGCAAGAATGGACAGGAATTTGAGATTGAGCTTGGTGTCGAGGAGGTAACGTCCCACACAGGAGAACGATTATTTTGTGGATACATTCGGGACTTGACATCCAAAATGTTGGAGAAAAGACGAATGAGAAAACACGAACAAACGATGAAAGGCAACTTTTTCGGAGAGGGCGGAGGGAAGAAAGATGGGACAGGGAGCTTGGACCACGGCACAACTATGTAGCACCTTGCGTCTCTGTTGATATCCTTCCTCTCGTCTAACTCTCTAACCCTGTGCTAGTAGTAGTATAATAAGCTAAACCTCCCATGTACAATAGAATCCGTCAAGCTATCAGCTATCAAATGGGAATAATTAAATAGAGGAGCTTCCCATCGTATTGTTTTTCTTAATTTATGAAGAAACTGAAGTGCACTATTATTCATCAGTCATAGTTGCACTACAGGTGCTAGCGGCAGAAAAGGAAGACTCGCTCTGGATCAATTTTGGCCTCTGTGGTTCCATTTTTGTTTTCTCACTGGAGTCCGACCTTCGGTTTTGGCTATTCGAATGATTCGAGTACAGCTTGTAAAGCGCAAGAGTCACGTACACGGCATTTTCGCAAATGTACGCGACTGTGTACGATTCCACGGTATCGACATTGTAGACGTCATGTCCATAATAGAACATGCCAGAAACTTTTCCCTCGTTATAGTATTGGTGGACCACACTCCAAAACCTCGAGAGGAGCATAGTGCACCAAATGGCATCCCAAGAGGACACAAGACTTTTTAAATTGCCACCCTTACAAGAGAACCGTTTCCAACAAATGTACAGCGCCAAAGGATGCGCCAAAAAGTCAATGACGTGGGAACCGAGAATCATAGCGATAGCGAGCGGACTGTCCGAAAGGAATCCTCCACTGGCCAAGCGTCCATTGACCAAAAAGTTGGCTCGCATTGGAGGAGGCATGTTATTGTACAGCAAATGATTCAATCGCCCATGGACAACAAAGTCATTGACTATCGTCGCGTACCATCCAAAGTTGACACCCGATCCTTGAATCAACACAAAGTTTCTCCAAAATTCAGGCTCTCCCGTCAAAAAGGAAAAGAGCATGCACCAATGCCACCACTGCGTGTATCCTCGATTCAAAAAGAAATACGGAGGCGCAAGAGGAATCAGAGCAATAAGAAGGAGCGGCGGGATGGCAAAGCGGGAAGCCGCTTTGTCCGAAGTGGCTTCCTTTTGTGGTACCGCCGCAATGACCAGAGGTGCTGGTGTTTGTTTCTCCGATTGACACATGCTTCGAAACTCTTGAGGCTACTTTGGTATAACGATTAGTCCTCTCTCTAACCCTTCCGAACACTCAGCCGGGCCTCCTTTACACCTACTGTACAGTTTACTTCTTGACGCGACAAAGGCAACACCTTTCCAGAAAGAAGGACTGTTGTAAAGTGAGCGCTATGGGGACACCACACAATGAATCTCGAGCATTTTGCATTGGGCGACGTCCTCCATGAATCTGTTCCAGTTCAGTTGTGCGTGCTATTTCATCACTCGGAGTACAGTATTTCCGTTAAATCGATCGTGTCGTTGCTGCGTACAGGAGGTGAGCAGCAGTCACTCGGAACGTTCAAATAATGATAAAATGTCGCACACACATTCCATAATGCTGGCTGGTAACTGCATTCAAATTGGCTACTACTAGTAGCTAGCTAGAGTACCAGGTACAGGACCGGTACTGTTTTGGTGATTACTCAAGGAAGCGACCTGTCAATTAGCTAGCTAGCAAATAGCAGTAACCATTCCGAGCGCATGGTATTGACCAATTAGATCAAGACCAGGAGAATCAAAGGCCACCTTTCAGCATACCAAGCTTATTTTATATTTTCCTTTCGCAAGCAAAGGGCCTAACTGCCTCTACTGGCAAGCCGATGCATCCTTGAACGTCTTGCTTAGTCAGCAAAGTTCCGTCTACGCTACGCACTCGCCACTCTCCGTGACCGGTGCGACCAATAATAGCAGCAACAGGTAAGCCAACGAAGTCGTAAGGAAGGTGGCGACAACATCTTGAACTGATCTTTCAAGAAAACCACCCATGTGGCGAGCATTCTTCTGGAAGAGAGAGCAAGTGACTACAGGCGCAACGGTCCCTGTCCACCCAGCACATGTCGAACTGATAAATTGAAGAATTCCGACCGTCAGGGCAAAGGCCACATTTTTGCTCATCTCAGCTGATGCTGTGCACGTAAAAGCTAGCGCCCCAATCACAACGCCGCCAACAGCACCAACTACAGCGGCGACTTTACATTCCGAAAGCAGCCACCCCTGGAAGGCACTTGAGGTGGATACATGCCCGTATGATATTGCGCGGCTGGTCAATGAGCTTGCCTGAGAGCTCAAAGTACCCGATACTGCCGCAATCAGGGGAATGAAGCCGACCAAGAGCTGCTGGTTGTGTCGGCCAAGAAGAGCGCAGAGTCTGTCGCTTCCGCCGCTCATCATCTTTAGTACAGGAATTTCGATTATGCACGTCAGCATCAACGGTAAAATGCGCGTCTGAAGTGCTGAAATGCGACGCGAAGAAATCGGAGCAAGGGTCAGTGCAGACATACGAAAAGCGGGGCACCTTATCTTCAGACATGTTACTTGAGTGTCAGTTACCTTTGGATACATGAGAGCTGCGATCGTATAGCTCCGCCTCCTTCGACTCTACGATGGAGTTGCTGCTCAGCTGGACACTGCTAAAAACACGGTCTAAGGCGCTGTCAAGTGTTCTTGGAAACGCGGAATCCTGCATTTTTCTGGGTACTTTGGTGCCCATATTTGATTTCATGGTATCCACCTCTGCCTCTGATTTAGCCATGGTAGGAACAGCCAGGAGAGGGTCCAAACTTAGATTTTGTTTGGCGTGCTGATGTCTGCTTCGATGGATTGGAGACACAGTCATTTTAGTTCCGGGGCTAGGACTTGTCCAGTCGGGAAGATCTCTGAGTGAATCGGAAAGTAAGGAACGAGGAGTCATGGGCACATCGTGCTTGTCGAAATCGAATTCGTCCACCGTTCGATTAAACTTTGGAGTTCCGACCATGTTGCTCCCATTGCTGGTTGTTTCCGGCATGGACGTAATCCGTCGAATTGAAGTCATGCCCGGTCTCATGGTACGGTTGCGGATTTCTTCTGCGGGCGGTCCATGTGTAGCCCTAAGTTCTTCTTGAATTGAAGCAGTGTTACTGCATTCACCCCTGGCCACAGAGCCAGGATCGACGGACAAGGAGGCTACGCCCATAGTGTTGTTGTTGTTGGGGCTATTACTGTGGTTGTTGCTATTTGAATTCTCCGCAACGACAACAGTCGGAGGAGGAGATGACGTAGGGCGGGGCATTGAAGGACTTCCAACTGAAACGGGAGGAAGTAAAGGGTTCGAGAGATCATCATCATCGTCTGCTTGCACACTAGGTGCTCCTCCCCGATCAATGATTTCACTGGGCGGATTAGCCGTAACACTAACGACGCTCCCAGACACACTCGCTCCTGGTGATACCACGAGGTGTGACGACACGGATGCTGACATGGCCATGTTGTCGATGCTATTTCGATCGATATCGTCGAGATTACCTTCGTTGTGAGTTTCGTCTTCTCTTCCGCCTCGACGGTTTGGCATGGCTGAAGACGAGCGCGGAGCACTCATTTGGTTCCCGCTTAGTAGCGAGCCTGATTCCATTGCTGTCGTAGGAGTACCTTGACTGAAGGTAGTGCCGACAGGGTCAACATTGTCACCCGTGTTACCAAACTCTCCGACAAGCTCTCCTACGAGGGATTCCTCATCTCGATCAGATGGCGGAGCATTTCCAATGCTGGCCTCTTCGATGGCAGACATTTCTTGGATTTCTGCTTCTGTCAAACGTAGAACGCGTGGTTCATCGTCCGTATCAACGTCATCGTTCATATTGTTGTCATTACTTGAAACAGATGATTGTTGACCCATGGATGCCAAAGATGTTTCAACCCGGCGGTCTATTAGAGAAGACGGTGCGACCTCCGACGGTAGAGAGAGTCCGCCTCCCGGTGATACTGGTTCGCGAATGTCGTCCTCCGGGGCCACTTCCACCTGAACAGAGGCGTTGGAATCATTAATGGATAAATGCAGCTGGTCATGGATTGTGTCTAGTGTCGCCATTCTCTGTCCATCGGTTCGTCTGTCATTGCCAGCCATGATGTTGTCCTCTCCGTTATTGTATTGGGCAGTCCTGAGTTCCATATCGAAGGAGACAGATCGATGGACATCATCGGGTCTATTGTTTCCAACCTGTGAGTTCTGCGCTTCTCCATCATCGTCATCATCCATGGTTACCGCCGAAGGGGGGGCTGCGACCACCACTACAGGATCGTTCAAGAATCGCTCCATGACGACTCCCTTGTCCGGTGCTCCAGCCGTATTGGGATCCCCTTCAATCGCCTCCTCACGTATCACATTGGAAATCGATTCACCGTCGTCGTCGCCTTGATGAGACAAATTTTCTTCTGGTTCTGTGTTTGTTGCCATTCCCATACCCATTGCCGTCTGTGCCGCAATGGCCTCTGCGACTTCTTCCATGTTGGTCGCTGTTCTTGCATTCGCCGTGGCATCACGCTCTTGAAGGAATCGTTCCATAGTATAGCCCAACTGTTGCTGTGGCTGATCTCCTTGATGGCTGTGCGAGTGGTTGTGATGGACGGAATCTTCTAGATCGGCGTGGGTGCTCTCTTCTCCTACCGTTCCTGCGACGCTTCCATTTTCACGGACTGCGCCCGTCGTGGACAAGGGAGCACCACCACCTCCAGTGCTAGCATTATCGTATACGAGACCTCCTCCGTTGCTCATCAGTGCAAATTGGCGCTTCAGTCGTGCACGCTCGGCTTCTTTGCGACGTTGGCGTTCTCGATCCACGAGCTTTTCCTTGAGTGTGGGTTCTTCTCGCAGAGGACCTGGAACAAAGCTGCTGGGCGGCAAGGGCGACGAAATGATGTGACGATGACGACGCGCCGTTTCAGATCCGTCTTCTTCCTCTTCTCCCAAATTCAAGTTCAGGTCAATGCCGTCATCGACTATGGCAGCGGTGGAAGCAGAAAGAGGGTTGTTGTCTTGATGATGATGGTGGTGGTGAAGGTCAGACGAATCCATCAGTATGTGGGAGTTTGTGGAGGCGACACTGCTCGTATTGGGCGCTACGGCATTCAACGGAGGAATCGGAGGGCGGTTTTCTAAGTTGTCCTTCTCGAGGGGGGCATCCGGTTCTATCAACGAAGGAACCTCATCATTCAAATGTGCCAAGGAGGCAGTCGGAAGAGAATCCATCACGTTTCCACCGGTGCTTGTTCTATCCTGATACTCATCCATCCTTGATTCAAGATAGAGTTCAGCTTTTAAACTGTTCAAACTAAAGCAGCTCTGTGTTGTTGCAGCTAGCTTGCTTCTGCACTTTACGATCGAACTACTGTAGTACTCGAATACGCTGGTGCGCTGTCAAGACAGCTTCTCAAATACACCTACGTCGTATCAGTACAGCGAGTGTAAATGTGTAATACTGTAGCACGAACAAGAGGCGGCGGCGGTGCTTCCGCGAGAGAGAGAGATGGGGGAAAATCTGCCGCACATGCATGAAAGTGATCAGTCCGACGCTTGCTTTTTCTCCCGGCAATCAAGAACAACTGGATTAAAAAAATAATGAATGCTTGATTCCCTATTCCCCACAATGATAAAAATCGTTATGTCTTTTAGTACCGTACCAAAACAAATTGACATTTTAACGGCACTTTTTTTCTACACCATCACGCACGTCTTTTTTATTGGTGCTGTAAAATAAAATGCAGCTTCCTACCTTAGCTACTAGCTACTCCAGAGAGTAGACAGCACCATCAGCTGCAGCACCTACCACCTGCATCTACTGTATATGTACTACCAGCTGGACCAAAGTGTTTCATCGGTCTCCAGCACAGACACAAGACATCCTGTTAGGTGCTAAGATCACAATTCTAAGGAATGAGCACCATGCCCAGCATCCACAGTATGCATCCACGCTGCCGTTGGCTCTACCCTGCTGGTGCACCCACCATCTGGTGAAGCTAAGTGCCCCGTACCGATTCCCCAACCATGAGGTGAAGCCACTGAGTCCGACTTATGAACCAGTATGCACGTAGCCAGGTTTATCGGTCGAGATGACCGGAGCGTCAATAAAGATTCGACGTTTAGGGTTTCCCGTAGATATTAGGTAATCACTTATCAAGCATGACAAGACAGGCCACAACCGAGAAGCACATTAAAGAAAGAACGCCAGGAGAAGAACGAAAATGACATAATTTCATTTTGCGTGTGTCGGTTGTCCTTTTTTTTGGAACCTTGGCCTTGTCAAAGTTGACCCTTCCTTGCCTGGCAGGGAAACTTGCTATAGACCCGTCAGCATGCATTAGTATTCCACAAAAACTCAGTCCGTACTAGCAGGCAGTGTGTCTTCTTGCTCGAAAAAAGCGTCAAAGCTGCTCCACATCCGCATGGATTCTTCGGGTTGCAACAGTGGGTCAACATCGGAGAATGTGTACGGCCCAACACCAGCCAGGCCATTTTCTGTGGCGTAGGAAAATTTGTGCCGCAACGACAGTGAATTATCAAACCAATTTTGTTTGACAAAGGAATTGTTGACCTTTAGATTGAAAAAGGGTGCATCCATGTAGACGTCTTGGCGCAGACCACCAGTCTCTGTTTTGTCAGTCGGACTTTGATTGTTGAATTCTTGCAACAGGTTGCTGTAAGGAACTTCAATACCAGCAGCATCGCTGCAGCCTACACCTCGAAATGGAACTTGACGAATGGGGCAAAATCGGTCATGTGGCTGGGTACCATTGAGACAGGGATACTGGTAACCATACCACGGGACTCCAAGAATTAGTTTGTGCCTATCCACCCCGAGTTCCAGGTACTGTTCAATGCCTTGCTTCGTCCCTGATATTGGGGCATTAGCGCTGGCAATGCAAGCGCCTTGTGTAATTTGCGATTGCGTGTCATAATCCATAACGTAGAGTAGATCTGACACTTCCGCCAACTGTAATATTGGGAAATTTCGGCCGTCAATGCCATTGGGTGACCACGCCACACAGGTTGCGACCTGAAGTGGGGAAGCAAGGAAGTGAAACGCTTGTCGTGTGGCATTGATGATATCGACGTATGCCTGCCCCATTGGACTATTTCTCGGCATGGGCTCTTCGTAGTCAAACACAATACCATCTCGATAGCGTAATTGGACCATCATCAATGTTTTCTTGACCCATTTTTGAATATACTTGTCTCGCTCATATCCTGTAAGGTTCGAGAGAAGGGTCAGATTGAACCCAGGAGACGCAAGCACAGCGCGAGCTCCATTTTTATGGGCTTGGCACATCATATCATCTTGGCTGGCCCAAGCTACAGTGCTGATCCAAGTCCAGTTATAATGTTGACCTTTGTCATTGGCGCTTGTAAACCCATATACTTCTCCCGATGGTCGAATTGGAATACCAGCTGCTGATTGTATCGTCTCACAGTCTTTCGAGTCCGAACATGGACACTGGGCTTTTGGAGATCTCATAAATTCAGTAGAAAGGGGGTCATCGTTTATCCATTGATGGATCCAATCATCTGATAATCGACATTGCCTCTTGGATTCTCTCTGGAACCGTGTTAGTCGTCTGCCCGTCGAGAATTCTTCGCCACGAGAATGGGAACATGTAAGTGACAAGCAAACCGTCAAGAGAAGGTAGCGAGAAAGGGAACGAGAAATCATTTGAAGCCGAAATGTTTGACAAAATTTAAGAAGCAAACATCCATTGAGTCACTGCCAGTCAGTGTCGGACAAGCTCAATCATCTTCGATTCATTGATCATTGATTCCGCTCTTGCTTGCGATTTTCAAAAAAGATTTGTGTATAGCATTCTGGAAAGATTTCATTTGGATCTCGGTTTAGTGTGCGTCAGAGTAAATACTAACCCAGCCCCTAAATAAACGTCTTTGGGCCAACCCGAATAGTGTGCGTTCATTGATCCATTGATTGATTGATTTATTGTGTTTCCTTTGTTTACCTTTGCTCTTCTTTGTTGTTGTTGCTAATAGAGATAGAGCTGCTGGCGATGAAGCTACTGTACCAGCTGGCACTGCAACACGGACATGGAAGCAGACCCCAATCAAGAGAATGGATTGGAAATAGATTTGTTTGGTTCACAAGAGACGGGGACATCGGAACGAAGAAAGAGCAGGAAAAGCAGCAAACGCAAGCGAAAATCCAAGTCGAAAAGGTCCGCGGGGCCTCTCTTTTTTCAAGCCGTTGGAGCGTCTGAGGAGCCGTGCTTGCTGTACAGTAACAGCAGAAAAAGCAAAGACGACGATGGACCGTCGCCACCATGGGCAACCATTGGGACCGCCGCTAATTTGGGACAAACATCACCATCGGTACACGCACGCATGATTCATTCCTCCACACAAAGCCATTATCGAGCACAGGCACGATGGTACTATCCCATGGACTTTGCCGTCATCAGATCGGCTCTTGAGACCAACGGGGAGTCGTCATTGTCGAAGAAGAAAAAACCAAGGGAAGATCAAAACGGAAAAGCACAAGAAAAAGAGTCTCCTATTAGCAATGACACCTTCAGTGACAACGGCAAAACAAATAATAAAAAGTGGCTTTCAGAGGAAACAATTCTAGAAACAAGGCCTGGTCTGTATCGGAAAAGACCTCACCTGGCATTGGCAGCTCGCAGACGAAATTCTTTGGATCCCTTCCGATCGACACCGCGATCCCGTAATAACAAAAATGACGAGGGCTTTTGGAAAGCGAGGAGTTTGCGCTACATAGAGGATGCTCGTGCAACCATGCTGCTGCCTGTAACGGATGATAGCAATGACTTGGATCACTTATTGCCCCCGAATCAGGCCACTCCTGCTACGAAAAAACCAGCAAAAACGAAAAGTCTTGATGGCCTTTCTTCTACTCATGTTGCAAAGTCTACCACCCGTCGACCACCTACCTCCGTCCAAAATCAGCAACAAGAATATCGTCACAAAGTGTTGGAAGGACATCGAAAATACGACAACCATCCCTATCTTCCCGGTCAATGGAAAATTTTACAAAACAATCAGAGCCTGAAACGTCCCAAAGCACACCTTCCCGCAGAAAGGATCAAAAATTCCTTCCTGTTTGCACAACAGCGGCTGAATCTGTCGGATCCCTGCTATTTGGCGCCCTTTCCATTGGGATCGTTGGAACCGGTGCTGGAAGCAGATATGATCTATAAGTCACAGCGGCAGATTGAATCCGGACCAACCAATAGCAAGCGCAAAAATAGGAAACGGCAACAGAATGATAAGTACGAATACGACGAACGAGAACCACCGTCAACGAGGCCGCGCGATCTGGCAATACGAAACGAAGACAACAACAACGAGAAACAACGGGGCAACTGTCTGGTTTGTTTGCCTTGTACGTGCCCGGCCTGCGTTTCAACGACAACGACGAGAAGTCCGCCAGAAATGCGGCACGACGACAAAGAGGAAGACAACCCTTCTACTCACAATTGGTGTTTGCTACATCCAATCGGGGATAATTTGGATACGATTGCTGCTTCTACGCTTAGAACCCCCCGGGGATTGAATATTGGGGCCATTCGAAGAACACGCCGTAACATAACACTGCAAAAGAGGCTTCACCGCAAAGCTATCCGCTACAATGAGCTTCCTGTTGGTGACACGCTACAACAAATTTTGCAATGCGGTGATACCAACAGCACGGTCTTTTTAGCCCGAACCTCGATCCACGTCACTGTCTTTTCAGTGGTTCCTCTTCAAGACGACTCTCTGCCACTGAAGGAGAATGAATACTACCGTCGAAAGCATTCTGCTACGACAAATTCATCGGACGAAGGTCCATCATGTTGGGGCACTTTTCAGTTGACCGAACTGCAGCGGATAGATCTTCGATCATTTTGTAGATCTTCTCCATCTTATACTCCTATCGATATGACCGCTCATCCCAAGTTCTCTGGCTCCATCATGGCGAGTTATCAATACAAATTTGCAATTCTTTCGTACTCGAAACATGGTCACGAGCGCAACGTTATCCACCACTTTTTGTGGTCGAAGGGTGATGATAGCAGCAACAATAAACCACGATATCATGTCTCAAAACATGTCATTTCTAATCTAAATGTTATTTCTGACATCACGTTTCGGGGCGCAACTGTTTTATGGGCAGTTGCAACATCCTACATCAGACCTGCCTTGGCGCCAGATCGTGCTACTCGACTGGGCCCCCTTGAACCTCGACTTGGGCATGGGTATTCACTTTATACGATCGACTTGCGAACCAATGAGGCAACATTTCAATGGAGCCCTAGTGCAGAAGACTTTCTGGCTGAAGGGATTTATTCAATCAGCGGGATCAAAACAGAATGGAATGAATCGACACAGAGCAATGCTCTGTGGGTTAATTCCGTATCGGCTGGAAAGATGTGGGAACTCGATGTGAGGCTTTACCCCCTGCGCGTCATCCGCACATGGTCCTTACCTAGTTTGAGCGACGACTTTGGTACAACATTACCGACCTCCAATGGCTTATACGGACATGGCGTGATCATGGCTAGACCCAATCTGGGCAGGCTGGGCCAAGTTGTAGAAGTTGTCAAGAACCCCAACATTGACTTGCCCATGCTCTGTGTGAGCAAGAGCCAAAGAACGTTTGGCGTACAACTTTACCAAAGACCAACAATACAGCCATGCTTCCAAACTGATTCTCTAGAATGTGCTGCTTCGCCTGCACTGTCAAGTTTGCTAGGAAAGAAACACAGTGTGTCTACGAGCTCTGTCATTCCGTTGCCTTGCCAGGTGACCAACAAAAACGATTCTATCTGTGGGCTCGCCCCGGTTTGTCTTCCAGTATCCGACTTCATCGATACGACTCGAGCAGACAGTTCTGTAGACAACTGGAATAGTTGTTTTGTTTCGATGATTTTAATGACAACCAATGGAGACATTTTTGTGAAGTCTCTCTTGGGCTCGCGGCAAGAAATAAATGGGCTGTCATCACATTCCGTTGGATTGCCAGTTGGGGGCAGCTCTGTGTCCCTCCCTGCTGCTTCTGGCATACCAATTGACAACGCGGGCAATTGGCGTGCTGAAGCGAAACTTGCTGGGGGCTTGAATCTCTGTATGCAGCTGGGATCGGCAGACTCTCCTGAGATAGCAACAGGCGGGGAAGCTTCGAATGAAAGAGAAGAATGCAACGTGCGGCCTTTTCATTACTCTGATCTTCGTTTCATCACTACTATGCAGCAGGAAATGGATCAAGACGGAAGTGCTTTCGAAGAAACTCGCACTATAAAGCCAATAATACCTAATGGCGACATAGCGATATGCCGACCAGAAGAGAATTCGGGAGATCCGGGTGGCAGCGGGCAACTCGAAGTGGATGCCGCCGTCATCAGGGGTGGGTTGCAACAAGCCTTGCTGCCTTCAAATCTATCCTTGGAACGAGATCGTAAAGGATCAAACGGCACCCAAAGGGAAATTGATGGTGGTAGTGAGAACAAGGTGGATCGTTCCGACATAACTTCCGATATTTTGGACTTTGCAAATGATGACTGGAACTCCGGCTGATATATCAAGTACTGATAGCATCATCTATGAAAGAGAGTGTAAAAATAAGTTATAATGTTACCTATTTCAATATTGGGAGAAATCAGCGACGGATATTGAGGCAATTCTTGGCGAGCTCGACCGAGCGAGTGACATGAGCTACCGAATAACGATTATCTAGGCCCAGAACATATTGAAGCAGCTCCAATCGCAAGCACGGTGAGTGCATACGGCTCAGTACTACCTCAATGGCAGACAAAAAGCGCGCATCACTAAAGTCTGTAGATTGAGCTGCCTGCTTCAATTGAGCGACGAATGCTTTTCTATTTGAGATCGCTTTGTTGCTCACAAATGCCATAAAGCTTGAATCAGCCTGCGTTGCGATCTTTAAGTCTCCTTGGGCAGCACGTTGGTCTCGCCAAGACGCCAATCGAAACGTCATACTCTGTTCACCATGCTCAATCCATCTAAAATTGTCCATCAATCGCACTTCATTAGTGAATATGCACGACAGGAAAATATTGAATGGCAGGACGAAAGCATGCACATCACTTACTCATCCAAAGCCAAAATGACCTCATCTGTGCGTCGTTTCGCACCACCATCCCGCATCGCCTTGAGAACTTGGGCCGCTCCAAGCACCGCCAAGAGGCCGTCTGAATTCGTTGCACTTCGAAGGCGGTCAGTATCTAGCGGCGGGGGAGGAGGGGGTGAGAGGTTCGTGCTGAGTGTATTCATAGATTCCTTTAATTCGGAAACCGGTGTGGTATCTTTCAGTAGCTTCGCCTCCGCGGACTGATTTTCGTTGGCACTTTTACTCTCTTCGGTTGTGTCATCTTCGTCATTGGCGCTGGCGGCGACAAGCGAATACAAGATAAGAAGCTGCCGCGAGGTATAATAGTCCCCGGATCGAACCGCCGCAGCGAGCCCTTCATTGACAACATCCTGCAACATGTGTCCTTCTCGCTGGTCCACACTGCCATCGTTGTTGTGCTCTTGTTGAAACTTCTTGTCGTGTAGCATCGCTTCCTTTAGGATGGTAGCCACACTATCATCCGTCGCGCCAAATCCACCGGCAAGCCTAGCGCATTCCTCTGGGGTCAACATTCTTCGAATCGAGTCGTCCAAATCAATAAGTTCTTCTAATTTTTGTTCCAGTTCGTTTGCTCCAGTTGCGTTCACTGTGGTCCTGTGCGCGATGGTTGGGTTCTGAAATGGATTCAACCTTTGAGATGCGTCCTTCAGCAGTGCCGCTTGCAGCTTATCGGTCAAAACTCGAACGCCATCCTCTGGAGTAATGAGGAGAAGAGGCATATTCTTGATTCGATTCTCTCCCAAAACGTGCACCAGCCTAGCTCGTGTTCGAAGGAGAGAGATCAAATGCCCATACGTAGCCGTTCGAACGAAAAGAGCCACAGGCAAACCCAAGCCTCGTTCCAAGGATCTTCCGTTTCCAGCTTCGTCGTCATCGTGGGGATCCCCAGTGGCAACGTCTTTTCCATTCACGATCCTTCCCAACCCGCCGACTCTCAGATAAATTTCATTGTAGGGCACTGTTTTCAAGCCGCCTTTGACAAGGCGACCTGCAATCATGTGATCTTCTTTGGTGAGATAATCCATATTAAGCTGTCGCAATTCGCTCAAGGAAACCAAAGCCTCTTCCCTTCCATTGATCAAGTTCCCTCGACCATCAATATTGAATTCTGTCTTTGCCGAATAGCCAGGAGGCCAACTCCAAGTTTTGGTTATTCTTGCCGCGTCGTCTTCGGATATGACGTCCCCGGTATGAGAATCAAAATGCTTTTTGGGCAAGGCAAAGACAACTCCGGATGTAAACTTGGACGGAGCTCCGTAGGATCGCATTTTCTGTCCAAAAGGGGGCAAGAGAGAACAGCTTGTGACAAAACTATTGAAAGGGTGTTTTGCTTCGGGAGGAACATCATCATGTTCCGTGGGATAGTTGACATGGATGCGTCCTTGATGAGGGATCTGGAATCTATGCAAAAACGGCGTCCATTCTACATTTTGGATGGTTTTGACAACGGCTTGCTGATTGGCCAACATTTCGACAACTTCTCGTTCTGCCTTGGTCCAGTTGGGATCCACATCTCCATTTTGTCCAGTAGGTGATTTCATGAGCGCTTCCAATTCATCATTTGCGCCCAAAGCTAGCGCTGGCAATGGGGTAATGTTAGGTTGAAAGGCATTGGAGATGCGTCTGTCACTGGATGTCAACGGACTGAATTGACTTCCTCCAACGTCATCAGCGGAATGACTTTGATCATGTTGACTATTTGTATCATCATCGCCATCCTTTTCTTCATTGTTGTTGTTGTTGTTGCTCCTGTTTTTACTGGCAATCATGTCATCAGGTGGTTGATAGTCCACTTGGTCCCGGTTGGAGTCCATCAATTCCGTGACATAGGCAGTGGTAACCGTACGTTTGGCCGTGGAGGATGTGGATAGCCCATCTTGTTCTTGTTCCTTTTTGACGGCTCGTCGCATGTGATCACGAAAGACAATACTTCTTGCACTTTCATGATAGACGAGGACGGGAGGGTCAACGGGAGTATCCAGCTTATTGTTGATTGTATTGCTGTTGTTGGATGTAGCACCGTTGACACTGGCATCTTTGCTCCGAGAATCGGAATCACCAGAACTTAGCTTGCTCATGCTGTCCTTATTTTTGCTGACAGGTGATTGCTGCTTGTGGATCTGCTCGCTGTAGATGTGGTCCAACGTAGTTATGCCACCTACGAGAGCAGAAGCTGCCACTTTCAGAGTACTTGATATGCCAGTGAGAGAATGTCGCAATTCCGAAGTGTGATTGCGTGGATCGTTATACTTTTGGTTCGCATTGGGTGATCCTGGAGAATTTGTGCTATGACTCGTAGTTGTCATTCGTTGTTGTTGATTGTGGTTCTTGCTGCTGTTGGTGCTGCTACTGCTACTTGTTCTGCTGGTGTTGTCGCTGTTGTCGTGAGCTTTCGGTGCCACTTCTAGCACGAGCCCAGTGCGACGCTTTCGATTGGGAGGATAGAAAATGTACTTCTTGAGACCGTGTCGTCCGCGGAGAAGTTTTCGTTGTTCTTTTCGTTGTTCTTTCACGGGTTGTCCACGTTTGTAAAACGGCTTGTTCAGGTGCGTAGGTCCCACGAGGGGTCGATGGTACCAACGAAAGCAAGAGCGAGACAAAGAAGCTAGCAGATAGCCACCCACAACGGTCCAAAGAATCTGCCTCTTGGTTTCTTTTAAAAGCAATTCGCTGTCGTCAAAGAAGAAGAAGAAGGTACACAGTACCACAACCAACACAACACCAAAAACAGACGTAGAAGTATTGGAAAATAGAAAGAGCATAGAAGGACAGTCACAGGAATAAGAGGCGGTAAGATTAGAATCTGATGGAGTGGTGGGATGGCATGTATGCAAAAAGTAAAACACCAATGAATGTTAGGTAGCTACTCACACTAGCTCCTCGTCCCACTCCGCACAGAGGAAGAACACGGCAGAGTCCGTTATGGTGAAGGATCTTTCTTTGACAACAATAGAATCAGTTTACAGCCTGTACCGGTACTGAAGTACCGTGTGTTGGGCAAGTCTTGGTTCTAAAAGCTTCACTCTTTCACTCTAATGATGTCAACGTAAAAGATCAATGACAAAAATAAACAGTGAGTGCCAATCACTGCGAGGAATTCTGATGGGATCTTTTCATGCGGTTTGTTCACTCTTTAGTTTGACGACAGTCTTCTCTTTTTTAGTCTAAAAAATTTAAACGGTGATAGATGCGATGACAGCGATTCTTCTTCGTAACCACCGTTAGAGGGTTCGCAAATCTATGGTGGATTTTTCGCGTCAAGTACGTGGTACTGTAGGCCTAATTGTAGATGCCAACTTTTCCGAGTTTAGTCTCCTTGTACCCCAACATCCATTGAATGGTGAGTACACTCAGTAGTCTACTGGACTACCCACATCAAATCCTATCATTACCCCCAAAACCAGATAACTATGACACCTACAACCAATGTAGAATATGGGATGTGACAATTATGATAGGTAGCTCAGCTCACTCTCAAAGCTTTTCCAACGTTGTCAGCCATAGCTTCTTTGTCATGTGCTCCAAACATCAATGCAAATTGAGAACAACATGTTGAAACGACGCCTGTCTTTCATTTTGTTTCATGACCTTTGTTCAACAAAACATGCTTTTGAATCTGCAGCAAGCAATGCATTCATCAGATTTCCAAAGTGCGGTTTTGTCATCTAAATTTTGCAGAAGCTTCTGTCAATGACATTTGAAGGCACGATTGATTTAAAATGTTGTCAGATTGTTTCTTTCACTGATGACATTTGGATGCACACTCAATTAGCAACACTTTTAGCTTGTCACCTGATGCCTGATGTCCAACATTTGAAATCAACCAGTTCCGCAAGTCTTGTCTGCACCCCCCCATTTTGTTTTCACTGTCATTGTTGTGAGTTGCAATTCACAAGAGCAATCATCAAGATGTTGTAATTCCGTCTGCAACCTGTCCAGCACATGTGAACCACAGATGCACAAACTGTGCAACACCAAAGATCTTTGTCAACCAATGCCAGCTGACAAGCAAGATGCACCAGCGTGCCCATGCAAATGCCCATCCTTGCAAAGACAATCATGAATGACACGTCTTGAAATCAACTTGTGAACAGCATTGATGTGCATTGGAGCTTGTGTGCAGATTGAGTTGCACAGCTGTTTTGCTGTTCACTAGCATTTAAAAAGTAGGAATGAAACTTTTGACTTTGTTTCTTCATGATGAATGTCAAGGAATCTTTTCATCAATCAAATGACATCCGAAACATTTTCAAAGCAATCATGCATGACCTCAAGGAAAAACATCTGGTTAAAGAGTTGGCCCTTTGCCTTCTCTGAAAAATCTTTGGGGGCACTAGCTGTTCTACTAGTGTTTGCAGTTAGTAGCTACTCTACAAGCATTGTATCCAGCTGTTGTAGGCCGCAAAGATCAGCCTTACCCTACCAGAGGAAGTGTGCATCTGAAACTACACCAAAATGGAGAACATGGTTTTTTCAACGCAACGCAGCGCAACGCAACGTTAACGCGGGATTTGTTTTTCATAGATTGCCAATGCTTCTCGAAACAGTACGTAGCAGCAAACGAGCAAACAAGCGAAGTCACTGCTATTACAAAAATGCGACCAACGGCCTGTTCGCGCACCTGCGGAGTTTTCAGGGATGTCGGTGCGCGAGGAACAATCCGAGGTGCGCCTCCGTTCATCAGAAAATCGCGGAGGCAAGACCAATATTTCTACTTTTGTGCCAGTGAAGTGTGGAAGCTTGGTGTTGTCAAGCACGGTAACAGTCATTATTCTGATATTTATCATATCTTTTGCTTCAAATCTCAGTTTGCATCCATGCCGCAGTTGCTCGTTGATATTCCACCAAACATGGCAGATGACAGAAGTGACGTAGAATCCAATTTTGAGGAAGAGGAGACCCCCACCCGCAACAAGACAGGATGGGGAACTCCCAAGAAGCTTGCCGTAGCTCTACTGTTGGCAATCGGTGTCGTCTTGGTTGTTACGATCCCTGTGGTGACCACTCGAAAGAACTCTAGCAAGCAGAGTGCTGCTGGTGTTAGTACTGGCGATGGTGCTTCTTTGACTACTTCCTCGGGTTCGTCAGGAGCTGGTATTGATTTGGACAGTGACAACGATGCAGAAACCCCGGTCTTTGATGTAGTTGACGATGTGAAGCCGGAAGAGACTACGACTACAACGACGTCCACAGAACAGCAAGAAGATCAAGAAACAACTACAACGACGTCCACAGAACAGCAGGAAGATCAAGATCAAGAAACGACCACCACAACAGCCGAGGTCTTGACCCAAGCTGTGACGCAAACAGCTTGCCCCGCAATGAATTTCACTCGTTCAGAGGGCCAAAAGAGCTGGATCGAAATCGCCGAAGCCGTAAAGGGCGAGGAATCCTTTGATCTCTCTGGCTTTGACATTGACATGAGTGCCGACGGCAATATCATTGCTGTTGCTTCTACCATGAACGACGGCAACGGCGACAAGTCTGGCCATGTGCGAATCTTCAAGTTCACCTCAGGAAAAGGATTCCATCAACTAGGTCAAGACATAGATGGTGAAAACACTCTGGACTGGTTTGGTTCCTCCGTCTCCCTCGATGCTTCCGGCTTTCGTGTGGCTGTAGGTGCCCGCTGGAATGACGGTGCGAACGGTGAAGATTCGGGCCATGTTCGTGTCTTTGACTACTACCCTGATGAGGACACTTGGATTCAAGTCGGCAAAGATATTGATGGGATGGCTTCGGGCGATCAGCTCGGAAGGGCTGTCTCCCTATCAGCGGATGGAATGCGTCTTGCTGCGGGCGCCCCCAATGCTGATGCCAACGAGGGTGTTTCTAACAGTGGTCATGTCTATATTTTCGATTTGGTAGATGGCAATTGGGAGTCCATTGGAAAGGTAGAAGGAGAAGCGGCTATGGACCTGTCCGGAAAAGGCGTTTCATTGTCCGCGGATGGATCTCACGTTGCTATTGGTGCATACAAGCACGATGGATCTAATGGACAGCCCGATGTCGGCCAAGTCAAAGTGTTCCGCTATGATTCTTCCACGGCAATTTGGTCTCAAGTTGGACAGGATGTCGACGGTGAAGCCCCAGGTGACTGGGCTGGCTCTGTTCTATCGATTTCTGCAGACGGCAAACGAGTAGCTGTGGCTGTCCCAGGTGACGACAGTAATTTCTTACCCGGTGTGACTAGAGTGTATGAACTGGAAGGTGACACCTGGATCAAGATGGGCGCCCAAGATCTGAAGGGAGGATTCGCTGTATCCTTGACAAGCGATGGAAACCGCGTTGCTGTTGGCGACTACAAAGGATTCAACTCTGGCATCAACTCTGGATATACCAACATTTACGAGTACAACGCCGAGACCCTCACTTGGGATCTTGTTGGGCAAGAAATCAATGGAAGCCCATTGGAAATGTCTGGAACGGCTGTTGCGATTTCGTCCGACGGTTTGCGAGTGGCCGTCTCTTCACCGGCCTACACTAGCTCTGGCAATCAGCAGGTGGGAGCAACCCGCGTCTTTGATTTGTGTTAAGTCCACGCTGCATCACCTCGTACTTTTCGACTCTTTGAGATGGCACCAATACTGTAGTAGTTTTCACAACATCAAGATACTACGCTTCATTTTGAGTTCCAACAAAAAAAACAAAAAACGTAATAAAAATGATTATGTGAAACTTGACAAAAAAGATGGTGTGAAAACTAGCTGATAGCTGATAACTAAAAGTCTAAGTGCTCCTGTTATCTAGCTAGCTACCTACCTACCTACCTACCTAGCTAGTAGACTAGGCAAGGGTGAGTTAGAGGGATCGGAACCACTGTGATGCCCTCATTTGTTGCAGGTCCTCTATCTGTCTCTTATACACATCTGACGCTGCCGACGAATAGAGAGGTGTAGATCTCGGTG
>ENA-ORBV01005996-ORBV01005996.1-microbial-mat-metagenome-genome-assembly--contig:-NODE-5996-length-21763-cov-5.032002_pt1 | contig 21763 bp, 20 predicted proteins | sample MGYA00237777_ERZ505514 | MGnify/ENA primary metagenome ERZ505514 (study PRJEB26160, sample SAMN06269048) | microbial mat metagenome | isolation source: Oligotrophic lake microbial mat | place... | reverse complement strand
CAGCGTCATTTTTCTAAGAATTTCAACCTGTTGGAGCCGTCCTCCATCACTAAACTTTATTTCCCAGGGCCGAGAAAAATAAAGATGATCTTACGTGGTACTTGTACCTCCTTGAGTCAACGGCGAAGGTTGGATCCAACGCCGATCATTTGATTAATTATTATGAACCACAGAGACAACTAGCTAGCTGGTGTGTACAAAACAAAACAGACAGAGACAACCATGCTTTCCTCTCTGCAAACCAATCCGCAACAAACCCTGGTCACAGTGGCGGCTGCCTCACTCACAGCCTTTGCGTTTCGTGTCGTTTATTCCAAGTTGCAGGCCAACAAAAACGCCAAAAACAAATTGCTGCTCAAATCTGGCGATGTTCCTGTGAAACCTCCTCATGTGTGGTCCTGGATTCCCTACCTTGGCTCTGCCATTGAAATGGGAACCAATGTGACTCAATTCATTCGCAAAAACTCCGATGCCAACAACCATGCACCCGTCTTTACCGCTACTGTCTTGGGAGATCATTGTCTTTTCATTGCCGACCCCGAACAATTGACCATGGTCTTTCGTGCCAAATACAGCAAGAATCTAGATTCGTTTTCGCTGCAAAAGCAATTCACACAAAGTGTCTTGGATTGTACCGAAGAGGAAACCAACCAAAATTTTGGAGAAGATCTGACCAAAGTCACGGGAAAACAATTTCATCATTATCTCTTCAAGGGAGAAGAACTGCAGAACTCTATGGAGCAGGTGCAAACCATTTTCCACAAGCTCATCCCACAGCTGGTGAATGATGATGATAAGAATGGCAGCAGTAGTTGGAAAGAGCACAATCTTTTTGACATGGTGGTTCGTTCCATCTTCAAAGCTACCATGGGTCCTCTATTAAGTCATGATATTGTGACGGATGAAATGTACGAGCAATTCCGAATCTTTGACAGTGGTGTTATTGCCCTGTTCAACAATGCTCCCAGCTTTTTGACGCGCCAAACACGCCGAGCACGGGCCTATCTCTACCAACACATTACCACACCCAGTTTTTGGGCCCAAGCCTCCGGGTTTATGAAGGCACGAAAAGAAGCCTATTTGGGAAAGGATAGGCAACTGTCGGAAGGTACCATGTACAAATCCAATGTGGGTCTCTTATGGGCGTCGGTAGGAAATTCAGCACCCGCTGTATTTTGGGTGCTCTTACTCTTGTTGGAGCACGAGGATGCTTGGAAGGCTTGCATGGACCAAATGGAAACGGTTATAGCCAAGCGGGGAACCAATCAGGACAATAGCAGCAACAACAACGTTTTCACCCTGGATGAACTCGATGAAATGACGTACTTGGAATCGGCCTTTACTGAAGCCTTGCGCTTGTACCAGGGAAATATCACAGCACGCCGTGTCGTGAAGGATTTTGTCCTGGAAACAAAGAGCCAAAATTATTGGATTGAAAAAGGAACCAAGATCATGTCCTGGTGGGGTATTCTTCACAGAGATCCATACGTATTTGACAAACCAGATGAATTCCAGTTCGACCGTTTCGTCGGCAAATCTCGAAAGGATTTCTCCTTTCAAGATGGGAAAACCTTGACCCATGATCCGGTCATTCCCTTTGGCGGTGGCGAACACTTGTGCCCCGGCCGCAAGTTTGCGTCCTATGAGACTCGCCTCTACGTCGCCATGTTGATGCAGAGTTTTGACATTCGGTTGGTTCCGGGAGAATCTCGTCCCGATATTGACCCTGCCATGGTCGGGATTGGAGTTTGTCACCCCAATCGGGATGTCAAGGTAGAAATTCGACGTCGACAACAAAGCTAGCTAGGCAACAACAACAAGACCGATCATCCGTTGGGCAATCCGTACATATGTGCTTGCTATCCCATACTAAAGCAAGCATTACGTGGTGTTGACCTAATCCTCTTTTTGGCCCTTACCCCCTTCGCGTGACGAAAAACTAAAGTCTGTCTCTGAATCAGTGTGATTTATGTAGAGTTAACAAGTAGTTAAGTATAATAATGGTATAGTGGATGCGATGTGATGATGATGGTTGGTAAACCGTAGCGAATAGGGTACCATAGCGGGTGACAGATCGATCGGGATAGAGAACGCAAAAATAAGCAAAAAATGAAACTACCAGCCAGTATGCATGCCGTGTGCGTGTTCTTTTGATTTACTCCGCCTTGGGTTTGAGTCCGCCTTGGTTCAACTTGTGCTGTTTGTCAATCCATCCATTGGGCTTGATGCATTCCCAGTTCTGCTTGGTAAAGTTACCGCACTCATTATGGACGACATGGTCATGCATGAGAGCATTGATCTTGTGGAGATTGAAAAAGGGAACCATGGGGTAGCAGTGGTGCTCGGCGTGGAAGTTGGTATCCCACATAATGGTACGGACGAGAAGGTTGGAGCGAACGGTACGAGTGTTGAGGAGGTTGTTGTTCTCCTTGGACACTTCGCAGTCCGCATGCTCAAGGTTGCGAAAGTAGTTGACCACGGGGTATCCCACAAGGACTGGACAGATCCACCAAAAGGCAAGATCTTGAAGTCCTTGTTGGGTTCTTCCAAAGATGAGGAACATGGTGGCGTATCCGCAGATCTGGGCAATGGCAGTCATTTGGAGCTGACGCATAATGCCACTATCCTGGCCATAGTTCCAGCCTTCGAGGCCCCATTTGTAGCCGCTGTAGTCGACGGGGATACCCATGGCCGAGAAGACGATCCTTCCGACTCGGTGCAGGAAGGTGCGAGGGATATCCACGAAGCTTCGGATGTATCCCAGGCGCGTAAAAGGAACATTGCGGAATCCAGGAAGCTCGAGCTCTTCACGAGTGAAGTAGCTGACAAGCTCGGGGTCCTTGTCGATGTTGTTGGTATAGGTGTGGTGCTGCTTGTGCATGATACGTTCATGAGCACCCATTTCAAAGCAAAAGACACCAACAAGGAAGAGGGCAAGGTCGTTGATCCACTTGGTCTTCCAGGCATTGCGGTGGAGGAATTCGTGCTGTCCCGCAAATGCAAAGGCTTGGAATTGAAGGCCATAGAATGGGTAGAGAATCATAAAGCCAAGGGCCTTTACGGGGTTCTCCATGAAGAAGTTCTGGTTGAGCTCGACATCCAATTGGCGGATGGCATAGGCCGTCAAAGCCATAATGCTCAAGTTGATAGTGAGACGTTCGAATCCCTTGTAGTCCGATTTTGCCATGAGCCCGATCAAGACACCATCTGTTGGTGATATATAGAAGATATAGTTAAAGACAAAGTGAGTCAACGATTATGGATAACAAAAGATGATAACGTTTCAAAAAAGACGACTTACCATCAAGGATGCGATCACGCTTCTTTCGTTCACTGTGTTTCACATCGGTCCAGTCTTCGGCATCGGCATTCATGGACTTCAAGCCATCGGTATCAGCTTGCTTGTCAAGAAGCTCAGTGAGGGCAGCATCCTCGGCGTTAACATTGACGTCCTTGGCGCTGAGCTTCAACAGCTCGGATTCGTTGGTAAGATTGATGGGCTTGAGATTGGGAGCCATGGTTGCTTGTGTTGCAAGAAAATTGGAGAGAAAATTGAAAAATTGATAGTCAAAAAACGAAGAGAAGGTTTTGTATTTGATTTTTTGATGCAAACCAAATAAATTGTGAGCCAAGAAGGGATGAAAAAGTAAGTGAAGCCAACTCAGCTCTCAGCTCAGCTCGAGTAAGGTCAGTCAAAATCGTAGACTGAATCTTTTTCACTGGAGTACTAGTACAGTGGAAGTAATCAATGCGATTGCAAAATTTGCAATGCGACCCTGGCGTTTTGACTGGGTGATGACTTGAGTTGATCGGACGGTGTCAAGGCAGTCAAGTTTAAAAATTGTTGTGTGGCCCAGACAGCGATCTTTAAGTGTTTTGTGTGATCTGCTACAGGTGTCAGCTACCCTCAAGTTGATCTTGGCATGATACTTCAGTGCCACTGGATTAGTACTAGTAGCTGTCAAAAGAAGGTATCAGCGTCCTGTCATTCCTGATCACTTGTAACCTGCGCTGAGTTGCCATACATGTTGCTTTGCGTGCTGGTACTACTAGCTAGCTAGCTAACTAGCTACGGTAGCTAGTCACGGTACTACAGTACGGTATTGAGTATCCAATCAAAATGTTGAGGGTTCGTGGTTTGACAACTACCGGTACTTGTACTGAAATATCACAGTCATACTGTTTAGCTAAATAACTCTAGCTACGAGTAGTAGATGAGTAAGATGACACCTATTAACAACATTGGAATCGCGTGTAGATTCGACTCCCGTTATTTAAAAGAATCTTGGAAGTTACAGTAGTTACCAACGTGACACTCTGCGTCACGAGGATGGGTTTCCAATCAACCCAATCAACCACGTAGGTGCGCTGCGAGCTCGAAATGAAATTGCAATTGCACGGACATAAGTCTGATTGATGGCACGGACATGTGTCTGATTGGTCGTGATCTCGTGAATGAATTCGATTTTTCAGCCTCACAATTTGTGGAGCCACTTAGAAGCATGGCATCTGCCCTTCGACAAAACTATCTAGCAAAGAATAACAACCACCAATTATTTTGAGAAGCGTCAACAGTTACTGACTGTAAAGGCTACAGCGAAGGCCACACATCAAACAGGTGTCAACAATACTATTTGTAAAGGCTATAACGAAGGCTACTAGTGTGCATCAAAGTGTCATGAAAGTGCACCAAAGATACGCATTCGGATTAGAGTAGACATTCGGATTGGACGACCAAAAACATATGTTTTCATCCTGTTAACCTATTGGCTGGACTCTCTCTTGCTCCTACATTATCAGCTAGTTGGTCGCCAGTACTATTATCTGTTCAGCACAAGAGGAAATATAGCAGTAGCACAGGTGCAGGTGAGAGGCAGCCTGTGCTGGTTGCGTCTACAGTATTGGATAGCAATTCATTTACTATCGGGAGGAGCTAGCTACATTTACTGTCGTGGAGGGAGGTGATATGAACCAAGCCCCATAACTACGATATATACCTTGGTTGGCTGGGATAAACGAAGGAGTTGCAGACCTTGGAAAAATAAAATTGAAGTGAAAGGAATAAAAGCTAAATCCTCCGACCACCCGATTTGGATCCAAGAACCACGGAAAAGGGAAGCAATATCAGATTTTGTAATATGAAATTGACTCCACGTACCCTCTTGGATCTCTGTAACCAAACCACTTCGAGGGAAGAATCTTCTTCACCTACACAGAGTGAACGATTGGAGATACTTCAGGGATGGAATAAACACAATCCAGAATTATTGGCATCCCTCCTCTTGGAAGAAAAAGGCGTTGACAAAAAGACAGGCTGCCATCCACTGCATTGGGCTTGTGGAACTGGCTTGGATGCAATTGTGTCGTTTTTATTGGATCACTACAGTAACGAATATCAGATATGGTTGTCAAAAAGTCCATCGTCTTCATCAGCTCTGGTCAATCAGTGGGCCATCAAGCCGTCCACAGGAAGAACGCCACTTCATTATGCGTCCCGAAATGGACACTTGTCCACTTGTAAACTATTGGTGGAACAATACGACGCCAATCCAAATCCAAAATGCCACCGGGGAAGTGTGGCGCCTCTTCAACTGGCCGTGTGGCAAAATCAATTGGAAATTGTACAATATTTGGTGGAAGCAAATGGCAGTGTGGACCACAAACGGAATATTAGCACTGGTGACAATGAAACTAATATTCCCCATAAGTCAGTCGCCTTGGAAACAAACGATTTTCATTGTGGTTTGAATCACTGGATAGGTCTCATTCCAAAACATCGATGGTTGAGTGACGACGGCAGTGGAGTCTTGCCGTTGGCGCGGTATCTTCATGACCACTGTGGTGTGTCGTATACCTCCACTCCCAACAATCAACAAGCCCAAGGCCACACACCACTCCACAAGGCTGCTTGGGGTGGGAATATTGCCTTGATGAAATATTTTCGGGAAGAGCATCATGTCTACGACACGCTACAAGATGCGGCTGGGAATTATGCCGCCGACTTGGCGGCCATGGGAGGTCATTTGGAAGCACAAACGTGGCTTCAACAACATGCCAGTAAATCGCGGGAGAAGAGTTGTTATGTCTTGGGAGTGCCCGTGACGGCCACCAATGAAGAAATTCAAATACGATACAAAGCCTTGGCACGCAAATGTCATCCCGACAAAAAGTTGCAGCAGCAAGCCGCTGCTTCGGCTGCAATCGCGGCACAAGATGCAAATACTGCGATAAATACCGAAAGCGACGACGTTGGCGACGACCAAGACTTTCTTCGCATCAAAGCTGCCTATGAACACCTTATTCATAAAGGAGGAGCAGGAAATCAAAGAAATCCAAAATACGAAGCGCTGAAGTTGATCACGTCGACCAACGTTTCAGAACGCAAGGAAAAGGGCAGTGTCAACAATGACAACAAATCGCACAACAGGGCACGTGGTGGCAATGCCAATAATACCAAGCTTGGTGAGAGCAAAGGCGGACAAGACGTTTCCAATAGCTGTGGTGGTGACGAGGAGGATGAAGATGATCTTTTTCATGCTCGTATCCTTGCCATTATTTCGGATTACGGAGACAAGGGGTTTCCCACATCCGCTATTGCCAAACGTTGGAATCAGGTTTGGCCCGATCGACCGTTTCCAACTCCGGAACAATATACTATAGAAGTTCCGGTCGTTACAAATGTTGGAAGCAACGATGGTGCCAAAGTGAAACCGGTGTTGCAAACAAATATGGTGCAAAAACGGGTTAATTTATTGAAGTTTCTTCGGTGGAAATGCGGTGATGTGGTGTCGTTCAGAAAGGTCAATGGGGTAGAGCTCGCGTTTGCGAAAAAGAAGAAACCTAACCAGTAGTATGTGACGGTGGAAACTAACCAATCAATAGATCAAATCAATTTTTTCTTGGGTAAAAATATGGCTAGAAAAGGACAATGCGTACTTAATGAGACTGGTCGATATTGCTCTCTCAATGTAACTCGGCTTTCATCAGAAGTGAGCCCTGGTAAGCCAATACTATTTGTCGACGGCGAAGAATGAGCCGCCATTGTAGAGGTTTGCACCTCCAGGTTCTATTTTACTAAACCGTTATATATCGGCAGGTAGAACCTCACAAAGGCCACCCAGCTAGCGTCTACAGGACTGGGTCAAATCGAATTCTGGGGGCTGGCTCTGGTGTCATGACTAGTTTGGAGACGGCCTGTATATCTTGGTCGCCGTCCAAAGTGAGCACAAAATCGTGACAAAGCTTGGACACTACGGAATTGATCTCGTTTTGAGCGACACGAGCACCCACGCACATTCTTGGACCGACACCAAATGGCGTTGACAAGAGCGGATGAGACAAAATGGGTGCTGGAGCCATTACATCATAACCCTCCACGCGGACAGGTTTCCTGGGGTCCGAATCTTTCGGGACTTGGTCTGCCGCCAGCCAGCGATCAGGGTTGAACTCGTTGGGGTCTGCTCCCAGGAGTGTTTCATCCAAACTGTACGGTTCTCCTGAAAACAGAATCATGCTATCTTGAGGGATTTGGTAGTCCCCGGCGTCGACCGCAAATGGAAGCTTGCGAATAGTTCCAGACGCTGTGGGAGTGATACGATGGACTTCACGCGTGAATGCTTTGAGGTAAGGAAGCTTGGGCAAATGCTCTTTACCACACTGCCCTTTGTCCAAGACTTGGCGCAGTTCCTGTCTCAGTCGGTCTTGTTTTTCTGGATATTTTGCCAAGTTGTAGAGCGCCCAAGCCAGACTGTTGGAAGTTGTATCCACGCCAGCCTGCAAAATGGTCACGAGATTGACTAATCTTTCTTCTCGCTCCATTTTTCCTTCGTTCGCCAGCTTTGTGACCAAAGCATCCTCTGGGACAGATTTCTCTGCTTCTTCCAACATTTCCATACCTAAATCCCAAACTTGATCCATGTTGCTTTCAAGACTTTTCCAAACTGGATGAAACTGCAGGATCGCGTGTGGTATTGGTGGTTTCAAAACCAAATCTCCGAGCCTGTGGAATGCCTCTACCGCCGAGGAAACAAATTGCTTTTCTTTCGGACCTGACGAGCCCGTCAACAGTCCCATCCTTCGATCCAATAAGATCTGTGCCAACATTTCGAAGAAAGAAAACATAAAAATTCATTCAAATCGTTTGGAACCGGATTTTCTTGTAAGTTTTTGGCCGCATCGTTGACTACTCTGTTAATGCCAGGTTGGTAAGAGTCTGCCGCTTTGGGAGAAAACATGTGTGTTTGCAAGGTCTGCCTTGGTTCCTTCCACGATTCTCCTTGGCGTAGCATCATGGGCATGGTTTCCGGAGTGCATCGATTTCCATAGTATCGCTGGAAAGGCCAGGTCTCAGGGGCTGCCCCATGCGGCAAGCTCCATTCTTGTCGCAATATTTGAAGAAATAGGTCTGGATTAAAGACAAAAAAAATGTCTTGAAAGGCCCATAAGCGAACCACGTCACCATGCTCTAGTCGCAACTGTTGTTTGTAAGATGGCTTTTCAAGAGCGTTGTTGAGCACCACCGCCTGAACAGCAGTCCATTTCGGAGGACCTGGAACCTTCTTCGGACTACTACTACTAGGTTCGTCTTCGGCTCGTTGCGTGCTCAAACTTCTTTGAAACCGTCCATCATAATGAGTGTTACTGAGCACCGACAATAGTGGCTTCGAATTTCTCAGCGCTGGATGACCCAGAAGTCTTCTGGATAACACTGCCGACATTCTTTGAAACTTGTCACAACCCAGAAGCTTAATTTTTGTCTCTGTCGTCGTTGTAAATGCTTTCCTCTATATCCACCTCCTACTAGCTAGCTAAAGTTAGTAGATAGCTAAAGTGTTTAATTAGTCAAGTGGCATTGATTTGCTCGAAATCAATGAATCATCCCTTCGCTTCGTTGTCAAAACCACAACAGGTCGGATCTATCTGACTTGCGGAGGTCGCTCATTGATTTGATTATCTCGCTGTCGACGTCACGTGTTCAGTCCCCATCATGAACCGAAGGACGCACGCTTGAACCAAAACGAAAAATGCTATGGTGGTCTAGATCTGTCTCATGCTATGGTATTACTGTGGCTTTTCATAGCCCCAACGGATACTGTAGTGGTTTGCCGAGGGCCTGCAAATGGATCAACATGTACAATTCCAACACCAGTAGCTACCCGCTGATTTGCATTCATTGTCTATGATGTTCGATCTAAGCTCGGAGGTAAGCATTCGCTTTTGGTCAGATCAATCTGCCCTTCGTGCCATTCTAATGCGATGACCGGGATGCAGGACACCGCAAATATCCTGAAGCAGGCCGACGATGTCATCATGGCGCTGTATCCATGAAAGACAGCTAATGAATAACTTCATGGAGAAGCTTTGGTCTAGTAGTTGTGCACATTTGTACTTCTGTATGTTATAACAATATAATTATATAAATACAATATATGAATCCTAGCGTGCTCAAGCTCAGTGCAGCTAGTAGACAAATACAATCCAGTGGCTGGCTGTCTGCTTCGCTGCTTGTTGAATTGTTGCTTAATGATTTCCTTTTCAACAATTTTTACGTGTGATGCGGAAGATCGGGAAGTTGGAAGTGTGTGGGAATGGCTGGAATCTCCGACGGAGGGGAGCACGGATGTTGGGAAGTCGGAAGAATGAATCATGGTCGGTAGCAAAAAAGACGCCCCTTTTCGCCAAGGCATTCATATCGAGTTGAATTGTGTGCACCTTCTCTCGGATGGCAAAATCAAAATGACCTTTTTTCTTAGTTGTGAATTTCCACCATACCGAGATCCACGAGAATCGTAAAGCACCGTTCCTCGAGAGATTCAATGGCGGCATACTTTGCCTTCAAAGCTGCATCATTTTTCAAATTGACGCGGGGGCGTAGATATGCGATGCGTGCATGGCTTTGCTGCACTTCCATTTTGTGTTCGACAACAGGTGCTTGTACCACGATTTCTGGCTCTGCTGTCATGATGGCTGCAGCAGCGTGAACATTGGTGTCGTCTTCCACTACTGGGGCTGTTCTTCTGCCGAGTCTTGGTTTTCGAAGGACCTTCATCAAGGAGTTCTTGACCCATGCCAATTTCGATGGTCGAAAATCTGATCGTCGATTGCATGGATAGAAATGATCGCCGTCGTACACAAATCGCAATATATCATTAACCATAAACGATGAGCAACTCATTATCGAGAAATAGTACAAACATACGCCAAAGAAAAGACTGGAGGCGGGTCATTCAGTATTTACCATTGGCACCCTCCGCAATCGACGCTTCCACAACAGTGGGGGTCATGATTTTGGTGTGTTGAAACTGCCGCCCCACCATGGGGTCAATGACTACAAAGGCATTGCTCACGCGGCACAAAGCCAAAAGAAAGAAGACGACACGTTGCATCATGATGAATTGGAGTATATCTTTGCTTTTTGCTTCCTGATGTTTATAGCCGTTCCTTGCTTGGATATTAGAATACAAAGACTTCAAATGAAGGGGAGATGACCGGACATCCAACAGCTTGTCAACAAGGAGGACAAGTTGGATCATGGTGTTGAACTTTCAAAGAACACTTTTTTCATGAAAAAACAGGGCAAAACGACTGCAACGTCATCGATACAACAGAGCGTGTGTGCGTCTATGGGGAACCATACTATTCTCTAAGTAACCCCTTATGCACACCTCTTGCTTTTCTATCAGTCTGTATTATTTTTCTAGTTAGCAGTACAAATGAGCACCACCAGTGGCTGCTTGTTCCATTTGTATCTAAAATCAAGCATGTGCCATTTTAGATTTAAATGTGACTGCTCTTGATAATATTATATCAACTGGAACTTTCTCTAGCTTGCACAAGTCATTTCTCTATTTTCAAGCCATCGTAACATAACCTCCACAACTTCCAGAAAACATTTGTTGACAGATAGAGTCTCCATTTAAACAACGAAGGTGAGAAATACTTTGTGCTGTTTCAACTGGATATCCTCACAGAATCAATGTTGCAAGGAGTACCAGCCGAGAAGTCGTGGCAATGCTGAAAGCGGAGTTTGCTTGTCACTGGACTAGAGCAAGTTTTGCACCGAACAGTCTACTCTATATTGTGTAACCGAAAATTACCTCTTCGCCGTACCAAAAGCAATGCGTACGACAATGACCGTTACAACGCAAACGCAAACAATAGCGGGCGCAAACTGCAAAGGAAAATCCCTTGGCAAGTTCTAATATTACACTCGTTGCTTTACAATAATTATGCAGTGTTACAGAATATGCAGGCTTCTTTGGTTGTGCCTTCTACGTTTCCTTCCTTCCGGAAATAAAGTTGCATCCGTGCTTGAATAATAAAGGTGGGAGGCAGCAAACAGTAGGTGGCAAAAAGTAGAAAAATCTGGACCCGCTTTGGTTTTCCATATGCATATTGTCGTTCCTTATTTTTGGCTTCCAACCGCAAGCTGATAGATAAATCAGTCACTGCAGTCGATCATTTTAAATTCCTTCAAAATCTGGTACGCCTTTTCTTGCACGGAGTCAGTCGATTTCAGCTTGCTTCCCACAGCTTGTTGCTGTTGCTTCGAAATTGGTTGTCTTTTGCCGGCAGTTTTACTGGCAGTGGAGGAAGCGATATCAGCAACTTTTTCGGCCAGTTTTTTTCCAAAAGGGGCTGTTGTGGGTGGCTGTGCTTTGTCTTCGGTGGATTCTCCTGCCGGTGGTTTCAGCTTGGACACAACATCCTGCACCGTTTTCTTGATCTTGTCTCGTTTTCTCATGGCTATTGTCATTATTATGTTGTTGGTTAATATAGAATTGAGTTAAATTCCATAAAATGGACGACAACAGCAAGAGTAAAAAGTCAGAATAAAACCAAAAACGGATATCATTAATAAAGAAAGGCACCATATGTGACATACGTTTTTCATCCGATTTCTTTGCAAAAAGAGGAGCCACCATGGGTGCCGGCGAAGGCATCAACAGGGGCGAGAAAGCGTTGACCGCTGAGGCCACAAGAAGCAGGAGCAAGCCAAAAGTTCTCATCGTGGTGGACAACATGTTGGTGTGAAAATGTAGGCAGCACAATGAAGGGAGTCTGTATTTGTAGGGGGTGGCAACGGAGACAGTAACTTCCGCCAACGAAGCTGCCAACACACGAATTTCAACCGGCAAAAACCATTTATTTTGGTGCGAAGGATCATTTTTAGCCGTTTGTAACCACGTAAACGCTGACTGTATCGGGTATGAATTCGGGACTAAAAGACAAAATACACCTGCCCGGGTGGAGGAAAATATATATGTTTTTGCCAAGTGTGCGACGAAAGTATTGATTCAATGTACAATTGTTGCTTGGTGGGTTATTGTTGTCAATTCAACACAGGCGCCGGCGGCAAGGAAATCATTCATTCATCATATTTAGTCTGATCTGTCGCCGAAGATACTGTCCGATTGTACAGAATTCAATAGGCCTATCATTAGTGTGAAATCTTAATCAGTAGTCGTAACATCAAGAGGAAGAAAATGGAACGCATCGAAACAGAAGCAACACCGGCAGAGGATTGGCTGCAATCCTTCAACGCCACCTGCAATCGGCTGTCCACTCAGTATCTGAACTTGCTACGGGCTGCCTCCTCGGTGACGGCTATGGAACAAGGACGGCAACAGGATCCAAGAGGTAGGCACGCGTAGTTTCTTGCTACAGTACAGCTGCTTGTGGTTGCATCCCCTCATTTTGCCTAACCCTTTTACTGCCTGTTACACGGACAAAAAACAACCAATGAAACGTGCAGCTGGAGGACACATGCCCACGGCACAAGATCCACCTCCTCCCGCCTTGGCAGCCGATGTGGCCATGAGTTCCATCCAATGTCAATTGGCTGCGGAAAATATATGCGTAGCCTCGAGTCAACTTTTGTCGCTCATCCGAACGCTACGGCTGTCGCTCCTCATGATGGACCAAGACATGATTACCGCCGAAGAAGAATGGCAAGTCCAAGAAGCAAACGCATTGACAGAAGAGGCGCAACGAGAAGCAGTCCGATTGGAGCAAGAATTGATGGAATTGAGAAATGAGAGGTTGCTATAAAATACAGTATTTTTATAAGGTATTTGCGACTGTCGAGAGCGAGGGGCTATGGGACAGAAACAAATATACCAATTCCAGCTGGTCGACAATTCACCATCACCACGGGCTATGCCTACTCGCTATTCTTTACGATGCTGCAACACATTTGCTGCCGCAAATCGAACTAGGCCATCAATTCATCAAGTCTCACTGCTTGTTGGCGACATTAGCGAACGCACAGATTCCTCCAATAGTTTGGATGCGAAATATTTTCGTGACACCAAACTTGCTATAAAGAACCATACTAGTACTTGCTTTTAGATAATAGAATCGTTGCTCTACTTTTGTTACGTCGTTTCACTACTAATGGGCGACATCTTCAGCGTTCCCCGAAGAATTACTCCGATACATGGCATCTAATGTTTGAATACTCTTGAGTCCAACCAGAGCATCCGCTCCAATGTAATAGTCCGTTTCTCCTACACAAGCCGATATAAAACTTTGCAAAGAAGAGGGACCCGTGCCCTCATTATCCAACTCTTCAAAGGCAAAGCCCAAATCTTCACAATGGACTTGGACTTCGCCTTCATTATGCGACCCACCACCAACCCTCAATTCCAAACGCCCGGACGTGGGATCCCGATCATCCCCACCGTAGTGAATGGCACCTTTGGTACCGTAGATTTTAATATCAATTTGTTTTCCCACGGGCGGTTCTGAATGTGCATTGCCCGGCAACAAACTCGTGCCCGACAAGGCCATGGTCACACCATTGCTGCAAGTAATACTGGCGGCATGCGCCACATCGGCGCCGGTTTTGGTCGAATGATGTTTGGTGCAATAGACGCGGAGGGGTTGTAGCTTTTTGCTGTTGCAGACATGATAAATCCACGCCAGCAAATGCGAGGCTTGTCCCCACGCAAAACCATTTCCCAGCATAAGGCCTGGTGTTGGCTCGTTCCAACCTCTGGTATGGAAGCAAAGGGGGGAGTAATGACAATTAGCAAAGTAGAATATACACACGAAGAGAAATGAATGAGCCCGACACTACAGTACAGTACATCTACACACGTACTTATTGGAAGGATCTTCAAAGATCCAGGATAAGGGAGATGCCATGAAGCCTGTAATGTGCTGTATCTCTCCAATATTTCCGGCTTGCACAAGGTCGTGTGCCGCCTTGGTTTGAGGGATATAGTTGGCACTATGATTTACTAAAAACGCCCCTCCACCATTACTATTTTTGTTGCTTTGAATGGTATCATATAGTTGCTGAGCTTGTTGGACATTGGTCGTCATGGGTTTTTCCATTAAAATGTGGAGCGGTTTTTGTCGTTGTGGTTTGGATCCCTCATCCAAAAGAAAAACGCCCACATCGGAATGGGTGGCATGTGGGGTACAGACAATGGCGCCATCCAAGGAAGCAGCGAGAGCAGGATCTTGATCAAAAACTTGTTGAATGGTGGAAAATGTGGGACATTGATATTTCTTGGCGAGTGCCGATAGTGGTTCCAATTTTGGATTCAAGTTGGATTTTGGGTGATCGGAAGCGTCAATAATGGCCGCAATCTGGGATTTAGGATTCCGACTTAGGTGAGGTAAATGCCATCCCTGCGACCACCAGCCTACAATAGTGCAAGAGTAGTATCGATTTTCGATGCGAGAGCAACGAATCATAAAATTGCTTTTATTAGAGGGACCAGCAACGAACGAAAACCAAATCCTATTAGCGGGACATACCTGCACCGATCACAGCAATGCGTGCCACCTTCTGTTCAGCTGCAAGTGACATCGTTGGTCCTTTGATGGATTAACTTTAGTGTCTTTTTTTTTCGTTCTGTCTACAGACTCAGAGTGAATACAGATAGAGTGTTCTGCGATAGTACCAGTAGTAGTGAATGCTCGACGTTGGACACTTGCTTGTTGACTCGGCGACGATCTTAGAAGATCATGGCCATCGAAAAATTGAGGGTATGTATCCGGAAAGGATTCTATAATCAGCCACGCACACTTGCTCTTTGTTATCGTAATTTAAACGAAAGAAGACTGGCATAAGCACAATAACCAAGAAAGGAGGAAAAGGAAGCCCAGAATTGGGTTACTTCGATTCGGGTTATCCGACATCAACACTTGACTACCCGGTATGACTCTTACCAGTCGTATCGTAACACCACTTCAGTTACTTACTTGGAACCTGTTCGCCAATAACTACTGCCAGTAGAGTGTGGCATTTAGAAGCTGCCCACGACTAGCTACAGTTGAGCAATCCACCACGGCTGAAGGCATAATCTGAAAAAGTAATACGAATGAATGGTTTCTATCAAACGCCCATACAAAAAAAATTGACAATGAGCTTTAACTTTGGACTAGCCTTATTCTTAATTTGGATCACTGTTACACTCGCTGCTGATGCTGCCGCTGAGAAGGATGCCGACGATTGTCCCCCAGTAAAGACGTATACGGCCGAATATCATTTGGAGTCGGCTTGCAACAAGAAAGAACAAAATCGATTCCAGGATTCCCTCAATCGAGGCATGCAACGCCGAAGAATTCAAGAGAGTGGTATTTATCATGTCCCAGATCGTTACACGATCCACCACTGCAATGATTCAGACGGAATTGAAGATGTATTTCATCACTTGAATTCCTCCGATCCTGTCTACCATGATGGGTATAACACCATGTGGATTGTTCACAACAAAGCGAGTTATCCGGTGGTTCTCAGTTGGGTCGATCGGAGTCGAAAAATTATTGATAAAGACGACCCAAACAAATATCATTATCATGAAGTGTCGGCACACGATGGAAAAACGAGTCCACCCCATCATGATCCTAATGCGATATTGCAACCCAATCAATGGACATCGTTGAGTACCTACGATGGACATGTCTTTTTTGCGCGACGGGTATACGAAGCAAAGGACGCAACATCGCAAACAAAAACCAAAAAATTGGGACCAGTCGTAATGCAGCATCGAGTGGGACTTATTCCTATTCAAAATGTCTTTGGACATGCCCTAGATTTGTTTTGTGACCCCAACGATCCTGACGAAGAACCGGTCATTCAAGTGGATGAAACCCATGTCGAACGAGCTCCCGAATTTCGACGATCCCTTCGTCCACCCCTCCGACCCTGCAATACCCAAGATATCGGATTTCGAAACCTTGTTGGGTGTCCCCTCAATGTCTATTACAGTGGCATGTACAACATGACGGGATTGCCGCATGCGACGCCCGATGCCAATTGTAGCTTTACGCCCAAATCCTGCCATGAACAATTCAAATTTCATCTTGGAAAAAACCCGTACAGTGCCGATTTCATGTGGGCTTGGGATAGTCAAACCAAATTTGAAGGCACCTATGTGGGGCACAATTTTGTCTTTCGATTGACGGCCCACGACGACATTGTGGTGGACAGTGTCACGATTGAACCAACCTATATCCAAGATTGTAGCGATGCCGATACCAAGGAATGGTGGACAGTCGTGCAAGAAAATGATGGATTCCGGGCCAGTGTGATTGCTCAAGAAAAAGAACAACAAAAACAAAAACCACAATCCAGGGCAGCTTCGCCAGCAGCAGGCCCGGAGGGCAGCACTCTGCACTCACCGACACTAAGAGGTGCAGCAGTGGAGACGGAACACCAATCTACCTACGATGACGGAGAAATGTAAAGACATGTTACGTAAGGCGAACGAAATCCGTGGCGATCGTGGTTTCTTTCGTCGCCGCTTCTCCGGAATACAGCCAAGTACAGTACCCATTACGTAGTTGTCGATATGAAGTCTACCAATCGCATCCACCCCGGGCTCTACCTGGGATGATCGGCTCTTGTCTGAAGCGCCTGGGCGGGACATGTCCACAAACTCAAAACGAAAGATTGCAGCAACCAATCCACCCAAAACTCCCGTTCAGCCATCCAGCCAAGCCAAGCTGTTGGAGCGTGAAATATCTGGTACACTCGGGCAAAACCCTGGAAAAAGTGTTATCAAAAGCAACAGGAATTTTCAAGTTGGCAATAGGAATCGAAACGCCAAATGCCCCACCGTACTGGCTGCCGGGGAAGGTATTCGGATTTCATTTCTTCAGGTTCTGCTTTTTATCGTCATTGTGCTGGCCATTTGTGGCAGCGGTTAGATTGCAACAGGGTGGATAGTTACTATGCATATGAACATCGACTTGAAATGGTTGTCTTTTTGCTGTGCAGAAGTTGACTAATTAAATATGGCAGCTAGTAGGGCAGGAACCAGAGCCTACAGAGTCAATTGATTTCCTTTGAACTACATTTTTGGTTTACTCGTAGATTTGTAGCGCGTAGCAGAGGTCGAATTTTACTTCTGATTGCTACTGCCGTAGCTTTTCTTTCTGGATATGCAGAACTATGGTATCTGTTTAATAGTATTGGTCTCGTGGAGACTTGACGTTTTTTCAGCCCCTGAGCCAGTATTCGCCACACAATCATAGCCCAATGTAATAGATCTTCATCTTCAAATTTTTTAGCCAGCTTTCTACAGTATTAGTACAGGGATATACTGTGCCAAAGGTGCGACGGCCAAATGTGCGATAGTGTAATAGGTCTGGCATGCGTACGTGGATTCGTGGTGACGTGAAAGATCGTTGACCTCGAAACTCGGCCCGCACCAATGATCATGCATCACCTCCAACACCGACACGACGATGATGTTTGCCTGCAGGTGAGTGGCTGATCTAGATTCAGTTACCAGTACCAGTATACTATTAGCGAACACTTCACCTTTGCTATTCTATAGCTAGTAGAAGTCTACTCTAGTACTAGGACAACTGTATGGAAAGCACAACAAAGGTTGTAATTGACTACCTACTACACCAGTGACAGCCTATTGCGCCGAGGACCGGTTTCGATGTATGCAACAATGACAAGATCTACTACGCTCGTTCCACTTCTGTCTCTATTCAGTCTATTCCAACTATTGCTAGGATCTGTTGCACTGCCGGAACTCCATCCATCCCAGAATCATGGAATGGCCTTTCAAACTCCCTTGGCCAATGCAAGACATTCCTTTCTAGTTGAAAAAGAGCATACATCATGTCATTCGCCTTGGACTTCTCAAAAGGCTCCGCAAACGTTTGGTCGCAATCGCATCGTGTGTCAATTTAAAGACATGCCCAAAGATTTTGGTGATGGCGACGACAAAAAGGATGATAAAAAGGACGGCGGCGACAAAATGTCCAAAGTCCAACAGGCTGCGTTGTTTTACGTGACAAGAATGCAAATTTTACTGCTTGAAAAAACCATAGAAGCACAAACTTCTGGAAAATTTGATGGCAAGACCATGCAAATGATGGAAACTCTAGACAATATGGTGGCGATTCAACGACAGAGTTCTACTACTAGTAGCGGGGATTCTTCGTCTTCTTTTGATGCAAAAGAGGAGGAGGAGAAAGAAACAACTGCGGCATCGTCCAAAGACGAAAACATTTCACTTGGTCGATCTCCTACCCCTACTATACCAAAGGAGGCGGAGACAAAGTCGGAAGAGAAAACAGCAGCAGCATCCACCCAGACCAAGACGGACGCCGATACTACCACAACGCCTCCTGCTGACACAAAACCCAAGCTTGCTTTGGAGAGGACTGGCAATGCCCCCGCTATTCCGACTTCTGGCAAGGACGAGAGCGCCAAGAAGGAAACACCCGTCAAACCCAAAACAGAAACACTCCCCAACCTGATTAAGGAGACGGAAAAGGCGGTTCCCAAGATGAACCTTATAAAGGAGACGGAAAAGGCTGTGACGCCCAAGGCCAGCCAATTTACCGAACCGGTGACCAACAAACCAAAACCTGCAACAACCCCCACCCCAGTGAAGGAAGAACCTGTCGCAACCACGGGCAAAGCGGAAACAGAGGACAAGGCAACCGCAGTCAAGAAGGAAGAAGCTCCACTCGCCTCCGAGCCGAAATCTTCTACAACCGAAGCAGCAGAAGAACCACCCGCACCCAAATTCTTTGAAGCCAGACTGCCAGCTTGTGTCTCGACGGAATTTGGACAAGCACTGCCAGTGGCACAAGAAGGTTTGCCACCCTTGCGTAAACCCATTGTGGTCCAAAAATCATCCCCCAGTGACAAAGCCTCCGCCGAGACCAAAAAGGAAGAGGTCCAAGAAGCAACCAAGGTGCCCGTAGCCGTTGCTACACCACCGGTGCCAAAGATGGATGAGACCAAATCCGTCAAGGATGCTGCAACTTCCACAGTGGCAGATACGCCACCGTCTTTGGCAGAAGCAAAAACACCCAACGAGTCGGAACAAGATGGAGCATCTAAAGATGAAAAGTCAACAACGGTTCTTATCACGCCACCACCAGCAGATACAAAAGGTGACGATGACAAGGATAAGAAAAACATGGAAGCATCCAAAGATGAAAAGGCGCCATCTGTTTTAATCACGCCACCACCAGCAGACGAAGCATCTAAAGATGAAAAAGCAGTTTTAATCACGCCACCACCACCAGATGCAAGCGTCGATAACGACAAGGACAAGAAAGACGTTGAAGCAGCTAAAGATGAAAAAACGCAAGCTGTTTTAATCACGCCACCCCCAAAAGAGGAGGAAACCAAAGCGACGACGCCACCAGCAGCACCAGGTACGTCCAATGAATCACCGTCAGAGGGAGACGACAAGGATGATAAAGTAGACAAGAGTACTTAGTCCAAGGTTGCTCCTCCTACTGCTTCCTTTCTCCTACTGTACAGAAAACAATGGAAGTGACAAGGCTGACAGCTCTGCGAGGATCATTGTGCCACCTCCACCTCCTAAAGAAGAAGATACGAAGGAAGTTAGGGCCGAAATGAAAGAATTATCGAATACAGCAGTAAAGACGACAGAAAAGCAGGAGGAAAATGAGAGCAAAAAGGCAGACTCTGACGACAACAAGGACAGCATCACTTCATCCTCCGACAGGATCTTGATCCCACCACCACCGCCACCTGCTGCAGAGGACAAGACCGATTCGACCAGTGGCAGCTCTACCGATGGAACGGCGCAAGAAAAAGACACCAAAGCAGCTGACACGACAACAACACCAAAGCCAATAGAATACTCCACGCCGTCCTCTTCTGATTCCGAACGGTATGCTTCCATGTCCTTGAGCGATCGAGCCGCTGCTATCCTAAAGGATTTGCATATGGTCGAAGGCAGCAAGGACCCAGATAGCCCCGACTATGATCGTTCGAAAGCTGACGAGATAAGTCCAGACAATCGTTGGAAAGAGAAACGGTCGTAGGAGGACGACACCGATCAAGTGCTACAGTATACATTTTTATTAGAAAGCTACGGTATTTCAATGGCTGTAGTTGTAGTTACCTTGTTTTAGAAGTGACATGAAAATTGTTTTGTCGATTGCCCTGTGTCACGTTTGTATACATGTATATAAAGAATAATTGTTGTTCCCTCCTAACTTATAGTTCCATTTGGAATTTGCGACGCAAAGGAAGCGTCGGCGTCTTGGGAAGGGTAAAGCTACTAATTTCCTTTTGCACTTCCTGAATCAAGGCCCAGGGACTCTGAAATTCCTTACTCGACACGCGTTCTTTAATTTTGTTGACGGATTCATCGTCCCACCCACAGACACCTACCATGTTGTAAATGTAGACACTTCCAGGGACAATTGGGCAGTCTGCCGTAAGTCGCAGCACAATACTAATTCCTTCGTTGAGGCTGCAAACGACCTCTTGTTCCGGACTGCCAAAGTTATCACTGGGCTGATGCACAGCACCAATCTTGGTCAAGACATTATTGTACAAAACTGCCAGTTCTATCACGCGCGATTCCGTGATACGAATGCGTGCCATGGCTTCTCGCATAAGAAATCGAAGTTCCTCGGCTGGCGGAAACATTGCACAAAGACGAACCAAGTCATCCAAGGGTGCAATGGTCAATTTCAACACCTTTTTCCCACCATTTTCGTCTTGGCTGTTGCTATCTTTTTCATATTCATCCACTGGTGCAGTGACAACTGTGGACGTCAAAATTTTGGCGTCTTTCACTCGAAGTACTCCTGGCTTGTCTGCTTCCGATTGTAGGATGACTTCCATTTCATGTTTGCGCAAAACGCGGACATGGATTCGAACGCTACGACTACTTGGCGAACCTTCGCTCTCCTTGTCATTTTTATGGGATTCCTCGCCTCCTTCAGAGGTTGTTGGGGCCTCCGTGATGGAAAGAATTTGAATGCTCGTCAATTCTTCCAGCACTTCTCGCATACCATCGTAGTGGGACTGCATTTCTTTCAAATCCTCCAGTTTCTTTTGCGTTTCTTCAGCCTCCGCCTGAAGAGCTGTCGGTGAAAGAGGCTGGCCATCATTGCTCGAATCAGTAGAATTATTGTTGCTGATTTTGATGAAAACATGGCAAGCAAAAAAAACTGGATGGAGGAATGCCGTGTTTTTATCAGGGCTTGTCACCAGCTTCAACTTCCTGCTTATCTTGAACGATCAAGAAGTGGTAAGGGCGGGCATGTATGGATTTTTTTTACATCAAACTATCCAGCCTATAAAAGCAGAAAAATTATGCTGCATATTTTGGAGACAACCGGCATTGTTTCGCCATTTGACAAAAACAGTAACTATGACAGGGTCTTCCCCAACCAGGATTATCACTCCGGTAAAGGATTAGGCAACTTAATATCATTGCCTCTGCAAAAAAGAGCGTTGGACGATAATAATTCCTGCTTTATAAACCCGGAAAATCTTTTACCG
>ENA-ORBV01005995-ORBV01005995.1-microbial-mat-metagenome-genome-assembly--contig:-NODE-5995-length-21763-cov-5.317301_pt1 | contig 21763 bp, 21 predicted proteins | sample MGYA00237777_ERZ505514 | MGnify/ENA primary metagenome ERZ505514 (study PRJEB26160, sample SAMN06269048) | microbial mat metagenome | isolation source: Oligotrophic lake microbial mat | place... | reverse complement strand
TTAATGATACGGCGACCACCGAGATCTACACCTCTCTATTCGTCGGCAGCGTCAGATGTGTATAAGAGACAGCAAAGGGGCTACCGTCCTTCAGAGCAACCACATTATCCGAACCTTTGTAAAACGAGAATCTGGTTTCTTTTTCCTCTGCGTCTTTCATCTCAGCCCCCTGCTAAATGGACTACGCGCTGATCGCTACGACACTCGCGACGGCAACTAAGCTTGTGTGGCTAGCGCTCACAAACCAGCCGATAATTTCGCGCTCTTTCTCAAGCGCCCCCAACTCGCGATGCAACTGAATAGTCGGTGCACCACTGCCCAGGGTGACGACTTCGACATCCGTGAACGCAATGCCATCTCCCCAGCCAACACCAAGCGCCTTCAATACCGCCTCCTTTATAGCGAATCGACCGGCAAGCTTTTCTACTTGATTCGCGCCGTCGCCCACTGCGGCAAGTTCAGACTCAGTGAAATACCGATCAAGAAACCCACGCGTCGACACATTCATCAAACGCGAAAAGTCAGCAATGTCCACCACATCTAGCCCGTGACCGGCAACGTAGCCACGGGTGGCTTTTGACATGTTATTCGTCATGCTCAAATACTTTTCGCGCGCCGCCCACTCGCCGGAGTCACCGCGATTTCTGCCGGACGATGCGAAGGAGGTGGGCCTAGGTATCTCAGTTCCTTCGCATCAAGGTCCACAAGAATTCGGCCACCATTGCTTGTCAGAACTTGGCGCCAGACTTCGAATCCAACGAGAATCGCGCGCTGCCACTCGCCCATTGATCGCTGACGAACCTCAAGAAGTGATGTGATGCCCTTGATCGTGCGAAGCAACTGGTAGTCCAGATCTGACACCCCATTCAACCATTTGTGGCCCTTAGCGTAGTCGAACACCAGTGCCGAAACGCCTTCGTCAATCACTTGGGCTCTTCCTCCGTCCTGAACCTCGTCCACTTGCGGATTGCTCTTTCTCTTGCGCTTGAGAAGCTTGCGGATCACGGGAGACCATCCAAGTACCGCGACATAGCCAAGATGAAATACGTCATGAAATCTGTACCCGTCGGGGTCGTCGGCATTGTCAGTCAAGTCATCACCGATCTGCTTCCCATTCATGCGGACACGGATCTTTGTCTTGCCTTTAACAACCACTTCTCGCAGCTCGATTTCGAACTGTCTCGGCAGTCGCTCAGTCTCTTCATACTCAGCATCGAAAACTATAGTGGACGAGTCTTGATAACCCCACCGATCTTGTGTCTTCCGCAGATTGCTCTGCGCAATTTCACCGAGCTTCAGGTCGAACTTTGCCGCGACGTTGGCGACGTACCAAAGCAGATCACCCAACTCTTCGGCGACGCGTTCTTTAAAGAGTAGATGCGAGTCTCCGTCGCGTAGATGCTTCTTATACTCGCTCAGCAACTCACCAGTCCTTCCTTTGTCGGTTCAAAGCTCACGTGCTGCAGACAGGGAAACTGCAATTGCGCATCGGCGACATGATCTCGTTCAGGGTCAAACACGCTTGCCTGAAACATGGAGCGCCGCACACCTTTACGCCCGTTGAACTGCGAGAGGATCCATTCGAGCTGATTACCGTCGCAGGGTCCTCGACCGTAGCTGGTCAGTCGCTCAAAGTACAGCCCTCGCCGGTTGTCTCGTGGGTTCATGCACCTGATCCGCTTCCACGGGGTGCTGGCGCCCAATGCCAAGCTACGGGCCATGGTGGTGCCGCACGGCCCCGAGCAGGCCACCGGCAAATCGGAGCTCACCGCGACCGAGCCAGGCTGCGCGCATGGCCGGCCGGCGCGCATCAGCTGGGCCCGGCTGCTCAAGCGCGTGTTCCAGATCGACATGGAGCACTGCCCGAACTGCGGTGGTCAGCTCAAGATCATTGCCGCCATCCTCGACTCGGCGGTAATCGAGCGCATCTTGACGCATCTGGGATTGCAAGCCAGGGCACCGCCCCGGATGCCGGCGCGCGGAGATTTTGAGCAGGCGGCCTGATCGCGGCCCGGTACGCCGGGCTGCGGGCAGGGGCTGCGCCTGACGCGGGTCGCGCCCGGTGAGGGGCCACGAAGCGCGCGGGTTTGCCCGATGTCCAGGCGGCTTTCGGGTCAGGAGGTGGCGCTGCGGCTGCTCAGCGGGCGACTGGCCAGGCCAACACTCCCCCAAAACTCCAAGGTGCACCGGGCGAGCCCGTCCCGGTGGACATGAAAATAGGCCGTATGAGGATCGATCGGACAAGAACGGCTTCCTCCACCAGTTTCAGCCTGCATCTTCTTCATCATCTCGGCGCCGCCGTTCGCGTCTCGTCCCAGTTCCGGTTGAATACCTCCTCAATACCGGCGCACACACGCTTGGTCCTGGCCAAAGCATGAACTTGTTTGATAATTGGCCCATGCACCCAGTCCTGGCCAACAAGATTCCGGAAATCGCCATGCTGTGCGACCGCTATGGGGTGTCCCATCTGGAGCTGTTTGGTTCGGCTGTGGGGGCGGACTTTGATCCCGAGTCCAGCGACTATGACTTCCTGGTGGAACTTGATGACCGCGCGACCGGATCTCGCGTCCGAAGGTGGCTTGGCCTTGCGGACGCGTTGGAGGCCCTGCTTGGCAGGCATGTCGATCTTGTCAATCCGCGATCGATACGCAATCCGTATTTCCTGCAAGCAGTCAACAAGAGCCGCGTCCTCATCTATGACCGACAAGACGCCCAAGCTGTTGGTTGATGCGTTGGGCGCAATCGACCTGGCGCAAGAATTTGTTGCGGGCACCTCGCTTGAAGGCTACTCCAAAGACAAGATGCGCCGGTCCGCGGTGGAGCGACAACTGAAAATTCTCGGCGAGGCTTGTGTCCGGCTCGCCCGGCTGGAACCCACCTGGACTGTTGCCGTGGCGAATCTGAAACTTGCGGTCGACCTGCGCAACCGAATCATCCACGGCTACGACGCGGTTGACGATGAAATCGTCTACAGCACGGTTGTCGAAGATCTTCCAGCCCTGCAACAAGACCTGGCCAAGCTGCTGTCCGAACGAGGCTGACAATTCCTGGGGCTTGCGCCGCCGCATACCGCGATGGGTTGTCGGCTGACGCGGGGAATCGTTTTTCAGACGGCATGTGTTGGTGCCCACTGGGACGGGCCCGCTCGCTCTGGGTGGTGCGTCGTGGTGCGTCGGGGAGTGTTGGCCTGGCCGAGCGCATGCTGAGCAGCCGCAGCCCCGCTGCCTGACCTGAAAGCCGCCACGACATCGGGTAAATCCTCACCCTTCGTAGCCCCTCACCGGGCGCTACCCACGCCAGGCGCAGCCCCTCTCGGTCGGCGCACGGTCGGGTGGCTCGAGTCAGATGTGAGCGAAGAGATCGGTGTCAATGCGCGCCCGAGGTCGAATCGGCAGAATTCACAGCCCTTGCCGTCGCGCCAGTTCTCCAACCCGCCCACAGGGACACCGTCCAGGTGGAGCAGGGAAGCCGCATCACCCTTGCCAATCATGCCCGCGGTCGCAACGGTGAAGGCTACGTTCAGCGGTGATTTTCTCGGGCGCAACGATGTCGCGCGCGACGAGCGCTGCCCGAAACCGGTCGATGACCTCGGCGGTAGAGGCGACGGTCGCCAGGCGTTGCCGCCCGGCCGGTGCCAGCGCAATGGCTGCCATGCATGCGGGCCGTCATGCCGCCAGTCGGGCGTCGACCCGGGCAAATTTCACCCGGGTCGTTATCCAACCGTTTACGTCCGCTTCGAGCCACCCGACGGCGCGCGGTCCGAACCGCACGGGCTTCGGGAAGGCGCCGTCCTTGATGTACTGTGGGTATTCCGGACGATCGTGACCGGTGTTCAGAGATGGGGTTGGAGCACAGCGCAGCTCATCAACCCAAGGGGTACGCTCGCGGGCTCTTACAACAGGAGTCCCGATGCCCCCCAACGCAATGAACACGCGCATGATCAAAGAAACGCTACGCTACAAACTCGAACTTGGCCACTCGCATGAGCGAACGGCGCGAGCCCTCAACATTTCCAAAGGCGTTGTCGCCAAATACGTCACGCTGGCCAAGACGGCAGACCTGGACTGGCCTCAAATTGCTGCCATGACAGAGGCAGAACTGCAGGCCCGCTTGATGCCCCCCAGAGGCACGGCTGATGGGGCCGATACGGGTGATGAGTGGGATCCGGGCAACCATTGCACTGGCCCGTTTGTCCAACCCGACCACGCCGAAATTCACCGCGAGCTCAGCCGCAAGGGGATGACCCTGATGCTGCTGTGGCACGAGTACCAGGCCGACAACCCGCAGGCGCGAACCTACCAATACTCGCAGTATTGCGATCGCTACCGGCGTTGGGCAAAGACCCTCAAACGCTCGATGCGCGTTGGAAGCGAGTGTGTTCCGGCGGAAAGACCGTGGGCAGCATCCGCCAAACATTGGCCAGGAGAGTTGCCAGTACCCGCACCCTCACTCACTATAGTCCGCTGCATTCGGGTCGTATGCTTCCCATAATGCTTGTGGCGCCACCCCGTACTGCTCTGCGATGTATTGCGTTGAGTACTTGCCACTGACGAAATCGACGGCCAGCGCAGGAAGCGAGCGTTCGCTGGGCGACCCATACCCTCCGGACCCAGGGCTGCGAATGACGAGTCGCTCATCCATCGAGATTTGGAGAGGATGCGGCTTATTCGGCAGATCTCGAGTAGTTCCGTCGTTGTGGATGATCGAAAAGCCTCCGACCAAGCCTGGCAACCCACCATTGAGCCCCCAAGGTGGGTTCCTGAACCTCTCGCCAGCGCCAGTGAAAAGACAGGTATGCCCCACTGGTCGGATCACGCGCTTTAGCGCGAGTCCTCCGCGAAACTTCCCGGCACCCCCACTATCGACTGCCAGGCAGTACTCTTCCACCCGAAGTGGATACTCCGTCTCGATGGCCTCCACGGGTAGGTTTGCAGTATTTGCAATATGCTGCTGCACACCGTCCTTGCCGTCTTTGTTTGGCCGACCGCCTCCACCGCCACCATAGGTCTCCAGATAGAGATACTCAGTTCCTGTTCGCGGGTCTGTTCCTGAAAAGACGGCGGTTGTGTTGGAGCCGTTGCTCGCTGCTGGGACTCGGTCGGGAAGCGCAATCGCCAATGCACCAAGAACAACATCAACGATTCGCTGGCAAGTGTGAGCGCGGTACGCCACTGCAGCGGGAAACGATGGGTCCACGAGTGTGCCAGGCTCCGTTTTTACCTCGATGCAGGAAATCACACCATGGTTGTTCGCAATCGTGGGGTCCAACAACGACTTGATCACATACGCGAGACTTGATTGAGTTGCATTGAGGGGACAATTTATATTGCCCTGAACCTGCGGCGCGGAGCCGGTGAAATCGAATCGCAATCGATCGCCTTTGATCTCGACGGCGACACGAATGGGAATGTCCTGGTTTCCCTGTCCATCGTCGTCCATCACGTCCTCGAACCGATAAACACCACTTGGAATATCAGCGATCGCCGCTCGCATTCGGCGCTCCGTCCGTCCGATAATTTCGTCGAAGGCGGCCTCAAGTGTGTCGCATGGGTAGCGTTGAGCCAGCTCTTCCATTCGGCGGTGACCGAGGCGACATGCTGCGACCTGCGCGAAGAAGTCGCCTCGTCTCTCGCGGGGCAGACGAACATTGAGCAGAATCATGTCGAGCAAGTCGTTGTTCACTTCACCTGCCCTAAAGAGTCGGACCAATGGGATACGCAACCCTTCGTGGTAGATCTCTGTCATTGCCGAGGACATGCTGCCCGGCGCCATCCCTCCGATGTCGGCATGGTGGGCAATGTTGCAGACAAAACCGATTGCGCGACCATCGATGATCACGGGCATCGCGAAATTCACGTCTGGAAGGTGACTTCCATTTGCCGCATACGGATCGTTCGAGATAAAGATGTCACCCGGTTGAAGGTCCTCAGCCTGGTAGCGCGCCAGGATCGCGGCTACGTTGCCATTCATCGAATACAAGTGGACAGCTTGGGTTAACTGGGCCTGCACAACTGCCCGTCCGTGAAGGTCCATGATGCAAGTGCTATGGTCGTGCCGCTCCTTGATGTTCGTCGAGTACGCGCTTTTCATCAAGGCGATATACATTTCGTCGGCAATCGAGCGCAGGCCGTTGTGCAACACTTCAAGCGAGATCGCGTCGAGGGATGCAGGAGAACCAGACTTGAAGTGGGTGTTCATGAGGAAATTCGAATTAGCAGATTGCCAGAGGCGTGAACGGTGAGCGCGTCGCCAGGAAAGAGCAGGGTCGTCGAGTCCATCTGGTCAACGATCGCCGGCCCCGCGATATGCTGGCCCGATTGCAACACTGAACGGTCGAAGAGAGGTACTCGAACTGGCCCACTTGCGTCGAACCATACTTCGCGATGGCCGGTCGGTATCGGTGAAGCCCCTGAGCCCTCGGGAATTCGCGGGACGGGCAAGGGATCGGCGGACTGAGAGGCGGACAAGCGAATGTTTACCAGCTCTATTGGATCATCGGCGCTGAAATGACCGTAACTCCGCTCGTGTGCAGCCCAGAAGAGCCGGCACAAGGCGTCGGCCGATGGTATTTCTGGCAACAGTTTCCCCGCCACGGCTCTTAGCGTAATGGGAAGTTCAAAGTTCTGCCCAACATACCTTAGGTCAAGCGTCACCCTACATCGACGCGACTGCGCCGGGACCCGTTCACGTTCGAACCATTTGTCGCCGCGTTTAGCCAGTTCTGCAAGAGCGCCGACCATGGATTGGCGGGCGTCCGTGCTCACGGGCAACCTCGCAGTAATCACGAAGCCTTCGCACAACTCCGACGAAAGCAGACCAGCAGCGCACAAGATGCCGGGCGTTGGAGGTACGATGATCTCTGGCATACGCAGACTCACCGCGATATCTCGAGCATGGAGCGGCCCGGCACCTCCGAAGGCCAGAAGGCTGCACTCGCGGGGATCGTGGCCCCGTTCCACAGATACGGCCCGGATCGCGCGAACCATGTTGGACACTACTATTTCGACGATACCCAACGCGGCACGCTCGAGACTGCAGCCAAGGGTTGATGCGATCTTGCCCACCGCCAATACAGCTAGCTCACGGTCAAGCCCCATCGTGCCGCCGAGGAGCCCGCCCTCGGACAACCTACGCAGGACGAGATTCGCATCGGTCACCGTTGCCTCTACTCCTCTCCTGCCGTAACATGCCGGACCAGGGTCAGCGCCCGCACTGCGTGGACCGACCTTTAAAAGACCATCGCGGTCGAACCAAGCAACTGAACCGCCACCGGCGCCAACCGTGTTGATATCAATCATCGGCAGGCGCATAGGTAGGCCGCCAATGCGTCGCTCATAGGATTCGCCCGATTGAAAGTCGCGGATCATCGCCACATCGGCGCTGGTGCCACCCATGTCGAAAGTGATCACATTGGGCCGTTCGGCAGCTCGAGCCACCCCCAAAGCACCGACCACTCCGGCAGCCGGCCCCGATAAGGCAGTGCGAACCGGAAATTGATGGGCCTGCCGAACCGACATCAGACCGCCGCTCGACTGACTAATCGCAACCTCCACTTTAGGAAAATACCGTCGCACCGCCGACTCTAGGTTGTGCAGATAGTCGGCCAGACGCGGTTGTAGATATGCGTTTAGGCTCGTCGTGGAAAATCGCTCATATTCACGGAACTCGGGTTGCACTTCCGATGAAAGGGACAAATGCATGTCGGGCAGACGCTGTCGAATCGCCTCCCCAATCCGCTGTTCATGCTCCGGATTTAGGTAGCCAAAAAGCAGACATACCGCCACGGCTTGAGCGCCCGAGCGGGCGACGGACTTGATCACTTGATCGATCGCATCATCAGTTAAGACGTTGACGATGGTTCCATCAGCGGCCATCCGCTCCTCGACCTCGAAGCGTCGCGGTCTAGACACAACCGGCGGAGGGAAGTCCAGGTGCATGTCGTAGTTCTCTGGCCTCGTCTGCCGCCCGATCTCCAGCAGATCACGAAAGCCGCGCGTAGTGATCAACGCGACAACTGCACCATTGCGCTGGAGTAGCGTATTGGTTGCGACCGTGGTTCCGTGTGCGAAATGAGCCACAGCCGAAAGCGGCAACGAATAGCGCTCCAGCAACTCATGCACGCCGCTGAGAATTGCTGCAGAGGGATCACTCGGCGTCGAAGGACGTTTATATGTGTACACCCGTCGAGTTGACGTATCGACGGCGTACAGGTCGGTAAATGTGCCACCAACATCCACTCCGATGAAAATTGACATGTGCGCCACACTCCGTTATACACACAGTGTATTTTACTAATGCCTATGTCGATGTCAAGCGAAAGGGCCGGCTGTCAGGCGCTGTCGGAAACAAGAATCGCATCCCATGCCATTCAGCGATTCGTGTGAGGATGACCCCAGGAACAGCGATGAATCGTGTATCGTTCCGCGGGACATCGATCAGCTGTGGACATGCAAACTATTGCGATTTTGTTGAACTCATGAAAACGCCAGTCAAAAGCCCCTCTGAACGCCCAACCGGTCGCCCAAAGGGATCCGGTATGCAGAATGTGTACCGCAATCTCAGGGAAGGCATCCTCAACCTCAGCCTTGCTCCTGGCTCCACCCTGGACGAGGCAGGGCTGGTCAAGGAATATGGCGTCTCGAGGACGCCATTGCGTGAAGCGCTTATAAAGCTGGCATCGGAACAATTGGTGGAAATCATCCCAAACCGGGGGGCTCGAGTGGTGTCGCTGGACTTCTTGGAAATTGGTGAGCTATTCGAAGCCCTGACCTTGGCCCAACGGTTCACCACGCGGATGGCGGCGCAACGCCATGAGCCCGCTGACCTCACCAAACTGAACCAACTGAGCCGACTGTATGAGTCGGCGGCGCTGCAACTTAACTTTCGAATGATGAGCGAAGCCAACCGCGACTTTCACTCGTTGATCGGACGCATGTCACGCAACCGCTTTGTCGCGGATTCGCTGGACCGCATCCTGGATCGAACGCTTCGACTGGCCAACGTGTCGCTGGCCAACGCCAGACAGACGGATGAGTCGTACAGCGACTACTTCAAGCATGTCGTAGCCGAGCACGATCTGATGGTCGAGTTGATCGGCGCCAGGCATCCGGACGCAGCCGACGACCTAGCCGTTCGGCACGCCAAGCTATTCCATGCGCGGGTGATCGATTTCGTTGAGGTAAACAACGCAGGCGATCTGCAGCTGAAATAGGGCGAATAGCGATTGTCAAATGCTGGCGGTATCCAATCGCGCATCTATCGTGCGTCATGTCTTTCCGGGCAAGGGCATGAGCATGTCTGGCAGCATCGTCACCAATTGTGGCCAAACGAAGAGCGAGGCCACGAGCACTGCCAAGATCATGAAGAATGGAAATGCGTAGGCGGCAATCCTCCCAATTGGTTCGCCGGTGATTCCGCGAATCACGAAAAGGTTGAAGCCGACAGGTGGCGTAACCATCGCCATTTCGATGACGATCAACAGATACACGCCAAACCAAAGTGGATCCAGGCCAGCTGCGACCACCATCGGAAGGACAAGTGGCAACGTCAATACGATCATCGACACGCCATCCAACAGGCAGCCCAGCACAATGTATGCGATGGTAAGTATCACTATCAGCCCCACGGCCGAAAGATGGAATGTTTCCAGCACCCGCGCAGCACCTTGCGGAAGATGCAGCAAGCCAAATGCGGCGGCCAGGAAGCTCGCGGAAACGATGATTACGCACAACATCGCTGAGGTAAGCGCTGCGCTCATCAGCGTCTCCCTGAGCAGTTTCCAAGTCAGCATCTTTGCCCAGGCAACCAGGATAAGAGACCACATTACACCTACCGCGGCAGCCTCGGAGGGTGTCGCAATGCCGGTGTAGATGGCTCCCATCACGATCACAATTGTGGACGTAATAGGCGCCAAATCGCGAATACCTTTCAACCGGTCCCGCCAAGTGAAGACGTCGGTATTTTGTGGCACGTGCCGGGGTTGTATCGTGCACACCATGGCGATGTACGCGGAGAACATGAATGCAAGCAGCAGCCCTGGAACAATGCCGGCCACGAAAAGTCGAGAGATAGAGACCTCTGCGAGAACTCCGTAAACAATCATTGGGATCGAGGGTGGAATCATGATTCCCAATGTGCCGCTGCCGGCAAGCGAACCCAACGAAAGTGACTTCGAGTACCCGCGTCGGCCAAGTTCGTCCGCAGTGATTTTGCCGATGGCAGCCGTCGTGGCGGTGCTGGATCCGCTGACTGCGGCGAACACCGTGCAACCCAGCACATTGGTATGCAACAGACCTCCGGGGAACCGGTTCACCCAGGGCACCAGGCCACGGAACACTTGCGCAGTCAGGTCAGTCTTGAGCAGCAGTTCGCCCATCCAGATATACAGGGGAATCGCGAGCAGTTCCCATCCAATGGACGCATTCCACATGGAGTTTTGCATCATCAGCCCCATGCGCACGAATGGGTAGTCCGCGACGAACAGAAGCCCGAAGATAGCAACTAGGATGATGGCGCCGAAGATCCAAATTCCCGTACCGATGAGGCCGATCATTAGACCGACCACGATCGCAAAATTGAGAAAAGTTCCGTCCATATGCAATCGCCTCAGTCGGCTTGATGAATCTGGACGGTGACGTGGCGATGCAATGCTTGAGATGGCCTCAATGTGCACAACAAAAGTTCGAGCGCCAGCAACACAAGGGCGGCCAGCACGACTGCCATCGGTATGAACAGCAAGATGCCGGAACCCGTGTCGCTCACGGTCTCACGCAGGTAATGTCGGCGGACGGCAAGCCACATGAACCAGGCGCCTATGCTTACTGCCACGAAACAAATGCCGGCACAAACCGACTCAGCTACGACCCTTGCGCGTGCGCCGAGTCGATCGAGCAACAGCGTCGCGCGAATGTGTACTCCTTGCCTGAGCGCGTAGCCGAGGGCGCAGAACGTCGCCGTCGCCATCAGGTACCCTCCGACCTCAGTGACCCAGAAAGCAGATAAGCCGAACAGGGCGCGTGCGGCGATTGCACCCAAGATCAGAAGAGCCGAGGCGAATATAGCCAGGGAAGCCACGCAGGCGCCGATCCACGATGCTCGGGCCACTGCGCGGTCAAGCATATCCAGCATTGGAGATCGCCTTCTATCAAAATCCGAGCACAGTCCTCCATCCCCGGAGAACAGAGGTGCCTCTTGCCTGCTATTGGACTATTGGCTAGCGCTTTTTGTTTGCCTTGATTGCGAACCCATCCAGGACTTCCTTGCCCGGGGCGCCAGTCTTCTTGAGCCAATCCTCTACCAGTGGCCCTCCGGCAGCATTGAATGCATCGATAAGCGGCGGCGTCATGTTTGACAGGCCGAGTATCTTGCCGCCGCCCGCAATGATCGTCTTCTTTTCCTCGGCGATCGTGTCAATCATCTTTTTGCGCGCCCAGGTCTCTGTCTGTTTGCCAGCATTTAGCAAGGCCGTCCGTGTGGCAGGATCAAGCTTCTTTAGTGCGGTGCTGTTCACGATCGCGATATTGACCGCGAGGCTCGTACCGACATCGTTGTACACGGGCAAAGTCTCCCACAGTTGCCCGAGGACGCCGCCCGACGTGGAGGTGTGAACTGAATCCACTGCTCCGGTCTGGAGTTGCGGCAACAGGTCTGTCCAACTGATCTGCATAGTGTTGGCACCTAGCTTCTTGAAGAACTCGGTCGATATGGCGTCATTGGTCCGCAACTTGCGACCGCGATAGGCCTCCACGGTCGTCAATGGCTGCTTTGACCAGACTCCAACCGGTGGAAAGAAAGTCATGTAAAGGATTTCGGCATCAAACGTTGCCAGCACCTTTTCAAGGTGCGGACGGGCGATGTCCTGAAGCATGATCGACTCTTCTGGTGTCTGGGCGATGGCCGGCAGATTTGAAAGCAGGAACAACGGATTTGATCCCGATGCCGCCTGGATCGGGAAGTGCCCGAGCATAAGCGCCCCTGTGCTGATGGCATCCAGCATGTCTTTGGATCGGATGTTGATCGCGCCGCCGAATTGGTTCACTACCTCAAGCTTGCCAGCCGTTGTACTTTTCACGAGCTCCGAGAAGTGGACATCTGCCATGCCGGGAACGGATTTCGGGCCATACTCGTTCGGCATATCCCACCGCAGGGTTTGCGCGCTCACTAATCCTGCTACAAGAAACGCAGCGCTAAAGGTCAGTCGCTTCAGCATTCCACTAACGAGAGTTGAATTCGCTTTCATGGTCAAGGCTCCTCAAATGATGGTTGGACGAGGGGAACAAAAAACGCGCATACGTAATCGGGTACCCGATCACCCTGAACTCCGCGCCTGCTTGGATTTATCGGATAGTGCTCTTGGAATCTCTATTCGCATGCTGAGCAAATGAAACGACAGCGTCTTTCCATGGCCATCGAGATTGAGGCTGCCATTTACGCCACCCTCCAGGACGTCGTCGATCACAAAATTGAGTGCGCCCAATCGAGGGAGTTCATATCGGAAAACCTCTGTCACGCCTCTGTGCGCGAAATGCTCTTTCACGCGCTGGACTGTGATTTGACGGCACAAGTGGTCGAACACTTCGGGCACGTAGGCGATCAGACTGATGTTGGCGCGGTTTCCTTTGTCGCCCGCACGACTATGCGCAACTTCATGCAGAGCAACCGTGTTACTTAAATCTGACATCGCTAGTTCACTCCTCCAGTATCTTGATATCGACGCGGACCAACTCTCTTTCAACGAGCGCAGAACACGTCCGAACGCGGCTGACGACGGATCGGCGTACTCCCCCTCCTCCGGCGGGACCTGTGCTGTAGAGACCGATCAATTCGTTTGTGACCCGCTCGACCATTTTTCGATCTGGGCTCTTGCCTGACAATCGAACTCGATATTCACCGTCGCCGGGAAACTTGTTCCTTTGACGCAGAGTTCCCCCATCGGAATCAAAGCTGCTGATTGAGCCGATCAGATCGATGCGAGTCGGGCATTGGATTCCAACAAGATCCAGTCGTGTTCTGAGTACGTCTGCTGCAAGTTCTGCCCTGGCAAGTGCGTTGGGCCCAGCGTAGGTAATCTCACCCTCGCCCAACCAACCGCCCTCCGCACTCAGGGTGACCTTGAGTGTTGGTGGCTGCGGTTTGCCGCGTGCGCCCCTTACCAGAACGCGGTCAGGGCCAACCTCTGCCACCTCCACTTCGGTAATGTCCAAAGTGACATCGGGCACCAGATAAGCCGCCGGATCGTGGAGTTCGTACAGCATCTGCTCCTTGACAGTACGAGATGAAACGCGCCCTCCCGTGTTTCCTGCTTTGGTCATGACAATGCTGCCGTCAGCCGAAACTTCAGCAATCGGGAAGCCAATTCGTGCGAGGTCAGGCACGTCTTTAAACCCAGGATCGGCGAAGTAGCCTCCAGTGACGTGAGCACTACATTCAAGGAGGTGACCCGCCAACGTGCCTGCGGCCAAGTGGTCCCAGTCGTCCCTTGCCCAGCCAAACTCGTGCAGTAGAGGGCCCAACGCCAGAGCGGAGTCAGCGCATCGACCCAGTATCACGATGTCGACGTTTTGCCGCAGAGCCTCTACTACCGGACCAGCACCCAAATAGACGTTCGCAGCGATCAACTCAGCGTCACCCAGCGCAATCCCTTCGATGATCTTCCAAGAACGTATGACGTTGTCATCGATGTACGTCAACAGATCGTCACCCTGCACTACCGCAACTCTTGGGTTCGCAATGCCGAGTTCTTTTGCTAGGGCGACCACCTTGAGGCCCGCAGCCATCGGGTTAGCCGCTCCAAAATTTGCAATGATGCGAATACCGGCCGTTCTGCAGTCCTTGAGGATTGGCCGCAGAAACGACTCCATTTGCGGCGTATAGCCCAGCGCCGGATCGCGTCTGCGCTCGAGTTGCGCCAAAGCCAGCGTTCTCTCTCCGAGAGTTTCGAAGATCAGGTATCGAGGCCCGGGCAGTCCGCTCAAGGTTTTGACGACCGGTATGCAGGCGTCAGGCCTTTCATCCGCAAATCCGGCCCCGCAGCCGACATAGACCACTTGTGCTGCCACCTGGAACCCCTTCATTTGAACTGCCTTGGAATTACTATACACAGTGTATTATTGAGTGTCAATTGCAAATCTGGTGCCAGCAAAACATGTCGGACCGTTTCCCTGAATCGGTGGCTTGCAACATTTCATCTTTCTTTACGGAGGGCGGCATCCACAGCATCCATCCTTCACGATGCGGCCAATCAGGTTCTGCATCAATCACGTTTCGCATTGACAGAAAATGATGGTATCGACACCAAAATTGATCACGCGATCTTCACGCCACACTGCCAAAAGCCCGGCCGCACACAGCCACTGCATCAGTTGGAGACCACAATGTCAACTACAGTAAGAAACGCTTGGTGGGAACCGCGGATCGAGCGCGCAGTGCTAAAGGCCTTGATGAAGCGCTCCGATGGTCCGGGACTCTATTTTCTCGGCGTCTGGGCGATGCTCCTGATAGTCACCGGCGCTGCACTCCAGTTCTCGCGCGGCAGCGGCTGGATAGTGCCGGCCATCATCGCCTACGGGCTGGTACTTTGCTTCGCCTATGCGCCCTCGCACGAGTGCGCGCACGGCACTGCCTTCCGCACGCGCTGGCTCAACGATGCGGTGATGTGGATGACTTCATTCATCTGGGGCGAATCGCCCACGCACCGCCGCTTTGCGCACTCGCACCACCACACGCATACCTGGCACTGGAAAGTCGACGCGCAGATGGGATATTCCAACCCGGTGCGCTTGCGCACCTGGTTCGGCGACGTGATTGGGCTGCACGAGTTCTGGCCGCGTGCCAAGCTGATGGCCCGACATGCGACGGGCCGTATCGTCGAGCGTGAACGCACCTACCTCCCGCAGGCACAGGAGGCGGTTGTGGTGCGCGAGGCACGCATCCTGATGGCCGGATACCTCGGGCTCATCGCCTGGGCGGCGATCGGCCAGACCTGGCTCCCGCTGCTCTATTTCTTCATACCGCGCTTTGCCGGAGCCTTCGGCGTGTATTCGTTCATCACCGCGCAACACATGGCCATGGCGCAAGACGTCTACGATCACCGCCTGTGCACGCGCTCGATGGTCATTGGCTGGCTGGGTCGTATGCTGTACTGGAACATGCACCATCACATCGAGCACCACATCTACCCGTCGATCCCGTTTCATGCCCTGCCTGCGCTAAGCGCGGCGATCCGCGAACAGTTGCCGGTGCCCAGCCCGAGCCTGTTCGCCGCGCATGCGGAGATCCTCAAGACAATCAACGCCCAGCGCACCGACCCAACCGCGCTCGCCGCACGTGCGCAACCCGGCGCCAGTGCGCCCGGCGCGACGGCGAACTGAGGTACGAGACATGTGGGTCGAACTGTGCACGACCAGCATGGTGCCCGATGACGACGTCGTCGAAGTCGTCCGCGAGGGTCATGTCTATTGCGCCTACCGGATCGCCAACCGTCACTACGTCACCGATGGCCTATGCACGCACGCGGACGCCCGGCTCGCCGACGGCTTCGTGCTCGACGACATCATCGAATGCCCCATGCACAATGGCCGCTTTCACATTCCCACAGGCAAGGTCGACGCGGCCCCGGCTTGCGAGCCGCTGCGCACCTATGTGGTCCGTGTCGATGGCGGCAGGCTGATGATCGAGCTGCCGGGCTGAGCGGCGAGCTGAAGGTAAGGCCCTGGCCCGGCTGCAGGATCCCGACACCGTCAGCGGGCGCTTCCGGGCGTCCGACTTACCGCTTGAGTTCCTGAAAGGGCTGTGATTATGAGAAGTGCCTGAGTGCCGCGGACCACCAGCCTACAAGGTGTTCCGGGTGCTCGACTGCATCGCACTTGTCATAACTGGGGACTTCTCAGAATGCTTCAAAGGAGATCTCTCCACACGCAGCATTGCCGACACTCGGCCAGGGAAGAGACGCGCCGCATAGGGTCGAAAAGGACCAACACCTGTGGCAGGATTCGGGACCAAGAATGTCAACTCTGCAATTTCGACGATTCTCGCAATCTCGCCTACGCTGGCGCCTACATGGTTGGAAAAGAAGTCACCGTTCATTTTCACGACGGGTGGATTTGATACCCGTTTACCCGTTTCCAACGATCACTTGGCCGCTGGGCTTGTACAACGCCACATTCACTTCACCCCCCAAGTGGTACCTGCCATCGTATGGCGGTGAATGCCGGACATGCAGCACTACCAGGTTTGGGCTCGCGCGGTAACCTCGAGATGAGCCAAAAGTACGAGCCCTGTCAGGTTCAATACGGAACTTGATTCTGAATCCTTTACTGCGCGCCCGTGACGACACCGATCAGGCTTTCTCCAGCAGGCCCACCACGCGCGAGCGCAGTGTTTCCAGGTCCACATGCTGCGGTGCAAGCGGCGCACCGATATTGAGCCCCACACGGCTCAAAATTCCACGCCTGAACGGACGCGACATCGCATTGCGGCCGTCGCCGCGGCTGAAGAACGATCCCCACATATTCGTCAACGCCATCGGAATGATCGGCACCGGCTGGGACTCCAGAATCTTCATGACACCACCTTTGAAAGCCTGCAACTTGCCATCCATCGTGATGCCGCCCTCCGGGAATATGGCCAGCAAGTCGCCCTCCTGCAACACCTTCTGCGTCGCACGTATGGCGGCGTCGTAGACCAGCGGGTCCTCAGAACGCGGCGCGATCGGGATCGCCTTGGCCAGGCGAAACAGTGCGCCCAGCAGCGGCACTTTGAAAATGCGGTGATCCATCACGAAATAGATTGGACGTGGGCTGGCCGCCAGCATCAGCACCGCATCGACGAGGCTGACGTGGTTGCACACCAGGATCGCGGCACCCGAAGTCGGAATATGCTCATCACCCGTAACACGGAAGCGGTACATGCAGCGCGACAACACCCAGGCGACAAAGCGCAACAGATACTCCGGCACCAGCAAGAAAATATGGAACGCCACCACAGCGTTTGCGAGGCCAAGAAACAGAAACACCTGCGGAACCGTGAATCCGGCCGACAAGAGAGCACCGGCAATCAGGGAACTGGCAATCATGAACAATGCGTTCAGGATGTTGTTGGCCGCAATGATGCGAGCGCGGTGCGTCGGTTGGCTGCGCAGCTGGATCAAGGCGTACATCGGCACGCTGTACAGCCCCGCAAAAAGGCTCAGCAATGCCAAGTCGGCCATGATCCGCCAGTGCGCGGGCATCGCGAGGAACGCAGACAGCCCCATGACGTCAGAAGCCGGCAGTCCGGTAGACGCAAAATACAGGTCCACGGCAAACACGCTCATGCCGATCGCACCCAGCGGGACCAGGCCGATCTCGACGTGGCGCCGACTGAGCACCTCGCACAAGAGCGACCCGGTGCCGATGCCAACCGAGAACACCACCAGCAGCAAGGAGGCCACCTGCTCATTGCCGTGCAGTACCTCTTTCGCAAAGCTCGGGAACTGGCTCAGGAACACTGCCCCGAAAAACCACATCCAGCTAATGCCCAACAAGGAGCGAAACACCACCCGGTTGCCGTGCGCCAGCTTGAGGTTGCGCCAGGTCTCCGACACCGGATTCCAGTTGATCTTCAGGCCCGGATCGGTCGCCGGAGCCGCCGGTATGAACTGCGCCAACACGCGTCCAACGACCGCCACCAGCACACAGGCCACCGCGACGCTCGCAGGGCCGATCTGCGGGATCGACACAATCAGGCCACCCGCAACATTGCCGAGCAAGATGGCCACAAAAGTTCCCATCTCCACCATGCCATTGCCACCGGTGAGTTCGCGCTCGCTGAGCACTTGGGGCAACAACGCAAACTTGACCGGGCCAAACAGTGTCGAATGCAGGCCCATCAGGAAAACGCAACCCAGCAGCACCGGGACGTTGTGCACGAGAAAGCCGTACGCCGCGCACAACATGATCGCTATCTCCAGGTTCTTCACCAGGCGTATCACCCGCGTCTTGTCCATCTTGTCGGTCAACTGGCCGCTGGTGGCACTGAACAGCAGGAACGGCAGAATAAACAGCGCGCCAATCACAAGGCCAGCCATCGCCGGCGGCAACCAGGCCACGCTGAGCTGGTAGGTCACCATCACGGTCAATGCGAACTTGAACAGGTTGTCATTGGCCGCGCCGCTGAACTGCGTCCAGAAAAACGGCGCAAAGCGCCGCTGGCGCAACAACGCAAATTGGTTCGGATGGAAGTGCTCCGCGTCGGGCAGCGCATCTGCATAGGTCTTGGCTTCCATGAGATCTCCTGTTGGAACGGGAACAAGGATTGGAATTAGCGAGCACCCGCAGGTGCACGGTGCACTTTAGAATCATCCGGCAGGCACGGCATGGGCAAACGGGGCAACGCGGTGAGCACGGGCCAGGCAGCGAAACTTGCCACCAGGTGCTTGAGGCTATGGCCCGACACCAGTTGTCCGGTCCATTCGTAAACGGCCAGATCACCCAGTTCGAGCAACTTGGCCAGTGCATAGATCAGGATGACAGCTAGCCAGCGCACAGGCAAGGCACCGGGCATCAGATTTAAAAAGGAGAGCCAAACCATGATCGCCAAACCACCGAACTGCACCACCACCCACGGCAGCTGGTTCTGGGATGTCAGTGCGATTGACGCGGCAACAGGCCCTGCAAGCAAGACCAACAGCGCTAGTGCCTGTCCGGCGCGGTCGCTGACACGATCGGCCGCAAGCAGTCCCAGCAGCCCCGCAAAGGCCATGGCCATGCCGACGCGATCGAGTTTGAGACCTGCATCGTCGGGCTGCCAGTGGTAAATGCCTGAGCACAGCGCGGTCAGCGCCAGCCCCAGGAAGAACAAAACTACCATCTGCCGCTGCGCGCTCCAGACGACAGCGCGACCAGCGGCCCACAAGCGCAGCAAACCGAGCACGCCAAAAATGGCAAACCCAAGGTTGCTCAGAACGTCCAGTGCGTTGGGCAGGGATTGCCAGGCCCGCCGATCGGCAAACGCATGGTAGTGTGCTGGAAGATCCTCTGACGGACCCCAGAGCGCCAGCGCAAACAAGCCGCAACACACCGCCATGAGCATGGCTTCGGTGGACCGGAGCGATCGGGTATCCATATTTGCGAAGCGTAGTTTGGCGGCGGCGACATCGTATTGGACGGGGGTTGTTTTCATAATCAATGTTGTGGATGGATCGGCCACAGTGTGAACGCGCATCAGGGAATCAGGGCCTAATCCCGCTACAGTCCAATCAGATTCACCACCAAGTATCGATTTTCGATACTCGAAAGGATCCGATGAGTACCACCGCAGACCTCGTCCTTGCGCTCAAGAAGGAGCTCAAGGCGGAGCAGATGACCTATGCCGACCTGGCCCAGGCCATCGGCAAAGCCGAATCCAGCGTCAAGCGCATGCTGGCCAAGGGCGATTTGTCGTTATCGCAGATCGACGCCATCTGCCGCGCGCTCAAACTCGACTTCGCAGATCTGGCACGTCGTGTCGCCGACAACCAGCAGTTGCTGGCGCAACTGACGCAGGACCAGGAACGCGCAGTGGTCGCCGACAAGAAGCTGTTGCTGGTGGCAATCTGTGTGCTCAGCCAGTGGACCATGGAGCAAATCACGAACGCCTATCGGCTATCGGATGCCCAGGTCATCCAGTGCCTGGCCCAACTCGACCGAATCGGCATCATCGAACTCAGGCCCCTCAATCGATACCGCCTCAAACTGGCCAAGACTTTCCGCTGGCGAGCGCATGGGCCCGTGATGCAGTTCTTTCGTGAGCACGCGATGATGGACTACTTCGCCGGAGGCTTCGGTGGCGAGGGCGAAAGCCTGCTCTTGGTCCATGGGTCCATCAGCAAAGGACTCGCCTCGACGTTCACGGAGCGCATGCAGCGTGTGGCGCAGGACTTTGCACAGCAGCACCTGGCCGATCAAAAGCTACCCAGGAAGGAGTTGCAGGGCTATACCCTATTGTTGGCCATGCGCAGTTGGGAGTTCGAGGCCTTCGCTGGGTTCAGACGCTGAGAAGGTCCGAGCCCGCAAGTGCACCTCAATAACGATAAGTCGCCAACTTTCACTGTCCTGGTCGTAGTCCTGTTTCAACTTCCCGGAACCTTGGCGACGACGCGACAAACACAACACAACGCCTGAACTCCGGTCGCTCTTCGCTTTGCGGCCATACCGGCTTGAGTTCAGCCACCTGTTACCAAGGCAATTGGCGCCAACCAGCCAACACATCCCCGGACTTCGATATCCGAAACACCTCTTATTCCAGACCGGTCCGCCGATTCCTGGGATCCTCGAAAATTGCCCAATTGCGGCTGACAATTCGGCAATATTTCATATCGTTTGAGAATGCCCCTGCTGACACGAGGCGGCGGACATTTGCGTCTCTGCACCCTTGCCGAAACAGTCGAGCCTGATGCATGCAACAAGACGGATTCCCTTGACCTTGATCTCCGTGACCAGCGTCAGCCAGTTGTGTCAATATGCGTGGCGCTTCAGGCAGACTGCACAGGCCACCACACCGAATCAAATGAGCGTCGAGTCCTTCCCAAAATTTACACCGCCTGCAGCCAAACTTTGGTCGACCATTCCTGCAGACACGCGCAAGGCCCTGCTGTCCAATATCTGGTGTGGCCGATGCCGACACGAGGTCACTATCAAGAACTTCAGCGGAGCGGTCAAGTCAAATGATCTGCTGCTGGTCGGCCAATGCTCCGAGTGCCAGAGCGATGTTGCGCGCCTCATCGAAGCGCGATAGGCACGTACCCACATCCCCGGGATGAAACATGCGCAACACAGCACGCTGTTTGAAACACGATTCCGGTGTCGTGACCGACGACCCCGGTCAAGCCCAGAAATCGGTCAAGATACATCGGAATAGGCGGTCACGACATTGCGGAATCGTCGGTCACGATCAGCCGAGATGACCGATCATGTGGGGCCTAAATACCCAATCGGTACATGACCGGGGGCGTCAGTCGCTGCTCGAGATTGCGACGCGATACTTGTCGAGTCAGCGCCCTGTCCGGTTTGGAGGTGGTTTGCAATTGCAGATCAACGTCATTGCTTTGTCTTGCTCCCGACACCACCCAGAACCTGGCTCAGTCCGCGTGATCCCTTTGACCTTTGCCCGTTGAATCTTGAATCTGTCCTCGCCGCGCTCCCCGGTTGACCCGGAGGCGCCAACCGCCTAGACGCTTTCTGTACATTATGAGTCTCCACTTCTCTCGCCGCCGATTTGCCATTCTGGCGTCGGTTACCACCTTGGCCGCCGCCACGTTCGGCCTGTCGACCTCTGCCCTAGCCCAGACTCCGCCCCCGGGATTTTCGCCCCTGTTCAACGGCAAGGATCTGACCGGCTTTCGCGGCGGAGACACCTATGATCACCGTAAGCTGCTAGCGCTTCCCGAAGCGGAACGTACCGCTCAGGTCACCAAATGGACGGCGTCCATGCTCGAGGTCAATCCGAAGACCAGCAAACCCCGCTGGCACTTCGAAAAGGATGAACTCGTGAATGACGGCTTCGGCGCCTATGCCACGACCGAGAAGGATTACGGCGATTTCGAATTGCTGATCGATTACAAGACGGTGCCCCTGGCCGATTCCGGTATCTATCTGCGAGGAGTGCCCCAGGTCCAGATCTGGGATTTTACGGAACAGGCCAAATTCAACATCGGCGCCGACAAAGGATCAGGGGGTCTCTGGAATAATTCACCCGGGGCTCCCGGCAAAGATCCGCTGGTCAAGGCCGACAAACCTTTCGGCGATTG
>ENA-ORBV01005994-ORBV01005994.1-microbial-mat-metagenome-genome-assembly--contig:-NODE-5994-length-21763-cov-6.564143_pt1 | contig 21763 bp, 28 predicted proteins | sample MGYA00237777_ERZ505514 | MGnify/ENA primary metagenome ERZ505514 (study PRJEB26160, sample SAMN06269048) | microbial mat metagenome | isolation source: Oligotrophic lake microbial mat | place... | reverse complement strand
CACCAACATCTACACCTCTCTATTCGTCGGCAGCGTCAGATGTGTATAAGAGACAGCTTAATTGTCTTGCAAATTCTACTCAACTGGTAGCTGGCTAGAACTGTATCTAGCTAGCTAGCACGGTCCGAAGGCATTGCACCCGCGCCACAAAAGTCGCAGTGGCGTATTTTGCAAGTTGGTGGTGCACTCGCTGGCGTCATCATGTCCTCCATCACAGCAACGGCAGGCGTGAATGTTACTATTGAAAACAACAAGAATGATGATGATGACGAGGAGGTTATTGATGGGATTGCCAATGCTATGAATAATTACGACAGCAACCATCATCCAAGGGCATCCACATTAATGATTTCTGGGATTCTGTCCTCGACGGCGCTGGATGATGAAAGGAATCAACATCACAAGGAGGAAGAAAACGAAAGGATGGTTTCCGCAGAGAACTATACCAACAACAACAACATCAACAAGAATGACTATGGAGAAATCATTAGCGCCCTTTCCAATTTGTCCATTCAATACAATTTTGGCTGCATTGCACCCGCTTTGCTCTTACTCGACCATACCCGAGTGGCAGGACATCACGACGACGACAATGGCAGCGGCAGCAGCAGCAATATTGTGGATGCCTTGTACCCCCGTACTAAAGATCAAGATTCCTTGCTGAAAAGTGCCGTCTTTGTCGGGGCCATTTTGGGACAGTGCAGCATGGGATTTATTGGGGACGCCTTGTTTGGATCTTTGACTCTCGCCATGATGTTTACCAACGCATTGGCGCTTGTTGGGACATTGGGATGGTGCGTTTTATCTCGACCTGGCATGTGCTTGTGACAAAAAGGCAAACTGATGGTATTTATTCCTCTCGTTGTTTGGAATTTGGGACCATCGGCACAGCGCGCTTGCTCCTTTGATCGGCAAGGGAGACCCGCAAAATTCGGAACGTGTTTACGTCCTCCTGGCCTTTTTCCGGGCCATTTTGGGGGTAGGAGTTGGCGGCAAATGTAAGTACATGTTCGCTTCAAAGTTGATGAACGCCAGCAGCATGCATTGTGAAAAATAATAATAAAGAAGAGGGGAGCTCATGGCTGTGTCATTCACATTCGTTGCGTTGTTTGCCAATCATTGTTTTTCGCTTTTTTAGACCCGCTCGGGTCGGCCATGCGAGCTCAAGCGGCAGAAAATGATGTCGAGCACCCAGATAAGAGAGAGCATCGCGCCAAAGAGGTTGCCAAGGGATTTTTTTGGCAAACACCAGGAGCTATTCTTCCATATGTCGTGGCTTTGATATTGTTATTGTTGTTTGGGGATGAACACAGTGGCGGTGTGGGAAGGGCGCATATTGGCCGAACGTACTTGCAATACATGCTACTTGTGGGGGTAGGAGCCATCCCGAGCATAATTGTGCTCATTCTCTCTGGAAAACAGCTCGTGGCTTGCTCTACGACTACAACTCAGCATGAAAGTGCTCCTGGGGGAACAATCCATACAAGGAAAAGGTGCTCGCCATGTTTCAATGCAACAACAAGCGCAAGACGAGAAGAGGGATACTCCAGGCTTACCAACAACAATAGTACCAGCATGGTGGCGGTGGCACTCCCAAACAAACATTATTGGAACAAGCTCATAGGAACGGGTGTCTCTTGGGCGCTTTATGATTTTGTTTACTACGGCACAGCTTTCAATCAACCAGAAATATTATCAACTGTTTTGGGTGACAGTGACGGACTGATCGGGATGTCTTGGAGGGACGCTCTCGTGGCAATGATGGGGTAAGATTTTTCAAACGCGATGTGTTTGGTGCAAAACGCTGTTCTCTACTTGATTTTGTTGACAAGGACTAACGAGGCGTTTATATTTTCTCCATAGGATTCCTGGAGTTATATTGGCTATTCGAATGATGGAGGATCCTCTGGGAGGGCCAAAGCCATTGCAAGCTTGGGGCTTTGTCGCCATTGCTTTGGCAAGTCTACTGGTGTTGTGTTTCTACACCGGAGAAGATTACCTCGGCCACAATCTTGCCAAATGGGGTGGTTTTGCTTCTTGTTCCATACTTATATGTGCCTTGAATTGGGGCTGTAACGTAAGTTTCTCCACACTTATTTAGTTACCCTGGGATGTAAAGCATGGTATTCGACACCTTACACAATTTCTTTTTTAGGTTTCCACGTATGTCCTCCCTATGGAAATCTTTCCAAAAGAGATTCGATCATCCTTTCATGGCGTATCTGCGGGAATGGGGAAACTTGGTGCTCTTCTTGGGAGTCTTTTGTTCACTCAGCTGAACAGCATAAGCATCTCACTTACTTTCCTGGCATGTATCATGTCGTGTTTCCTCGGCGTCGTGGTGACATGGCGATTCATCGACCCACCGAAAAAAGGCACCTTTTTTGTGCGTGGGCAGCCAGCATATGAACCTCATACTACTGACGACGAGCATATTGCCATTACTAGTCAATCGTTAGAGAGGATAACTAGCGATGAACTGAGCCCTCTGGAGGTTGATCCTTCACGAGATCCAGTGCAGGTTGAGCCTACGGAAGTGACGTGACCTTTCACTACTCGAGTGTGGCATGATCTGTGTCCACCTTCCCCGTATGTGGAATCAATCAAATTCAAACCAGCTAAGATCAATAGACGAGCCTTAATGCGGGCAGATTGGCAGACTACTTGTTACTGTAGCTCCGCGGCGACAGATTGAGAAAGAGTCCTCATGCTTCAAAAGTGCAAGGAAGGATTTTTGAGTTTTTCCAATCACCAATAAATCTATTTTTCAGTCAGTCCCGAGTTCTTGACCAAGATTGGTCCTTCCCAATTCAAACGAAAGATACCGCAGTATACGTACGGAAGCAATCAGCGACGATGATGCATCATCGCCTTCTATTGTTTTTCAACTCATTTATGTTCTGCTATGGTACCCACCACTTTCTACTACTAGCTAATACTGGTTATAACTGGCAGCAGATTGCTTAACAATGGTGCCATGGGTATCAAAAACCTTTTCGGCTTTTGCCGTTTTACTGCTGTGTCGAACAGTCTTTGTTACTTCATTGCAGGAAGAGTTGGATCCCTGGCCAGAAGCGGATCTCGAGTTGCGCCCTCAAAAGGAAGATGAGGTCCATTTCAAAGGATCTTTCGAATTTGTCAATCCCGACTTTGACCCGATACCTGCCACTATTGCCGTGGATAGCGATGTCCCTGTGCTGGTGCATCGAATGACAGCATGGGACGCTGCATTCTTGGGTAAGTCAAGTAAAGAAAAATGAGAGAACATAAATGAAAAGAAGATGACGGATTTGGAATTTCTCGTGACGAAACACGGTCTTTGTTACTAATAATTCTGTGTCCTTGCTAATCAAATTCTCTTGTTTTGCTTGCCTACAGAGACGCCCTTGCTAAGTAATCTTGTGCTGGTTGTTGTCAAGAGTCAGCAGTGCAATACAGAAGAAACAAAAGAAATTATGGAAAATTTGAGAATCCAAGTTGCCAATTATTCAGCTTCAGATGATAGTAACGGCAAGAGAGGCAACATTTTTAAACAATTTTCGGAGGAGCCCTTTGCGCGTGCTGCACAAGATAAACTTCTTACCGTCCGAACAAAAGCGGAAGCCAGTGATTCCACAACCGATACCACAAATACTCTGGACACTTCTACTTCCGGATTCCTGGACTCGAGTAACATTTTTCGACAACTACGGTGCCTTCAGCAAGTCGAGCCACAATCCTGTACTCCCAACTTTACCACTGCTCCACTTACAGATGCATCGACTTCTTTTCCAAGCAGTGCAGATGTCAATGATACCCTTGACTTGGCGCTAGATGAGCAACCGAGTGTTGCTGGAAATTTCTCAACCAACTCAACTCCATACGATGACCTACAAGATGACAATTCCAGAAATTCTTCCGACATACTAATTGATCTAGAAACCAGCACGGGCGACAGCAGCAAAGAAAATGATACTGCTGCAAGTACGACAACGGAAACGAATCCGACTCCCACCGGCGACGATAAGACGGAAGCCCCTGCTCTTATTACCGCCGATGGCGATGGCACAACTAGTAATGCTGGGAATGAAACTGCTTCCGCTAGCAGTAGCAATGGCAACCGCTGGAAGGCGTCACTGCTGTTTTCGTTCCTGGTGGGGTTTCTTTCATTCTGGAGCGCAGGTTCTCGGTCCGGGACAACATTGGCCATCACCATAGCCTCTCTTGGAATGATTGCTGCCGTTTTCGCTCTCTGTGAAAAGGACAGTTTTAGTGTGGGACGAACAGCAACTTCCCAAGGTGATGATGTGCTGGCCTTATCATCATCTTTGGATCTTGTTCCAATCCGAAAGCTTGCTACCTCGGACGAGTGCACCATCAATGTGGAGGTCACCTACTTTGGCTGCAACACTTATATGAACGTAAAGGCACCTGCCATGGAACTGAGAAATCTCATTTTGAACTCCACGTTCGATATCGAAGCGTGTAATTGCACCGCTTTATCAACATTTCCATCCCTCAACGACAGCTCTCTCGAGGGGTACGGGTTCGACTACGGTGCCAACAACACCGTCACAACAATAGAAATGCCATTTCCAGTGTCTACTACCAGTGGTAGTGATGACTTGACGCAACCCGACACTGGGATGACAATGACCATGGTGCAACAAGTTCCACTCGCAAAGGATGCAGGCGCATGTATGATGGCGGTCGGACGACCCTTCCGCGATCTACATGGTAATACGATCCTATCTCATCCACAACAAGGGGGGCAACAGGATCACAGCACTAACAAACCAGGACTTGATTACGCCAGCCTCTGGTCACAACCAAAAGACCCAAGAATATGCGAGTACTACGCTAGTTTCTCTCCAACAGAGCGGGGACCATTCGATCCATTGTCGTCTACCATAAAAACCACAAATAGGCAACAACCAAACTGGAAACAATTGGAAAGTGATTGGACTCATCGAGCACTCGGGGAGCATGCGTCAATTGCATCCTTTGCAACGTTTTCCATTGCTCTGATGTCGAATGGGGCCCCTCCTGATTTGATCCTGGATTCCTTGGAAGCGGCAAAGGATGAAGTCCGACATGCAAAGGTTTCGTTTGAGGCGGCGTCCCTTCTTGCCGGCATGGCGTCTGCAGATGTTGCGGATGGGGAAAGCCCCATATTCCAAGATTCGACGGATGCTAAGATTGTCGAGCCGGCAGCCTTGCCGCCCTCGCATCACTACTTCAGCCCCAACATGACCGCATTAGCATTAGGAGTAATTCGGGAAGGTTGCTTTGACGAAACATTGTCAGCTCTCCAGATGGCGATACAAGTCGATGCCTTCAGTGCTTTGCCTCATCCAGACGAACTTACCAGAATGCTGATGAATGTAACTCGCACCATTGCTCTCGAGGAAGGAAAACACTCTGCATTAGCCTGGCGTACCATTCACTGGATATGCCAGGTGGATACCACTGCCTGCAACAATATCAAATCAGAATTGATTCTCTCGGATGATGCACTCGGCGCCATTGGCAGCCGCCGTGTATTGGGGGCGGCAAGTGCAGCAGACCGGCCGGCTGTACAGGCTTGGATGTGCCTTCACAAGCATTTGGTCCAACTTGTGACTGCTAATCAGGAGGGCGGTACTAGCAGTACCGAAGGCCCCCTTCTCGCGCAGGCATCCAAGACACTAATACCCCCTGTTTGTGACTATGAGAAACTTACGAATCACCCACAGACTTTAGAAGGAAACAGGACGGAAACGCTCGTTTCCCAGCTTTTCCATGAAATCTATGCCCAAGTTGCAGAGCACACTCAGCAATACCTTTCTGTCGTTGAGGTAGAATAACAATCTTTCTTGCTTCCAGGGCTTGAAAGTGTTGTTGACCTGCACTTGCTGAATTTTCAACCTGTGGTTCATGTTGACGACTCCAGCTTTGTTGCTGCTCCTCTTCCGCCAAGTTGGCTGACCGGACCTGTTATTTCCAAAATTTGGTTGCATACACCCCGTTGATCCAAGCGCAGTTTTGAGCTTGCCTGGCTCCAGTATGTTTAGTAGTGTAATATTTATAATCATTGTAGTGTATGTACAATGCTCTCATCCCAAAAATGAACGGACTTGGTTATGGCAGTTGTGGACGCTGGACCGGAAACTTTAGCCTACTCCGGGAAGCACATGCCAAGTACAACACGGCACCATTGTTTGTGATTCGACAAGTTTCCAATATTCTTTACAATCACTACCTGTACGATCGAACAAAGAATATCGCCTGAACGGTACTTCAACACCCATACAGAATGGAAGGAAAAGGCATTTCGCATTGATATATATGTATATTTAAATATTATTCACCAACTCTTGTCGGCTGTAACTCAGCAATTAATATGACATTCGAACATTTTCATGCCAGTTACAAATCCGCAAATCACGTTTTTAGATTACATACTTGCCTGTTGCTATTTAGATTTCCGTTTCTACTTCTTCTGTCGCCGTTATCTTTTCAGACGACGGCGGCTGGACGACTGCTTCCGTCTCTACTTGTTCTGACGACGTTGTCGCTTCTGACGATGGCTCGAGGACGCCTTCCGTCACTACTTGTCCTGTCGTCGCTTCCAAAAAGTGTGGCTCGGCGATGATTGTCTCCGCTGGAACTGGTTCTGTCTCTGCGATGGATGAAATAACGGCATTCATGGTACTAGTACTCATAGTTGTAGTACTCGTAGCAGATGCTTCTGCGGTATTGGCAGGGGGGTCCTCAAAGAGTGACATCATAATCGATGCTGCTGCCACCGCCGCCGCCGGTGTGGAATTAGCTTCTTCCACTACCGAGACCCCTTCCTCTTGAGTTGGTGCAGTGGCATTGATCGGCGCCGCGCTGGCGGTGTCCGTGTTCCCATGAACGTCATCATTGGCATTGTCATTGTCCTTTTCGTCGTTCGTGTTGTTGATATTGTCAGCTGCGCTTGTAGTCGGAGTATCAGTAGTAATGGCCACCGTGTCTTCAACAGCACTATCATTGTTGTTGCTATTGCTCGCGGTAGTGGGCTCTTCTGCAGGTTGCATTCCCTCAGTCGGTGTCTCTTTTACAGCGGAATCACCATGTTCGGTAGCAGCATCAACGGTGGCACCTGTTGCTGAACTAACAAAATCGATAGCGTTGTCTGTCCCGGCGAGTTGTTCTTGTGGTTCGTTCTCGTCCTTCCCGGTATCATTGTCCTTGCTGGTGGCTATGGGTTCCTCTTCTTCTTCTTCGAGTTCCACTCCCTTCGTGGGCGGCTCTTCTATCGTGGAGTCAGCATGTTCAGCCGACACAGCAGCCGCATCCTCGTCAACAGCACCATCTGTTTTCATAATTTGGTCTGTGCACATCGGTTGCTCTTGTGGGGATTCACTCTCCTCTTGATTGTTATCTGTGATATCATTGCTCGTTGTAGGTTGCTCTTCTACACATTGCACTTGCTCGGTGGGAGGCTCTTCCATGGTGGAGTCAGCAGCAACAGCATCATCAGCAACAGCCTCATCGGTATTCATAGTGCTGCCTGCAGTGGTTGGCTGCCCTTGTGGTTCATTCTCCTCTTTCTTGGTACCAGTGTCAGTGTTGCTGGTTGTTGGTTCTTCTTCTTCAAGTTGAACTTGCTTGGTGGGTGGCTCTTCCATGGTGGAGTCAGCATGCTCAGCAGCAGAAGCACTCGTTGCGTCCACCTCTTCCATGGTGGAGTCTGCATGCTCAGCAGCTGGAGCACTTGTTGCTGTCCCAGCTGTCAAAATAGTAGTACTGTCGGTACCAGTCGGTGCTTCGCTCTCCTCTTCCTTGGTATCACTGTTATCATTGCTGGCAGTAGGATCTTCTTCCAGTCGCACTCGCTTAGTAGGTGGCTCTTCTATGGCAGAATCATCCTGATCGGCAGCAGCGGCACCCGTTGACGCCCCCTCTGATAAATTAGTAGTGCTGTCGGTACCAGTTGGTTGCTCTTGTTTTGGTGTAGTCTCCTCTTCCATGGTATCAGTGTTATCATTGCTGATGGTGGGTTCTTCTTCCAGTCGTACTTGTTTGGTGGGTGGCTCTGCCATGGCAGAATTCTCCTGTTCAGCTTCAGGAGAATTGTCAGCACCTGGTGCCACAGGATCAGTAGAATTGGTTGTGTTGTCTGTGCCAGTAGGTTGTTCTTGTTGCATTTCACTCCCTTCTTTCATATTATCAGCATAAATAGTATTGCTGGTTGAGGTCTCTTCTTCAATTCTCGCTCGCTTGGTGGGTGGTTCTGCTACGGCGTTGCCATCATCATCATCATCATCAGAAGCAGCAGCAGCAGCATCACCTGCCTCGGGACCACGCATACCACTGGCCACTTCATTTCCGGTGTTATCAATAGTGCTGCTAGTCGTAGTAGCATTGTCTGTGCCTGTTGCTTGTCCGTGTCCTGGTTCACTCTCCTCTTTGTTGGCATCATCCTTGACGGGCGTGTCAATTTCCATGGCGGTTGTTGTTGCTGGCGCCGTGATTTTGTCGTTCTCTTCAGCATCCTTCTTTTGTTCCTCCTCTCGGCTTTCTTTTTCTTCAATGGCAGTACCATTCTCCACATCGTTGCCAGTAGTAGTAGCAGTAGCAGTAGTGGCCGCAGCAGCAGCTTCTGCGTCTGCCTTTTTTCTCTTCTCCTTTTCCTCTAACATGGCTTGATAGTCTTCTTTTTCAGCCGCTGTCAAATCGTCGACGGGCACCCACTGGGGAATCACAAATCTCACACCCGGTGCCGGTGGTCGGTGGACTAAATGAAATTTACGAGCCGGAGCATCATTGTTGAAGACCGCGGCTCGTATCCTAACATTGGCTTCTTCACTTTCCAGCTTTTTCGTTTGTCGGCGACTACTGGTTTGACTGTAACTAGCGGTGGAACGAGTACTCCGACTGCGACGGCCTCCGCGATAATTGGTTGGGGTAAGTGATGTTAGTGAGCTTCGAGCCATTTTAATTATTCTTAGTCGTGTTGTATGTTGTGGTGATGAACAATGGGTCAAGTACAGCACATAAATTAGTCTTTATATAGTACAGCAAGGAATGATGATCAAGAGTATTGAGTTTGGCGGGTAGGTGGCCATCGTGGCGCTTGGTGTTGCCATCACGAGAAAAACTTACGGGTTGTTTTGTCGTCTGTACGTCGTAATCAGATGTGAAGGGACGCACATTTGTAACTGATACAAGTGCACCTTGACAAGATAAAAGCATCATTGGTGATGTCTTCTGTGACATCTTCTGATGTCTTTGCTCTCAACCAAACAGCTCTTCTAGCTTTTCATAAATGGCACAAGCTGATGACTGGAGTTAGCAAAAACAGCCTTAAACCAGACGATTGACCAAATTGGTGGGAACGGTGCAGAAGAGAAGTGGAAAGAAATTTGCAAGAAATTTTATCTGATGTTGCTGAATCCCTAGAGAAAATTTGGTTTCTGTGCAATGCCATTAAGGGAAGGGACAAAATCAGAAAAGGCACAAAAAGGTTGCAACGCAACACTTTCAACCTCTGAAAAAGACAAGATAAAAAAAAAGGCTTTTGTCTCTCCTGTGTTCACAATTTGAACCAGTGGGATTGGAAAGATGACATGGTGACCACTGCTGTTCCTTCAATTAATTAAAGGAAGCAGAAGTCAGTAGAAGTTGACATCCAGAAGCAGATGCAGCTGCTTCTGAAATAGATTGGAGGGCTTCTTTCACTTCCACCACCACCCCTCCTTCCATAGCCAGAGAGAAGACTGATTCCTCTTTTGTGCAGTGGTGGAGCCCACTTTGGGTTCTCCTCGCTGCTTTAACTTCTAACACTCCTGTGTTGTCGCCAACTGAAGATCTCTTGCATGAATGAGATTCTTTCGGGGCTGAATGGAGTGATCGGATTAGCCAACAGGACCAAGTCCCCAACAGCAGTCCTGTGTGGGATTGAGTGCAATGCAGCATGCTAAATTTGCGTGGGCATCGATGGGACACTGTCATCTCTTTGTCGACATGGCCGACCACGCAACGACAGCAGGGCAACTTTATCATGAATAACCAAACAATGGCTAGCTGCTGTCGACAGCACAGCACTGCTTCCACTCCAGCTAGCAGTGCTAGGCACTTAGCACAACGCAGCAGTTTCTGTGTGTGAGTGTTGGACACTGCCTGCTAGCAAGCTAGCTGGATGCTAGCTAAGTAGCCACTGGCAGCACTGGCACCCGCATTTTTGTATCTGGCTGCTTCATGCTACTTCTAGCTAGCCACAGCAGCTAACCAGAGCACCACAACAGGAGTTTGCACATGTCAACGTAAATGCCCAAAACAAACAATTAGGAAGACACAGCAGACGCGAAAACTTGAAACACCAATTCCTGCTCTCCAACAATCTATGTGTGAACGTTCAAAAGTCAAGCGTTCAGAAACGCAAGAGCTCAAAAGCTTGACATGCCAATGCGGCTCCCTAGAAAAACGTCGTTGACCTGAGTGTTCTGCTTCTATTGTCTCCCAAAATCAGGATTCTTTTGACAATCATCGGCACAAGGCTCATTTGTTGCAAGCAAGCAAAAACATTGAAATGAGTGCCAAAACTCTCAGCAAGGAAGATCCCAAAGGTCTCATTGGGGATTCTGTCAAACACACGAACAGCCTCAATCATCCCAACAATGTCCACAATTCTGAATTTGACCATTCAAACAACAAGACCAATTTTTTTTGTGATCTTGCTTGATTCGTTGACTCCATTGCAAACTTGTTTTCATCAAAGAAGACAGGAAACGATGGGGCACTTTGGTTATTTCAGACCAACCTTAGAATCACTTTCTGAATCCAATGTGATTGAGGATCCAACAAAGCAAGAACGGAAAGTGCAGATGCTTGCACAAACATTTGACACAGACATGAAGGAACTTGGCAAATGTGGAAAGGGATTTAAATCGGGGAAAAATGATTGCAGATCCAAGCTCAAATTTTAGGGACATGAAAGTGAGAAAGATCAGGTGTGTTTGCAAGGACGACAAGTTGGTTTTCCTTGTCAAACTTCTCCATCCTGTCATTTCCATTACAATTCAGAAACTTAAGAAAGCGGGAATCACTGCATCTCAAAAATTTACCATTGCGTGGTTAGCAACAAACTTTGCTGGATCAAACCATCAGAAGTTTGTCACGCCCGCATTTGCCCACCACAACGTTGATGGAAAACCTCCAGCAGAAGAAGAGTTGTGTCTGATGCCTTCAGTCTGAATTCATTTCTTTTTGACCATTGCGATCCGGAGTGTGTGAAACAAATTCGTTTTTGCATTGGTGCCCCTTGGAAGTTGCAGTGTCCGATTGCTTGCAAACAGGAGTTGTCGCCCGGTTCACCTTGCGCCCTCATTTGTTGTGCCCCCATTGACCCGAGCACAAACACTCTAGCAATGCCAAAGATGGCCAAGACTTCAGAATCTGAACACTGGTTCAAAGAGCCAGGGTTTTTGCGTGTGCCGCAGGCCAGCACCTGGCTTCTGCGGGGGACTTGCGTTCCTTGACAAATTGTCAGTCTGCTTGGAATGAAGCATTCAACATTGTGTCATGACTGAACACTAACTGTGAAGGTCTTGCATGTAAAATGGTGTGCACTGTTGAACATGTAACTTTTCGACATGCTGTCAATGCGCCTGCGAATCAATTGTGGCTCACTCATGTGGGAGTAAAATTTGGTCTGCAGTGGATTTGAGTCCGAGTCTTGAGTGACAGGTGGACCACTCATGGGGCTAGTTTGGACAGCAGTGAAATTCAGTTATGGTCAGATGCCTCAATGGTCAAAGCTAGTCTTGATTGGATGTCTTGACGGTCGGATTGGTCATCTGCCCAAGACTTGTGTTGACACCTGAGTAACTGCTAGCAGAAAAGACAAGCAGCAATTGAAGCATTGGCGGAACGATGATTTCATCAAACAAGAAGAAGAGAGTGCTGCTGGAATTAACTGGTACAAAAACTGCACCAGCAGCAATGGGTAAGCAGTAAGTGAGAATAACTTGTTGCTGGGATCTAATGTAGGGAAGCATGAAAAAGATGAAAAAGAACTGGTTTGCGCCTTGCGTGCATGGCAGACTGTGCAAGTTCTGGAAGAGTGACGTGAATGAGTTGCACCGCTGCTCAACCCTAAACCCTAGATCTTTGTAGCCCAATAGCTCAAATGGCAAGAGGTGGAACTAACATTGCAACTGAATGTCATCAACAAGGTTGTCATCCTCTTTGAAGTGATTGGAGAAAAATTTGAGGTGGGTTTTGCATGTCACGCCTGACTCAGCAATTGTGCAACACAAAACTGCACAAAAAATCAACAACAAAAAACACACACACACACGTCTCACAGGGAAAATCATTGTCATCTAGAGTGAGGACCCCTGCTGCTAGCACTAGCAGAGCTAGAAGTGTTCGTTTCTCAATGCAAGGAGGTGGTGCTGCAAAAGGGAGCCTGTTGTGCTTTTTCCCAACTCATGTGTTTAGAACGGGTCGCACACGTCCTCCATCCACGCTGAGCCACCCAAACAATCCTTCCAAAAATACAGTATCGTACCAACAAAATCTTCGTGATCAAAAAGCTTTGTTTTCTCCGATCCGCATCACCAGCTTGTCATTTTCTCCAGGGGAGCAGTCTATTCTAGCTACTACTAGATAACAGTTGATAGATTGACATACAGTACGGATATTGCTTTAGATCTCTCATATTGTTGGATCGAAAAATAGAACCAGTCGATCATGGAAGACAAAGCAACCTTAGGTACTGCCAGCAGCATGAGTCCAGTCGACGACCATGGCACGGCCCTTCCTCCCGCACCAATGATGAAACTTCCAGCCAAGAGTGACATATTAAGTAGAGTGGGTTCTTTTTTGCCGCAAATACAAGCCGCCAATAAGGGTACGTGAACCCTTTTTTTGGAAAAGAATGAATCGTATTTGATGCTTTTTGGTTTGGGTTCTGGTTTCATGGGTGCATTTCTCATGCTTCAAAGTTTTGTTTGCTTTAAAGATTTGCAAGAGAATCCAGAAAATGTACGTTTGGATTTGGAAATGGGACTTGATGTGGATGGCTTGAGTAGTAATAGTAGTAGCAGCTCTGATAAGGACAGCAGGAGCAGCCACGGCAGCTACGACGATAGCACTAGCAGCCAGGATGATGACGATGACGATGAAGACGACCACAAGAGTGATGGCTATGACAAGAAGCGGAAACAAATCGATTCGGACCAGGAGGAGGAGGATTTTCTTCTTCGAGAAAGAACAACCACCACCACAACAATAGTTGATACAAACACTGACGTCAAACAAGACAACACGCCAAAAAAGAAGAAAAAGAAGAAAACGGATGACCATCCACCCACCATAGAATTGAAAATATCCTTGGGGAAATTAGACGACAATCCAGTCATGAACTTATTGGCAGGGTCTTCCGATGCAGAGGACGGCGAGGATGAGAATAAGAGTTTTGATAATGATGATGATGATGACGGCGATAGTGATGACAAGGAGAAACCCATTGCAAATTCCAGTCTGCTGATTGTGGGGCAAACTACCAGAAAGCAAGTTGCCAAGAAACCAAAGGGTCCACTGATTACAGAATTATCATGATGCGTACGTGCATCATTGTCATTGAAAAAGACACATTCCACTCATCAAGTAGTATAATGCGCACATTTATGGCAGCTGCTTAATAGAATTAGTGCTTCTGCTGCGTTTGATGGATTCGAAGTTTACCGGACACGAGATATCTTTACAATAGTATGTATATAGCACTGCGTAGAAAGAACGCCCGAAAGCTGAGCTGAGCAAGCTATTGTTGGTAGAGATTAATTCTATATATAGTGATTGCTGTGCGCTAGACCATCCTATACGGACGAACTACTCATCTTTGCTGGAGGAAAGATATCCTCCAACCCTAGATCAACCACCAAACTGTAATAATCCTTGACATGCCGCTTGAGTTGCACCAAAAGCTCGTCGTCTCGAAAATCGACAGGAACATGCATCGTCACACTGTTATCATGGTGCAAGGTAAAGGCGAATCCATCTGCATCATGCTTGGTCTTGGCCATCATTTCACCATCACTTTGCTCTTGGGTTTGTGGCTGTTGCTGTTTTCGCTGTTGTTGTTTGTAAAGTGCGGTGGAAGAAGTATTGTAACTTCGAGCAGGTGTCAATACCATGACGGTGGATTCCCACATTTTCCCCAAATCTTCTAGTTTCAAAGCATCCCAATGCTCGTCCAGTAACAATCCCAACCTTCGCACCGCAATCAATTGCATTATAGGATCCACTTCTCCTTCTTCTTGATGTTGGCCATTGGCATTATCTTTTTGTTTCAGGACTCGAACACGAGACAAAAGATCTGCCAAATGTGCCATGCGTCGTTGCGGATCATTTCGAATCAACCCATCGGTCAAGGCATCGGCTTGGACATCGCGAACGGTTTCTGTATAGACTTGGTCATACCGCTTCCAATTGATGCGCTCGACAAAGGCTTGTCGATTGCGTTGGTACTTTTGGTGTCGGGCATACTGAATTTGTGCGTCACTTAAATTTTGATGTGGATTTCTACTACTACTCGAAGTGTCGTCATCATTGTCATTATCATTCTCCTCCATCATCATTTTCTTCCACGCTTGATCAATTTGATCTTCCACAGTCGTCGTGTTACTCTCGTGTACCTGAAAGATTTTTTTGTCTACTTTGAGTCCTGCAATGTGCAGCAATTTGGCCAGTTCTTGTTGGACGTGTCGTTGAAATTGGTAGAGTTTGTCTCCCTTTAATGTTGTAGTGGTTGTGGCTGTGGTGGGCGGTGGTAAGGAGAGTTCAATTTTTCGTTGGACCAAAATGTCTTGTTTCTTCCCTTTGATGCGCTCCTCGACGGCTACTAAAAATTCAATCCCAAAGAGAGTTCGATCCGTACGACGAACCAGGCTGCCGCCGCTCTTGAGTCGTAATGCCACGGAATCCAAATAGGCATTGAGATTGGCAATGGCCTGCGAATTAATCTCTTTGGCTGTAGGGGAGGATTGGACATCCGGATGGACTTTCATAAAGAATGGCTTGATGCTATTTCTCATGACCGACGGAAAGGATTTTCCGGGCTGTTCTTTTACTTTGTCATCATTATTGTTGTTGTTGCTGCTGCTGCTGCTTGAGAATTTCCTCGACCAAGATGCAGAAGCAATGGAAAATGACGGCCATTTCGGCGGGTTGGCAGGACAAGACGGAGAACGTTTATTACAGATGGTTGGGCGAAGAAACCTCAAAGCTCCTGCCCAAGAGTTCATTGTAGCTAGTCGCTAGGTACCTGTACTGGCTAATAGATAGCTTGGGCCGATTTTGATAGATTCAACGACGGAGAATGGCGCTAGCTAGCTAGAGGTGATAGCTTTGACGTAGCTACAGGAAGAGAGTCAGTCAGTACAGTTGTGCATGATTGTGATGAATGAGGAGGCTTCTTCAGTCCATCAAAATTCAAAATCCGTGTGGTTGTTGGCTTACTACAGTTGTGTTGGCTTCATCCTTTCGATGTGGCCTGTAAACGTACTACTGTAGTACTGGTTAAGTCCACCCGGAAACAAAAATATAAATCTAACCTTTGTCCCGTTGAATCAACACTGCAGTGATGCTGGACTAGCTAGCCACTACTAGCTAGTAGGACTCCCGGAAAAGCACACGGGATTGGATGATGTGGCAAAACCGTTGTGCCCAAATGTGTGCATTTTTCCATTTCTACCACAGGTAGCCTTTGCTAGAAAATTCATGGTAAATGTCCACAGAGCTGTTCCCACTAGGTCGCAGCACTGGAAAATTGTGCGACGTTCAAATGACTTTCATTTTGCCTTGGCAGCACACGGTGACAATTGGGTGGTCCTGCCGAGCAAGCAACTGTCGGATCATTCAATTTGAAATGACAACATCAATCAACAATCATCATGGCTCCTACAAGGCGCTGTGGTGGAAGAATTCTGCCCCACCAATGGGACACAGATGATCTAGCTCCTCTGCTTGGGGCTGACTTGGACTTGAGAAATGATGAATTTGAACGACAATCAAATGAAATTGCAGAGTTGGCAATGGAAAATAAAACTCGACGAGACCATCGCTGCAGAATCATTAGGATAGCAAATTTTTGGAAGGAAAATTGTCCTGAATGTCATGCTGTTGGTGTCATTCAAGTGTCAAATTCTGTCCTTGAGAATCCAACTGAGTTTTGTTTTGATCGCCACAAAGAAGATCTTGTCTGCACGGGTCCAAGTGTCTCAATGATCAAACAGTGCTTGATGAGCACCATGAAGAAAGCCAATGGAAAGTCAAAAGTTTACAAGATGTTCGTAAACACAAAGATGCAATTCTGTGGGGAGCCAAAGTGGCAGGTCAGAGGCTACCAACATCTTTCTAGAAACTGGTGACGCTGGTGGCAACGATGGAGACCGAATTTTCATCAATCAAGGATCAGCTGCACGCACACAAATGACACCCAATCATGGCCACACATCAAGAATTGAACGACAACAATTCAGCAGGGATCTTCAAGGTGCTGTGCATGACCCATCAGAGGTTGAACAACCAAGTCAGGGCAACACACCATGCCATCTTCCTCGGTGCATGCTTTCAGCTTGTGCTCCAGATCACAACTGCCACAACTCAGCTAACGGATGCAAGAAAAAGGTCCATGATCTTTGTTGCCAGGCAAGCGATTTGCACGCAGAGGAAGAAGAAGGCACCTTTTTTTGCTCTCGAGCCTGCAAGCAGCAAAAACAAGCTGAGCAAGCTGAACGAAATGAAGAAAACACACAAAAATAGCTAATTGCTTGTTCATGACAAGTGCTGGTCGATTGTCAGCTTCACCTGTCAGTTTGACACAACTGCTTGGCTGCCGAACAGCTGCAACAGTTAATCAGCTTTGTCATGTGGCTTTTTTGGATTGTTTTGCCATTTTTTGCGTTAGCGTGAATTTCGCGTGAAGATCGTTTTTTTCATCTTGTGAAAAAAATTGTTTGCTGGACAACGACGGCTCAAACAAAACATGGTGGTTTTTCTTTGTCGTCAAATTTCCACCTTTTTTTTGGATTCCCAACAACAGTCGTCATTCAACTGCACAGCAAGGAACGCGCTCCACAGATGCACATGTTGATTTGATTGGTGCTGACACCGCAAGCGTTATCGATGTGATGGACAACGACAGGACAAAGGAAGGTCGATTTTTTATTCTCCTCGAATTTTGACGACCAACGTTACTTGTTGGTCGTCGATTTGCAAAGCAAGGAACACTGGATGCAGATGCATGATGAGATTCATAACGACAGCACAAGCATTCATTGCTATGCTCGTCTGTTAGCAAAATGCAGTGGTCCTCACTTCCAACAACGTCGTTATTTCCAACAACAAGGCACGTCCCGTGTTGTTTTCCTGGTGTTTTCGTTTGGGCGTGTGTGCAACTATATCTATTTTGTGATAAATTATCACAAAATAGATACAGTTGCACACACGCCCAAAACGGGAAACTCACTATCCACCACATCTTCAATGGTCGTTACTGACTAACGTACGACGGACTTACTTTGAGCACTGGTTATGCTGTGTGGTATAACTTTCCAGAGCACTACTAGCTAGCTAGAGCTAGCTAGTACGACAGCTGCGGAGTGCAACTTTGAACGACCAATAGCTTTGTAGCATGAACCATGCAAAACGCCGGTGTTGATACAGCATGATTCAATAAGCCATGCAGGCATGCACCTCACAAGTACATACAACAAGACCAAGTGAAAGGGTCACGAGATGTAGTAGACCAAAGTGGTTTCAACATGGTGGTAGTTTTGGATGATCTATCTGCGGGGATCCGTGCGTTTATTTGCGTAGTTACTTGGTGGAGGAACGAATGGCCATGCACACCATGAATGGGTTTCCCGCCTAGCTAACTAGCATGTCGAATCCATTCAAGTCGCAGCTTGGACGCCGTGTGCAGCCGTATCCAAATTGTACCAACGGGATTTTTTTTATTTTTTTCGTCGAAAAAGACCAGTGGCTTCCTTGCTGCCACAGAAAGAGCATTTCCTGCCCCTTGGCGTTTCTTATTACTGTATTTGCGACGCTCCCTCCAACAAACACATACATAAAATAAAATAAGTGGGATATGGATTGTTGTGGTACAGTAGTACTGCGGCACGACCACAACCGAAGCGACAACCGAACAAAAGCGACGACCACGAGACGAGCTGGCGGAGGACCCAACCCACTGCACGAGCTGCGGGATGGGCAGTGAGTCAAGTGCGGGTGCTGTGCACTGCATCGGGAGACAACATCGAAGGCCCTCTCTCGGTCTGGCGTTTTCCGTGGACTGTAGGGAGGCGATTCCTTCGTTGGCAGTGCCAGTACACATGGATCATTCGAATTCATTTTACAAGGGAAACGACGCCAAAGGGCCATTCATGTGATCATGTTCATCGATGGATTCACTCATTCCTGTGCGTGGCGGCGCACCGATCTTATGGCCGAGCAACAACAGAATGGGAACCACAGACCAGACCAGCTCTCCCCGCAGTCAGTGCGAAGCCTTCCACAAAAACAACATGACTTGGAACCTTTTATTTGGGGTTTCAAGTCGACGATCCGATGGCGCAATCTCATTCTCCTTTTGCCTTTACGAGAATTATACATCCACCCATCCTGCATTGATGGATGAACGGCGAAGCCTTCCAGAAGCCATCCAGAGGACGGGGTGGTGACTTGGGCTTGCATCTACTACAGTACATTTTGCTACTAGTATTGGTCCTATCCATCGACGACAACATTGTGTGTGGATAGATCGGTTCGAACTCAAAACCCCGTGCTGCAGATGGTTTGCATTTGCCCTGTGTACGCACGATGCAAATCAAGAACAATTGCTGTGCATAGCACCAACCACAAGATGGTGCAGTGGCAGCCCCGGGAATGGTCGGATGACATACAACTCTTTGAAAAACAATAAACTCACCAACAACGGGAGCGTCGTGAGGAAGGCACTCCTACATGTGCATATGGAATGAGAGGTTCCGCCAGTTTGGGACGCTTCTCCTCCAAGAGGACGATGTCGCCTTCTGGAAGCCGATTGTGGTGCTATCCAAAATGCCAGTCATCCTTTTTCCATTTAGCCTACGGAAAGAATAACTCCAGGAAAATAGAACAGGACCAATGTCGGTGGCATGCATTTTGTAATTCCAATCAGGAGCATGTCCTTCCAATGGCTGCTACTAGCATCATCCTTCGAAACCACAATGGCTCTCCGACGAGCTTGTTTCAGGCCAGTGCGTGCGAACCATGCCTCGATTCTTGAACAGCAGAGCAACCGCAGTACGAACCAATCCTCCGTTTTGGGGCTCCATTCTCTTATGTGGCCAATGTATGCATTGGAATAGCGACCCTCTCTGATTGCGGGGACAAGCCTATGATTTTTATAATGGAAGGAATCATGGATGCGCATCGGCTAACAATTCAAACAACAACAACGACAACAGGGCGAAGCAATCCTCCCTTTGGTCGTATCTGTTTCATGGAATGCCGATAGCAGTAACAGAACGACACAACAACAATGAATCTTCATCTCCTCCGAGAAAACGGGGACATCGGTACGCCCATATTTGTCCATCAAGAAATGCCCATGGATCGATCGATATCCACCCGATGGATTCGAATGAATCCCAGCAACACCCTCGCCATGAGTGTGGAACACAAGGCATCGTTTTGCGGCCCAAGATCACCCACGACAATTTGGTGATTCCCTTCCTGCGCTCTAGCATGCTGCGCTTACGAGGAGATGATGATGGTGCCTTGGCCCAACAACAAACTCCAAAGATTGATTGGCCGCGAAGCATAGTAGAGCCGACAGACACAGTGCCAGCAGCAACGACAACCTCCTCTTATTCCCGTGATCATTTTCTTCTCATCTCCAAAACCAGCAGCACCCAGCATTACGATAGCACAGAATTATTACGACGCGGGTGCTGTCGTTTTATTGCGGGCTTGGACAGCAAGCGAAATCAAGGCGTTGCGTACTCCGCTTTGGGTGCCGCCCAGTCGAACGATCTGTGACAACAACGTTTGATACGGACGGTCGTGGTGGTCAACATGGACGACACGACGACAGCAACAATGTTTGAGCAAAAACAAGAGGCAACCTTTCTTTTGCAGCACTGTGAGCAATGATTCAGCAAGCACCAGTCATAGCTCCAACGACATGAAGGGGCTGGCTGGCTGATGGTGATGACGAAACACCCGGCGGTTGGAAGAACTTGTGCTTGCGGCCACTTGCAGCAAAATACGCTCCACTTTCTGTTGCATGGACCGGTTGTGGCCGTAGATGGATGATTGCACGGGCACCAACGCAACGCGATGGAATAAAACATTACAAATAAAGCGAAAGAGTGGTAGCCGAAGCAACAGCAACAATTAAATCTGCACTATTTTTGTGGAGCACGTGTCGAGGACTGGTGATGGTACTTTACAGCACAGTGCGTCCTTGGCAGCGTCATCCCACAGCTGGCAATACACAACAGTTCCCAAAAAAGGCATACTACTACCAGCGGTCGATGCGTTCGTCCCCGGCAGGATATGTAGCCATCGTTTGGAGTGTGGCATGCAGACAGGCTACGCTGCCAACTCAGGTTGAAAATAATGATTGCCGCTTATTCATTGGTTGGGATGATGCCCTCAAATTCCAAGATCACAGCATCTCGTTCGAGATCCAGTTCATTCGGATATTGAATGATTCGGACACCTTGTGTAAACAGCATCAGCAATTCATTCGGTCGAGATGGATGAGCCGTCATTCTTGCATGGGGTAAAAATGAAACACGTCCGTACACGCAATGACCATCATTACAAATGAGGGTATTTGCGGCCAAGAAGCCTTGGTCACCCGGCCCGGAATGCACCTCTCTCATTCCCGCAGCAGCAACCAATGGCGCGTTGCTGCTGCAGCACCCTCGACATTGGAATGCTAGGCCATGGCAACGTCATTTTTTATTACCACGACGACACGATGCCGTCGAGACAGCACGCTGTTTGGGCACTCGAGAGGTTGCCGACGACAAGGACGCTCGGTGATTTCTACACCACTCTGGTGCATGATGGCTGGTGATGACCGTCGGGGGTTCATGGCTGGTGGATGCAGTTTTCGAATTGTCACCGAGCAGCTCTCCGCCCACAATTTTAAGTGCATTGTGCTGCTACCGCTACAGCAACTCTTGATTGGTCAGGTCGCTGTCTCCTGCATACACAGCGCAGCACCAATAATCTACAGCCCCATCACCCCTGCCCGCTAAAATATCCAGAATGGCATCCACAACAAATCGACAACGGTAGCAGTTGCAGTGAGTAAGGGCACTACTAATTTCAAAGGGCAACATTCTCCGCCTTTATTGGGGGCGAGGCTTCCTACAGCATAAATTGCTACGCATCCCAAAAGAATACGAAGCCATGGCAAAAAACACAGTGTCGACGTCGACAGCGCAGGGGCCCACATCACATCCATCCGTTGCCATTTTCGTCGGAGCTTTCATTTGGACCATCAACATCCTGATGATGCGATATAAAATGCCGACAACAACTCTGGCTGCAGCAGGCCACTTAAAAAAAAATCGAAGCATCTCTCTTCTTTCTCGACGATCCAACTAGGAGTGTGTCACTCCCTACAATAAACGTTTTTATATGTTTGGGTTCCCCGACAATGTCTCCCTACATTTATTTCTGTCTCTTATACACATCTGACGCTGCCGACGAATAGAGAGGTGTAGATCTCGGTGGTCGCCGTATC
>ENA-ORBV01005990-ORBV01005990.1-microbial-mat-metagenome-genome-assembly--contig:-NODE-5990-length-21772-cov-16.947868_pt1 | contig 21772 bp, 15 predicted proteins | sample MGYA00237777_ERZ505514 | MGnify/ENA primary metagenome ERZ505514 (study PRJEB26160, sample SAMN06269048) | microbial mat metagenome | isolation source: Oligotrophic lake microbial mat | place... | reverse complement strand
GTGACCGCGATCATCATTCCTGATATCCTGGTTGAAACACAACCAACGAATGTTAATGAGTGTGTAGGCGGACTAGATCAGATGACTGTAGCGATCAGCGGCGGTTCAGGCTTGATCAGCTACCAGTGGCAGTCAAGCACTACCGGAGCAGCGCCATGGGCGAATGCAGCAGGTACAGGATCAACAACAAATACATTTACACCACCGAGTGCAACACCAGGAACAACTTATTACAGAGTACTGGTGAATGCATCGAACAGCGATTGTCAGCAGGCAGTGAGTTCATCAGTGACCGCGATCATCATACCTGATATCTTAGTGGAGACACAACCAACGAATGTCAATGAGTGTGTAGGGGGACAAGATCAGATGACCGTAGCGATCAGCGGTGGATCAGGCTTGATCAGTTATCAGTGGCAGTCAAGCACTACCGGAGCAGGGCCATGGGCGAATGCAGCAGGCATCGGATCAACAACCAATACATTTACGCCACCAAGTGCAACACCTGGAACTACTTATTACAGAGTACTGGTGAATGCATCGAACAGCGATTGCCAACAGGCAGTGAGTATAGTGGTCACAGCGATCATCCTTGAAGACTTAATAGTAACAGCTCAGCCTGGTAACCTTGTTGAGTGTGTTGACGGAGCTGAAGTATTAGTCGTTCAGATTTCGGGAGGTTCAGGAGCAGTAACGTATCAATGGCAGTTTAGCCTTACCGGTACAGATAGTTGGTCAAATATTTCCGGTGCAGAATCTACAACCTACCAGCCTTTGAGTTCTTCGCCAGGCACTTTTTATTATCGTGTCTTGATTAATGCCGCAAACGATGGTTGTGATCAGGCTGTGAGCAATGTGGCAAGTGTAGTCATTGAAGAAGATCCTTCTGTTTTTGATAGTGCTGATGATAATGAAATATGTGAAGGAGGAACTACGGTACTGCACAATGAGGTAGTAGGTGGAACCGGTATTAATGATTACCAATGGCAGCAGTTAATCACCGGGATTTGGGTGAATATTTCAGGAGCCACAGGAGCAGATTATATCACCGAGGTATTAGTGGCCGGAACCTATACATACCGTATCGTAGTCACCCAGGACTCAGGATGTGAAGGCGTTAGTGATGGTGTTGTGATCATTGTCAATAGCGATCCAACAGTCTCCGATAGCGCGCTGGATAATGATATTTGCGGAGGAGGCTCGACAACATTACAAAGTGTGGTAACTGGTGGCGCTGGAAGTAATACGTATCAATGGCAGCAATGGCTAGCCGGTACATGGGTAGATATCTTTGAGGCGACGGCAGCGGAGTACACGACTGAGTTGTTGGTTGTTGGTAGTTATACTTACCGTGTCATTGTGTTCCAGGATTCAGGTTGTGAAGCAGTGAGTGGTGGTGAAACGATTTTTGTGACTCCGGATCCATTGGTTTATGACAGCGCGGATGATAACGAGATTTGTACCGGAGGCGCCACGATCTTACATAGTGAAGTAGTCGGCGGTGCGGGTAATAATACCTATCAGTGGCAGCAATTGATCGAGGGTGTGTGGGTAGACATTTTGGCAGCAAATACACCTGATTACACAACAGAACTGTTGGATGAAGGAAGTTATACGTACAGGGTCATGGTGATGCAGGATTCTGGTTGTGAAGGTGTAAGTGATGAAGAAATAATCGTCGTAAACGATGATCCACAGGTATACGATAGCGCAGAGGATAATGAAATCTGTGCCGGTGGAGTAACGATATTGCACAGTGAAGTGGTTGGTGGCGCTGGAGGTAATTACTACCAGTGGCAGCAATTCATAGGAGGATTATGGGTTGATATCTTTGGTGCAAATGGTGCTGACCTGATCACGGAAAGTCTGGATGAAGGCACACATGAATACCGGGTGGTTGTCAGCCAGGATGCTGGTTGTGAGGGTGTCAGTGACGGGGAGATTATTGTTGTCAATGGCGATCCAACGATTTTTGACAGTGCGGAGGATAATGAAATCTGCGCCGGTGGTATATCTGTACTTCACAGTGAGGTAGGAGGTGGCGCTGGTGATAACACCTATCAGTGGCAGGAATTGATTGAAGGCGTATGGGTTGATATCTTTGGAGCAAACGGTGCTGATTATATAACCGAAGTGCTTGATGCAGGCAGTTATACGTACCGTGTTTCAGTGATCCAGGATTCAGGATGTGAAGGTGTAAGTAATGGAGAAATAATCGTGGTCAATGACGATCCGATTGTATTAGATTTAACCAATGATAGCCAGATCTGCCAGGGAGGTTTTGCAACTCTTGAAAGTTCAGTTTCAGGAGGAGCAGGTCTGAGTACTTTCCAATGGCAGGAATTGATCGAAGGTCAGTGGATGGATGTTTTTGGAGCCAATGCATCTACCTTCGTGACCAGCAATCTTGACGAGGGAACCTATACCTATCGTGTATTGGTCCTTCAGGATTCAGGTTGTGAAGCAGTCAGTGATGGAGTTGAGGTCATGGTCGTTCCGGATATTGTAGTCAGCACTCAGCCAATTGGCGGAATAATATGTGTTGGCGGTAATTTTGATCTTAGCGTTAGTGCCAGCGGTTCTCCGGATATCCATTATCAGTGGCAATCATTCAATGGAACAGATTGGACTATTGTTGGGGCAGATCAGAATACGTTTAATACCGGAGCGTTAAACACAACTACAACATACCGTGTTTTTGTAAACGCCGATGAAAATGGTTGTGATGATGCATATTCATTTGAAGTAATCGTGACCGTCATTCCTGATTTATTGGTTACAGTTCAGCCAATAAATATCAATGAGTGCATTGGCGGAACGGATCAGATAGCCGTGATAATTTCTGGAGGAACTGGTGTAATTAGTTACCAATGGCAGTCAAGCACAACCGGAACATCAGCCAGCTTTACAAATATCTCAGGTGCCATAGCATCGACCTACACACCATCAAGTGCAGCAGCAGGAACGACCTACTACAGAGTAGTAATCAGTGCTACAGGCAATGGTTGTGGTAGTATCGTAAGTGATACATCGAATGCAGTAATCACACCGGATCTGCTGGTGACAGTGGAACCAACGAATGTCAATGAGTGCGTTGGTGGCACAGACCAGATGTCCGTGACGATAACAGGCGGTTCAGGAACCATAGGCTACCAGTGGCAGTCAAGCACCACAGGAACATCTGCTAGCTTTACAAATATCGCAGGTTCTACAACATCAACCTATACACCATCAAGTGCTGTTGCAGGCACGACTTACTACAGAGTGGTGATCAATGCTGCAGGCAGTGGTTGCGGCAGTATAGTAAGTGATACAGCCAGAGCAATTATTACTCAGGACATTTCTATATCAAACCAACCAATAGGTAGTGAAATTTGTGTTGGCGGTGACTGGACAATAAGTGTAACTGCGAGTGGCTCACCAGGGCTGATGTATCAGTGGCAGGATAGTACAGCTACCGGAATATGGCAGAATGTAAGTGAAGTTGGTGGAACCACCTCAAGCTTTAATACCGATCCGCTAAATGAAACAACCTGGTACAGAGTATTTGTTTCATCTAGCCAAAGTGGTTGTGAAGACCTCTTTAGTGCTGGAGCTCAGGTAGTGGTTGTAAGCGATCCGCAATTGACAGTGTCGGCTGATCAGAGTATATGTATAGGAGGACTTGCAACGATCAATGTGTCTGTAATAGGTGGAGTAGGTGCTCCGATGTATCAATGGCAAATTCTAAATGGAACGTGGTCAAATGTTTCGTCTGGTAACAATTCAAGTTATACAACTTCCTACACACAATTAGGATCCTTCCCTTATAGGGTCATCGTTACCCAGGGTGAGGGATGTCAGACAGTCAGCGATACCACAACGGTCCAAGTATTGAGTGATCCTGAAGCAACAATTACTGCTTCTGCTTTACAGATATGTACCGGTGGAACAGTAACGTTTAGTTCTTCCATCAACGGATCATTAGGTTTAACCACCTACCAGTGGCAGCAGTTTATTGCAAGTGTCTGGACGAATGTTGGAATTAACAATGATTCATTTATTACACCAAACCTGACAACAGGAAGCTACAATTACAGACTTCTGATCACTCAGGGCTCGGGCTGTAGCGATGAGAGTAATACCATAAACATTCAGGTGGTTAATGACCCAACAGCCACTATCAGCGGCGATAATCTGATTTGCGAAAACGAATTTGTGGTGATTTCTTCAACCGTGACCGGAGGCGCAGCACCATTTGTGTATCACTGGCAGTTATTACAGGGAAGTGCTTGGGTAGAAGTTGGTTCTACACAACCAACCTATAATACAGGATCACTTCCGGCAGCCACTTATTCCTATAGGTTATTTGTGGAGAATGCCAATGGTTGTAATGTGGTCAGCAATACGTTTATAATTACATCGGCCCCACCGCCAGTTGTTACGGTTACCTCCATTGCCAATCCTATTTGTGTTGGTGGAGTGGCACAGTTTACTTCTACGGTAACCGGCGGATATGGGACAAATACATATGCATGGCAATATAATAATCCGTCTCTTGGCTGGGTAGCTGTAGGAGGTAATTCTCCAAGTTACAGTACCTCGATTTCAACTGTGGGAACATATGAATACAGACTTCGGGTGACACAGACATCAGGTTGTATCGTATACAGTAACTCCTATGTCATTGTTGTCAATCCGGATCCTACAGTAGCTGTTATAGCCAATAACCCTTCAGTTTGTATAGGGGGTAATTCAGTAATTACATCAACCGTAACAGGCGGGACATCGCATCTTGGGTATCAATGGTATTCAGGTCCGACAAGTACAGGAGCATGGACAATTATTACCGGTGCCGTTGACAGCAACTATATTGTGCCGACTGGAAATTCCAGTTCCCTCTGGTACAGGGTATTTGTAGATGATTCTGTTTCGGGTTGTTTTAATCCTACATCAAACGCTGTGCAGGTAACAGTGGTAAATGATCCAGTGGTGACGATTATACCAATTGATTCAGTCAATTGCCTTGGTGATCCGATATCATTATCAGTAACCGTCAGCGGTGGCTCAGGCGCAAATCATTATCAATGGCAATCTTATAATGGAACCACTTGGATCAGTATAGGAACAGACGTTGCTACGTATGATCCAGGTATACTGCCATCCGGAGCCTATCAATATAGGGTGATTGTTTATCAGAATTCTGGTTGTGAATCCCTGAGCAGTCAGTTTAACTTCAATGTTATCGATTACCCGGCAGGATCCCTTACATCAACACCAGCCTCTTGTGGGGATAATGCGGGTACGATTACGGTAATGTTTGCTGATCATCCTTTGGCCACGGGTATTATGATCAGTATTGATGGTGGCGTTTCTTATTTCCCATCGATTCCGGATAGCCTTGAAATGTACACGTTTACCGACCTCGCACCTGATCAGTATTCGGTTTGGGCAAAATGGGATTCAGGCGATTGTGCGATTTTTATTGATAGTATAGAAGTCACTGAACTTACCTGCGGTACTATTTGTGGTAACGTTTCAGACGACACAGGCCAACCTATTTCCCTTGTTGAATTAAGGCTGTATCAGGACGCTAACAATAATGATGTTTATGATTCAGGTGACGTATTGTTAGGAACGGTGTTTACAGATGGTGACACTGGAGATTATTGCTTTGAAGATGTGCCCGCAGGAGAGTATGTTGTCTTTGAAGTGCAACCAGCCAATTACAACAGTGTATCAGATTATGACCATTCTACAGCAGCTCCTGACACTGACGGGTATGCAGGCATCAATGATCCTGATGATATGATTCCGGTGACACTGCTACCTGCAGAAGCGGATATGAACAACGACTTTATTGAGGATCCATTCCTGGGTTCGATCAGCGGAAATGCAACTGATGATTCAGGTGGAGACCTCCCCAATATAACCATCAATCTGTATCAAGATACGAATGCTGATGGAGCTCCTGATGGCCCGATATTCGCCACTACCTTGACGGATGTAAACGGAAATTATCTTTTTGCCGGTCTGGAGCCTGATGATTATGTGGTTGTGGAAATAAACCTGATTGGGTATTCATTTGAAAGTGATTTTGACCGTACTGTTTCCATCCTGGACCCTGACGGCGATGATACTGCTCAAGGACCGGATGGAAACATTCCAGTAGTGGTGGCCCCTGGTGAAGCAGATGATGATAACAATTTTGTGGATGGTCGTCCGGGAACGATTTGTGGTAATGTCAGAAATGACATGAATCAGCCAATGTCCTATGTCGAAATTCTGTTATATCTGGATGTGAATAATAATGACTCGATTGATGCCGCAGATATTCACATTTCTACACAATTTACCGATGGAGATAGTGGAGACTATTGCTTTGAAGACGTAACACCTGGTGAGTATGTTATTTTTGAAATACAACCAGCCTACCATACATCTATATCTGATTATGATCATTCCACCGGTCCGTTAGACAATGATGGTTATCCTGGAATAAATGATCCTGATAATGAAATTGCTGTAACACTATTACCTGTAGAAGCTGATTTCAATAATGACTTTATTGAAGATGCATTAGTCGGAACCATTAGTGGAACGGTCACCAATGACGCAGGTGGTCCAATCGCAGGCGTGGTCATCTCCCTTCACCTGGATACCAATAGTGATGGTAATCCGGATGGTGGTGCCCTGTCTACAACGACCACGAATGCTTCTGGTAATTACATATTTACCGGTGTTGAAGCTGCCTTCTATGTTTTGGTCGAAACTACACCAGCCTTCCACAGCAATATAAGTGACTTTGATCAGACAACAGGAGCTTTTGATACAGATGGTAATGATTCTGGACAAGGTCCGGATGACAATATTCCGGTTCGCCTGACGGCTGGTGAGTCAGATGAAGACAATAATTTTGTGGATGGTCGTCCGGGTATGATATGCGGATGGGTTAAGAATGACCTCAATCAGCCTCTATCAAGCGTAGAGATCAGATTGTATCGCGATTCAAATAATAATGACTCTTTGGATGTTGCTGATGTATTGATAGCAACTGTGTATACAGATGGCGACACCGGAGACTATTGTTTTGAAGATGTCAAGCCTGGCGAATATGTAATTTTTGAGGTACAGCCGATTAGCTACAACAGCGTATCCGACTATGATCACACTACCTCTGCTCCGGATACGGATGGATATCCAAGTGGCAATGATCCGGACAATGAGATACCTGCAACGGTCACGCCTTTGGAGGTCGATCTGGATAATAACTTTATTGAGGATCCTTTGGTCGGTTCGATCAGTGGAAAAGTTACCGATGATAGCAATGCACCAATCAATGGTGTTGAAATTCGATTATACAACGATACAAATGCCGATGGCAATGCCGATGGGGCCGCTATCAGTACAACGTTTACCAACAGTTCCGGTGATTATGTATTCACTGGTGTAGAACCAGCCTATTATGTGGTCATTGAGATAACACCTCTGTACTACAGCAGTATGAGTGATTACGATCACACCACACTGTCGCCGGATCTGGATGGTAATGATAGTGCCCAGGGACCTGATGATAATATTCCGGTATTGCTGACGGCAGGTGAAGCTGATGCAGACAATAATTTTAAGGATGGTCGCCCGGGTATGATCTGTGGAACGGTGAAAGACGATTTCAATTCACCGATTTCAAGCGTCGAAATCAGGCTGTACCTCGATATCAACAACAATGATTCACTGGATGTAGCCGATACGCTGGTCGCTACAACATATACAGATGGTGACACAGGCGATTATTGCTTCGAAGATGTTACACCTGGAGAATACGTTGTCTATGAAATCCAACCACTCAATTATTTCAGCGTGACAGACTATGATTATTCTACTTCTGCACCTGATACCGATGGTAACGATAGCGTGGATGGACCAGATGATGAAATTCCTGTTACGCTTATTCCTTTTGAAGTTGACAATGACAATGATTTTATTGAAGACGCCTTTACCGGTAGCATCAGCGGAAATGTAGAGGATGATGGAGCCAATCCGATAGCAGGCGTAGAAATCAGATTACATAATGACACAAATGCGGATGGCAATGCGGATGGAGCACCGATTTCTACTGCCTTTACAAACAGTTCAGGGGATTACATTTTCACAGGTGTTGAGCCGGGCTATTATGTGATTGTAGAAATTTCGCCGCTGTATTACAGTGATATCAGCGACTATGACCATACCACGGTAATTCCTGATACGGATGGTAATGACAGTGCACAGGGGCCTGATAATAATATCCCTGCATTCCTTTTGCCGGCGGAAGCGGATGCTGACAATATTTTTGTCAATGGACGCCCTGGTACCATTTGCGGAAATGTTTCTGATGATACAGGACTCTATATCTCCAGTGTCCAGATCAGGTTATACCTGGATGTCAATAATAATGATACCTGGGATGCCGGTGATATCCTCGTCGCCACCACGTATAGTGATGGAGATACCGGAGATTACGTTTTTGAAGACGTGACGCCAGGAGAGTATGTCATCGTGGAGACCCAACCGGCCAATTATACCAATGTCAGTGATTATGACCACACAACTAATGCACCTGATACGGATGGTGATGATAGTGCAGATGGCTGGGATAATGAGATACCGGTCACGTTGCTTCCTGTGGAAAGTGATTGTCAGAATATGTTCATTGAAGATCCAATCCCTGGTACTATATCCGGAAAAGTATTGAATGAACTCAATGCACCTATGGTAGGTGTAGAGATCACGCTTTATAATGATACAAACGCTAACGGTGTAGCTGATGGTGCTCCGATCTCCACAACGACCACCAATGCTTCAGGTCAGTATTCATTTACAGGCGTTGAACCGGCATTTTATGTGGTGGTAGAGACAACACCTTCGGGCTATAGCAGCATTAGTGACTATGATCATTCCACAGCACCGCCTGATACAGACGGAAATGATAGTGGTCAGGGTGCTGATGATGATATTCCGGTCAGGTTGCTCGCGGGTGAGACCGATGCGGATAATGACTTTATGAATGGCAGACCTGGATTGATCTGTGGTAGTGTGAAGGATGACACCGGGTTGGCCATAGCAGGAGTTGTGGTGCAGCTATACGAAGATGTCAATAACAATGATTCACTGGACGTTGCAGATCTTCAGATCATGTCAACAACCTCTGACGCTGGATCCGGCAACTATTGTTTCGAGGATGTTCCTGCAGGTGAGTATGTCATATTTGAGTTACAACCAGCCAACTACAATAGTGTTTCTGATCAGGATGTCAGCACAGGCCCATCAGACAATGATGGACAAGCCAGCCTTGATGATCCGGATGATGAGATAGCAGTCACGCTCGAACCAAATGAACTTGATGCCGACAACAACTTTGTAGAAGATCCACTGACAGGTGTCATCAGCGGCTTTGCCAGGGATGATGCTAATGCAGGCATGCCGGGCATAACGATCACCTTATATGGAGACTCAAATGGCGATGGTCAGGAAGATGGACCTGCACTAAGCACGACCACCACCAATGGAAGTGGATCATATACCTTTAGCGGACGTGAGCCAGGCACATATGTTGTGGTTGAATCGTCTCCTCTCTATTATCTGGATATGAGTGACTATGATCAATCTACGCCTATAACGGATACAGATGGTGATGACAGTGCGCAAGGCCCTGACAATGATGTTCCGGTCAATCTGTTGCCAGGTGAAACGGACAGTGATAACAACTTTGTGAATGGACGTCCGGGTGTTATTTGTGGAAACGTCAGCGACAATGCCTTACAACCAATCTCTTCCGTAGAGATGAAATTGTACCGGGATATCAACAACAATGACTCACTGGATGTAAGTGATACGCTCATGGTGATCGTTTTCACTGATGGAGATACCGGAGACTATTGCTTTGAGGATATTACGCCTGGAGAGTATGTGGTTGTTGAAACACAACCTGTTAATTTCTATAGCATCAGTGATTATGACCATACGACCAATACACCTGATACGGATGGTGATGATCAGGCAGGTGGTCCGGATGATGAAGTGCCGGTTACATTGACAGCAGGTGAAGCTGATTATGACAATGATTTTATTGACGCTCCATATCCTGGTTCTATGAATGGTTACGTGTTTAATGAAATAGGTACACCAATCAATCTGGTTAAGATCTATGTATTCGCTGACACCAATGGCGATGGCCAGGAGGATGGTCTTCCTTTAGATTCAATGTTTACCGACGTTCTTGGATATTACTCTTTTGGTGGTATCCTGCCGGGTAACTATGTTGTAGTTGAAGTCAATCCGGCATTCTACAATAATATTTTTGACTATGACACATCCACCTTCGCACTTGATCTCGATGGGGATGACAGCGCAGGTGGTCCTGACAATGATATACCTGTCGTCATCAAACCTGCTGAGAGCGATGACGATAATAACTTTGTCGATGGCAGACCGGGTGAAATCTGCGGATCAGTAGATAATGACCTCGGTGATCCAATGGCCGGTATGGAGGTAAGACTCTATGAGGATGAAAATGGAAATGGTCTGATGGATCCTGAAGATGATATGGTCATGATGGCTTTTACAAACGCATTTGGAACATATTGCTTTGTCGATGTCATGGCAGGTATGTATGTCATCAATGAGGTACAGCCACCAACATACGGAGATGCTTCAGATGTGGACGATACACCAGATCCGGATGGAGATGACGGCGCTGTGCCTAACAACATGATTCCGGCGGTACTTGATCCAAACGAACATGATATGGACAATAATTTTGTTGATATCGTTTGTCCTGTTGGTCCGGTAATCATCGGCCTGGAAAATGACACGATTTGCAGTGGCGGCTCAGTCATTTTTGAAGCAGCCAACCAAAATCTTGGACTACTCAATTATACCTGGACTTTTGGATCAGGAGCAACACCTTCCGGAGCGACGGGTATTGGACCACATACGGTGACCTACATCTCGAATCCTACCAATAGTACTGGCGGTGCTGATGTACATCTTACTATTACGAAGGAAGGATGTGAACCAGCTGAAGATATTGTAGCTAATGTGGTCGTTAATCCAATTCCAAATCCTGCCATAGAAGCTGCGATAACAAATCTCTGCTACTTTGCGCCAAGGACCTTCAAGCCGGTAGCGGCGCAAGTTCCTGGATATACGTATCTCTGGAGTTTTGGCGCTGGTGCTAATTTCCCAACCAAGACAGGTTATGGACCACATGCCATAGAATGGTCTACAACAGGCGTGAAAACTGTCCAGTTAATTGTCAATTCCAATGCCCCTGGTTCCTCTTGCGGAGACACAGCAACTATAACCTTTAATGTAATCCAATGCTTAGGTAACATTACAGGTAAAGTCCGGAAAGTTGATGGAACAGGTATCGCAAGTGTGAATGTCAGATTATTCAATGACGTTAACCGCGATGGTTTATCAGATGGAGGTGCTGCCGTGAGAAGTGTGTTTACTACTTCGCTGGGTGTTTATTCAATGGCTAGCCTGCCTCCAGGACAATATGTACTTGTAGAAACACAACCAGTTGGTTTTCTCTCTGTACAGGATCTGGATGAAACCAATGACCTTGATACCCTTGTCTTCTTTGATCCTAATGATAATATCATACCCGTCACTGTTGAACCTCAGGAAGTGGATGCTGACAATGTTTTCATCGAGATTCCTTCACCTGGACTTATTACCGGTTCCGTATTTGATGACCTGGATGGGGATCAAAATCCTGACGCCGGTGAAGGCCTTGCAGGCGTACTGATCAGCCTGTACACAGACACAAATTCAGATGGAAAAGCCGATCCGGGAGGTTTTGTAAATGATACAGTCACCTCATCCATTGGATATTTTACGTTGATCAACGTTATACCTGGTAACTATGTCATTATCGAATCACAACCGTCAGGCTATGCATCCGTTATGGATATTGATGCAACCAATGACGATGATGTTGTGCCAAATACCAACACATTGAATGATACGATACCGGTGACTGTGGCCAATGCAGAAACGGATGCAAATAATTATTTCATTGAGTCTATTTCTTGTTCTCAGGTGGTTACCAATATAGATGATGATGGTCCAGGTTCACTCCGTTATGTCATAGAATGTTCTTCTCCGGGAGATACGATTACGTTCCATGCAAGTCTTCATGGACTGACTATACAGTTGAGTTCAGATCGAATCGTGCTGAATAAAAATCTGTATATCCATTCCAGTCTTATAGCGCCACGGATCATGATTTCATCCAATGTTCAGGGAGCATTTAAAATTGATGCCGGTTATACCGTTGAGTTAAAAAATATTGAGGTTACAAGTGGTGTCGGCGGCGTGCCCGGAGCAGGTATAGAGAATTATGGGAATCTGACGATTTGGGATGTTTGTGTGTTTAAGAACCCATTGTTAGCACCTGCGGACCACCTGATCTTCAATGCTCCGTTGGCGGAGATCATAGTGAAGGGGATCTGCCATTTTGAGGAATAAATATAGAAAACGAGACCCGATTGATCTGGAAATGCTTCTAAAGTCAATCGGGTCTCTTTATTTATTGAGGTCAGTTACATAGAAAATGGACAGGGCTAGGCAGATATTTCGGCTTGGTTTTTGTCTTAATCAATGATAAGTTATTGTCAAATGTTAGAGTAAGTTTTATGAAAGCTAAAATGGCATTTAATTTACCCTTAATATTGAAGCGTCTCCCAAAAAAGGCTCAACTAGGATGAATAAGAGCTCATGAGAACATTTGCCGGAGATGTACCAAAGAGTATTGAAAATCAGTCTGTTATTGATATAATGTACAGAGTCTGGTTCTTTATTTTTTCAATTGGGATCCTGCTGCCCATGAGGTGGCTGCCTCATTTATTGCCCAAACCTTCCAGGGTTACTCTTCCTATTGTAGCCACCGCCGCATTAATCTCCTGTGGAGAATTATTGCTGGCTAATCCAACAGTTTCCCCGGCAGGACCTTATTGCCCGGGTGACATGATCCAGATTTCATTTACCGGAACCAATCTTCCTGAAGGAGATAATATTGAAGTCTTTATTGATGATATTTCAACCTACAATCCCTTCCTGGGAGGCGGATTATCTATAGGAACTATCCCGATTGATTATTCTTGTACCACTTGTCCATCGGTATTGGCGCTTATGATCAATCCCTGCAGTTCAGTAGGTCTGGATGATGAGAGTGAGTTTATGATGCTGCACTCAGGCTGCGGATTTAATGTAAGCGATATCATCATCAATATTAACGGCGGAATTCTAACCAATGACAGTATTGGAGGTTCTAATTCCTGCCAGTTTGAAGCAGATAATTCAGCCTTAGTGGCCCAGATTCTGAGCAATTCATCCGGTTGTGCAGGGCATATTATATCTGCAGGCCCGGGTGATACGATTCCACCTGCAGCCATTGTATTGGTATTTACTGATAATCTGGCGACACCAATTGATTTTGATTTTTCAGCCCTATGCGCAACTGGTCAGGACGTATACATCCTGCGAAATACATGTAACCGTGGTGCTGGTGCATTCACAAATATAGGTTCGCAGACCTATGGGTATACATTGCCCGGTTGTCCCGGAGACAATATCTCATATACCAATCCTCCGACTGGCTCTTCTACTACGAATGTAGTGATCATGGAAAATGGATCAGCTGTCACAACCTCTTCCTGTGAAGACCCTGGATTGAGTTCAGTTGCATATCTTGACATTCCTATCACCACGGCAACACTATCCTATACCTTGCCTGCAGGTATCTGCGGATCAGGTACAGGATTGGTAGATTTTTATATTTCTGGGATGATCGATCTGACAGCGCCTTGTGTGGATATCATCTATACACCACCTTCAGCGCTTTCACTTGCCGTGGCATGTCCTGTTACTATCGACCCTATGGGGCCTTTTTGTTCAAACGGAGCCCCTGTACAGCTTACAGTCACAGGATCATCGGGTCCTGGCACATGGTCAGGTGGCCCGTACATTTCTACAACAGGGGTTTTTACCCCTTCGTTGGCTAACATTGGTAACAATACTGTGACATATACTGAATTTCCTTGTGGAAGTGTAAATGCTGCCATTGTTGTCAACAGCCCTCCAGTCATCGACGAAGGAATTAACGCTTTTATCCCATCCGCAACAACATGCGCTAATGACCCTTCTGGTGAGATTGTAGTTTCAACCTTTATCACCGGTGGGACTGGCCCTTTTACGTATGATTGGGATTACGCAGATGTACCTGGAAACGAAGTGTATCCGGGTGATGGAAATATGGTCTTTCCTCACGGTCTCACTGGGGTCTTAGCCGGGAATTATGATTTTATTGTAATTGATGCCTTAGGATGTTCTGATACAGCTACAGTGATAGTCCCTGAGGGGGCTCCGGTTACTGCAAGTCTGCTCGTTGATTCTATCGAATGTTTTGGGCAAACCGGAGGTATTGATATTCTTTCATCGAGCGGACCACCCGTTCCACCTATTTACAATTGGGATATCGCCTCCATACCAGGTGACCAGAATTTCGGTGGCCCTCCTGCAGTTGATGATGACCAGGAAGATCTTACTGGCCTTGCAGCAGGTACGTATTATCTAACAATAACCTACGAGGATCCAGGCTTTTTTATTTGCACATATATTGATACGTTTATTCTTTCGGAGCCACCTTTATTCAGCACTACACCTGTTAGTGGAACTGTCAGTTGTTTTGGAGGCAACAATGGGTCCGTATCTGCAAATCCAACAGGAGGAACTGCCCCTTATACATACAACTGGTTAACGATTCCGGGAATTGACACCCAAACTGAAACAGGCTTAATCGCTGGATCATACACTTTTATAGTTACCGATGCAAATGGTTGCACCAGCGGAATCCTGGCGGCCATTGTTACTCAACCTGCAGCAGCGCTCGTCGCCACCGCCATCGGGGAGACTTTGCCTTGTAACAATGGCATGGGCGATATCAATCTTACGGTGACCCCAGGCACCGGTACCTCACCATACACATTCGTATGGACCAATGGCCCCATAACAGAAGATCAAACAGGACTTAATGCAGGAACCTATACGGTAACTGTAACAGATTTTAATGGTTGCACGACAACTGCCCAGGCAATTATAAATGTGGTGGACCTTATTCCTCCAATGATAACCTGCCCCGCTAACTTGCCACTAGCTTGTAACGCTGTTGTTCCTGCCCCAAGTCCTGGTTCCGTAGTCTCTACAGATGCCTGCGGCGCACCATTAGTCAGCAATGGTGGCGATGTCATCAGTACCCTCGGTTGTGTCGAAACTACACTGCGAACTTATATCGCTACCGATGTCAATGGTAATACTGCTTCATGCGTGCAAACCATAACAAGGACAATAGATCTAACTCCACCCTCGATATCATGCCCTGCTCCCTTTTCTGTTCCGGGATGTAATGCAGCGGTACCCTTGCCTGATATCACGAGTGTCACCGCATCTGATGGATGTGGAGGTATAACGGTCACTTTTGTAAGCGATGTGCCAAGCACTGTCGGTTGTGTTGAAACCACCACCAGAACCTATATGGCCACGGATGCCTGTGGAAATACAAATACCTGTACTCAGCTTATCACAAGAACTGTGGATGGAACACCTCCGGTGATTTCTGGATTGCCAGGCCCTACCACTATTCAATGCTCGGTAGCGCCTGTATGGACAACTCCAACCGTGACCGATGGTTGCGGTGTACCCATGTTAACTTCTATGGATGTGACGACCAGTGGATCTTGTCCAGATGCTTTTACGATCACCAGGACCTGGACCGCAACAGATCCATGTGGTAATACAGCAACAGCATCCCAGACGATCAACGTTACTGACACTACGCCTCCTGTCATTACCCCACTGCCTGCACCTTCAACCAATGAGTGTACCGCAGTACCTTCATGGACTACCCCAACGGCAACGGATAATTGCGGCGTCCCAGTGCTGACCTCCAATGACGTAACAACTTTAGGGCCATGTCCTGATTCTTATACCATTACCAGAACCTGGACGGCAACGGATGAATGCCTTAATACCGCCACAGCAGCGCAGGTCATCAATGTAACCGATACTACACCGCCAGTTATTTCAGCATTACCTGGATCAACCACCATCGAATGTTCAAGTGCACCATCCTGGACCACACCAACAGCCACAGACAATTGCGGGATGCCCATGTTGGCCTTTGCAGATGTAACCACCAATGGAAGTTGTCCAAACGAATATAGTATAACCAGGACCTTCACAGCAACGGATGAATGCAGTAATACCTCCACAGCAACGCAGACCATCATCGTTGATGATACCATGCCACCGGTTATATCCGCACTGCCTGGCCCGATGACCATTGAATGTTCCGCAACACCATCTTGGACCACACCAACCGCTACGGATAATTGCGCAATACCTACTCTTACCTCTGCGGATGTAACAACCAACGGTTCATGCCCAAATGCATTCAGTATCACCCGGACATGGACTGCAAATGACGGTTGTGGTAATATAGCTACTGCTACGCAGACCATTAATGTGGATGACACCACGCCTCCTGTCATTTCTGGTTTACCGGCACCCACAACGATCGAATGTTCAGTAGCCCCTTCATGGACAACTCCGACGGCAACGGACAATTGCGGAATGCCAACCCTGAATTTTGCAGATGTCACCACAAATGGTTCATGCCCCAATGAATTCAGTATCACCAGAACCTGGACGGCAACCGATTTGTGCGGCAATAATGCTATCGCAACGCAGACCATCAATTTAGATGATACTACACCTCCGGTCATTTCAGCATTGCCTGGTTCGTCAACCATTGAATGTTCGGGAACACCATCGTTTACAACTCCAACCGCCACAGACAATTGCGGGATGCCCATGTTGACTACTGCAGATGTAACAACAAATGGATCATGTCCAAATGAATACAGCATCACCCGGACCTGGACCGCAACAGATTTATGCGGTAATGTCACCGTGGCAACCCAAACCATCAATGTGGATGACACCGTACCCCCGGTCATTTCGGCTCTGCCTGGTGCCACAACCATTGAATGTTCGGGAACACCATCGTTTACAACTCCAACCGCTACCGATAATTGCAGTGTTCCCATCTTAACTTCTGCAGATGTAACTACAAATGGATCATGTCCAAATGAGTATAGCATCACCCGGACGTGGACTGCAACAGATCTCTGCGGGAATGTTGCATTGGCAACACAAACCATCAATGTGGATGATACGGTTCCCCCGGTGATTTCGGCTTTACCAAGTACGACAACGATTGAATGTTCAGGCGCACCGACATTTACAACCCCAACCGCCACCGATAATTGCGGTGTACCAACGTTAAATTTTGTAGATGTGACTACAAATGGCACATGTCCAAATGAGTTCAGCATCACGCGGACCTGGACTGCCACAGATTTATGCAGCAATATCACCATGGCCACTCAAACCATCAACGTTGATGATACGGTGCCTCCTGTCATTTCCGGCCTTCCTGGTCCTTCTACCATTGAATGTTCGGCGACACCTTCATGGATCACTCCTACTGCTACAGACAATTGTGGTTTACCTACATTGACATCTGCAGATGTAACTACTACCGGACCTTGCCCGGGATCTTTCAGCATCACCCGCACCTGGACTGCCAATGACGGATGTGGTAATATAGCTACTGCCACGCAGACCATTAATGTGGATGACACCACACCTCCTGTCATTTCTGGTTTGCCGGCACCCACAACGATCGAATGTTCAGTAGCCCCTTCATGGACCACGCCTACCGCTACCGACAATTGTGGGACTCCAATATTAAGCTTTACGGATGTGACGACTAATGGCTCTTGTCCAAATGAATTCAGTATCACCAGGACATGGACTGCTGATGATGGTTGTGGTAATACAGCCACGGCATCGCAGACCATCAATGTAGATGATACTACACCACCTGTAATCTCCGGCCTGCCTGGTCCTACAACAATAGAATGTTCAGGTATACCATCCTGGACTACACCAACGGCTACAGATAATTGTGGAACGCCATCGCTGGCCTTTGCGGATGTGACTACCAATGGATCATGTCCAAATGAGTACAGCATCACACGGACTTGGACCGCAACTGATCTATGTAGTAACACCTCCACTGCTATCCAAACTATTAATGTAGATGATACCATGCCACCAGTGCTATCCGCATTGCCTGGTCCATCCACTATTGAGTGTTCAGGAATACCTTCTTGGACGACACCAACAGCAATTGACAATTGTGGTGTGCCTACATTGACCTCTGTGGATGTTACGATGGCGCTCGCATGTCCATCCTCCTTTAGTATCACCCGCACCTGGACCGCAACTGACCTTTGTGGAAATACAGCAACTGTATCACAGACGATCAATGTCGATGATACCATGCCACCAGTGATTTCTGCTCTTCCGGGTGCATCAACCATTGAGTGCTCCGGAACACCATCTTGGGCTACACCAACGGCTACAGATAATTGCGGAATACCTGTATTGACATTCGCAGATGTAACTACTAACGGAAGTTGTCCAAACGAATACAGCATCACACGCACCTGGACAGCAACGGACGATTGCGGCAATACTGCCACAGCCACTCAGACGATCAATGTCGATGACACCATGCCTCCTGTCATTTCAGGATTGCCCGGTCCTTCCGCAATAGAATGCTCCGGCACTCCTTCATGGGCTACACCCACCGTTACAGATAATTGCGGAACACCTACGTTGAGTTTTGCAGATGTGACAACGAATGGTTCTTGTCCAAATGAGTATACCATCACCCGGACCTGGACCGCAGATGACGGATGTGGTAACACAGCAACTGCATCTCAGATCATTAATGTGGATGACACAACACCTCCTGTGATTTCCGGTCTACCCGGCCCTTCAGCAATGGAGTGCTCAGGTATGCTTTCCTGGGCTACCCCAACCGTTACAGATAACTGCGGTACACCTATGTTGAGTTTTGCAGATGTGACGACGAATGGCTCTTGTCCAAATGAATACACTGTCACACGCACCTGGACTGCAGATGATGGTTGTGGCAATACCTCAACGGCATCGCAGTCCATCAATGTAGATGATACTACACCACCTGTAATCTCCGGCCTGCCTGGTCCTACAACAATAGAATGTTCAGGAGCACCATCGTGGACGACACCTACCACAACAGATAATTGCGGTACACCTATATTGAGTTTTGCAGATGTAACCACCAATGGTTCCTGTCCAAATGAATACAGCATCACCCGTACTTGGACCGCAGATGATGGCTGTGGAAATACCGCGACTGCAAGTCAAACAATAAATGTAGATGACACTATGCCACCGGTCATCTCCGGCTTGCCTGGACCAACAACTATAGAATGTTCGGGAGTCCCATCTTGGACCACCCCAACCGCCACCGACAATTGCGATGTACCGGTATTGACTTTTGCTGACGTTACTATGACGCTTTCTTGCGCAGGTTCCTACAGCATCACGCGCACCTGGACAGCAACAGACGATTGCGGTAATATGGCAACTGCATCTCAGACCATTAATGTTGATGATACCATGCCACCGGTGATTTCCGGCTTGCCTGGTTCTACAACAATTGAATGCTCAGGCACACCTTCCTGGACAACCCCAACGGCAACCGACAATTGTGGAGTACCTGTACTGACGTTTGGTGATGTGACCACTAATGGTACGTGTCCAAATGAATATAGTATCACACGTACCTGGACAGCGACAGACGATTGCGGTAATTCAGCAACTGCATCACAGACCATTAATGTTGATGATACCATGCCACCGGTCATTTCCGGCTTGCCGGGTCCATCTTCTATAGAATGTTCCGGTACACCAGCTTGGACCACACCAACCGCCACAGATAACTGCGGTACGCCAACCTTAAGCTTTGCTGATGTGACTGCAAATGGTTCATGTCCGAATGAATACACAATCACGCGTACATGGACCGCAGATGATGGTTGTGGAAACACAGCAACCTCATCTCAGGTCTTTACTGTTGAGGACACAACTACTCCGGTTATCTCCGGATTGCCCGGTCCTTCTACCATTGAATGTTCCGGTACACCATCCTGGACGACTCCAACTGCTACAGATAATTGCGGAGTTCCCATATTATCTTTCGCAGATGTGACCACCAACGGGACTTGTCCGAATGAATATACCGTCACCCGGACCTGGACAGCAGATGACGGGTGTGGAAATACGGCAACAGCATCTCAGGTTTTCAATGTAGATGATACTACACCTCCTGTCATTTCCGGATTGCCTGGGCCGACCACAATTGAATGTTCAGGAGCACCATCGTGGACGACACCAACCGTTACAGATAATTGCGGTACACCTACGTTGAGTTTTGCAGATGTGACCGCCAATGGTTCCTGTCCAAATGAATACAGCATCACCCGCACATGGACCGCAGATGATGGCTGTGGAAATACCGCTACTGCAAGTCAAACAATAAATGTTGATGATACCACACCTCCGATTATTTCTGGATTACCTGGACCGTCAACAATAGAATGCTCCGGCACACCCTCCTGGACCACACCAACTGCAACAGACAATTGCGGCACGCCAACGTTAAGTTTCGCGGATGTGACCACTAATGGAGCTTGTCCGAATGAAAATAGCATCACCCGTACCTGGACAGCAGATGACGGGTGTGGAAATACGGCAACCGCAGCTCAAACGATAAATGTAGATGATACGATGCCTCCGGTCATTTCCGGATTGCCAGGGCCATCCACGATAGAATGTTCCGGCACACCTTCCTGGGCAACACCCACCGCTACAGATAACTGCGGGACACCAACTTTGAGTTTTGCAGACGTAACTGCGAATGGAACGTGTCCGAATGAGTATACGATCACTCGCACATGGACTGCTGATGATGGTTGTGGCAATATCGCAACTGCATCTCAGGTCATTAATGTGGATGATACCACCCCACCGGTGATTTCAGGTTTGCCGGGAGTGACCACTATCGAATGTGGAGGAACACCTTCCTTTGATATTCCTTCTGCCACTGACAATTGTGGGATGCCCATCTTGAGTTTTGCAGATGTGACCACCAATGGAGCATGTCCAAATGACTATAGCATTACAAGGACCTGGACTGCTGATGATGGTTGTGGTAACACTGCCACTGCTTCCCAGACTATCAATGTGGAGGATACAACTCCACCGGTAATCTCCGGATTGCCAGGCCCAACTACTGTAGAATGCTCAACTCCACCTTCCTGGACTACACCGACAGCGACAGATAATTGCGGAACGCCAACATTGAATTTTGCAGATGTGACGACTAATGGATCATGTCCGAATGAATATACCATCACCCGTACCTGGACTGCTGATGATGGTTGTGGTAACACTGCAACAGCATCACAGACCATTAATGTAGATGATACAACACCACCGGTAATATCCGGTTTGCCAGGACTATCCACTATTGAATGTTCCGGCACACCATCGTGGACGACACCAACCGCTACAGATAATTGCGGAACGCCCCTCTTGAGTTTTGCGGACTTGACCACGAATGGTACTTGTCCAAATGAGTATAGCATCACCCGCACCTGGACAGCAGATGATGGTTGCGGTAATACAGCAACAGCTTCACAAACAATAAGTGTTGATGATACCACACCTCCGATTATTTCTGGATTACCTGGACCGTCAACAATAGAATGCTCCGGCACACCCTCCT
>ENA-ORBV01005985-ORBV01005985.1-microbial-mat-metagenome-genome-assembly--contig:-NODE-5985-length-21786-cov-55.737436_pt1 | contig 21786 bp, 18 predicted proteins | sample MGYA00237777_ERZ505514 | MGnify/ENA primary metagenome ERZ505514 (study PRJEB26160, sample SAMN06269048) | microbial mat metagenome | isolation source: Oligotrophic lake microbial mat | place... | reverse complement strand
CCACCCCAGACCGGATGCGCCCCACCCCAGACTGGACACGCACACCCCACGCACACCCCAGACTGGACACGACACCCCAGACTGGAGACACCCCAGACTGGACACGCATGTTTGCGACGAGCCTTCCGGGCAGCCGCCGCACCGGGTCCGAAACTGGACACGGGGGTCCGAAATTGGACACGCACGAAACGCGGTCGCGGGGCTCCGTCGACGGTTCCTGCGCCCCCCGCGCCCCACCCCAGACCGAGGGTCCGAAACTGGACACGCATGAAACGCGGTCGGAGGGTCCGACCGCCCGAAACTGGAAAGCGCCCGAAACTGGAAAGCGCCCGAAACTGGAGGGCGCCCGAAACTGGAGGGCGCCCGAAACTGGATGCGTCCGAAACTGGACACGCATGAATCCCGCACGCATGAATCCCGCACGCATGAATCACGCATGAATCCCGCATGAATCCCGGCGGGCATCGCTCCCCAGGCCGGCCCGGGAAGCACCGACCCGGCTCGGGTTCTCGGGTTCTCTCGGGTTCTTTCGAGTTCTCTCAGAGAGAGGAGGGGACCGGGCGGGGGTTGCCGGCTAAACTGACCACGTTGTCGTTGAGACTGATTCGCGACTGCAGGGAACGGGTGACTCCGTTCAGCGACCGCCGGCGAATTGGACGCGGATGGCTCCGAGGCCTCCGAGCCCCCCCCGCTCGACCAGACTGCCACGCTCCGCGGCTGGGGGCGTTTCCCGGATCCAGTCCCACCTTTTGCTCCGGATCCCGAACCCCTCCCGCCAGCCACAATCAATTCCTCAGCTCAACTCCCCGACTCCCGGCCCCACCCAATGGCTTCCAAGCTCCCCATCTATCTCGACAACGCCGCGACCACCCGCTGCGATCCGCGCGTGGTGCAGGCCATGCTTCCCTACTTCACGGAGCTCTACGGCAATTCCGCGAGCCGCAATCACCGCTTCGGCTGGGACGCCGAAGAGGCCGTCGACCACGCTCGTGATCAGGCCGCGAGCCTGATCGGAGCCACCGCCAAGGAGATCGTCTGGACCAGCGGCTCCACCGAGAGCAACAACCTGGCAATCAAGGGCGCGGCCCGCATGTACGCCAAGGCCGGCGACGGCGCCACCGGACGCGGGCACATCATCACCGCCGCGCACGAGCACAAGGCCGTGCTCGATCCGTGCAAGCGTCTCCAGCGAGAAGGATTCGACGTGACCTTCCTCGATCCGCCGGCCGACGGCGTGATCACCGCGGCGATGGTGCGGGAGGCAATGCGGCCCGACACCATTCTGGTGTCGATCATGTGGGCGAACAACGAGATTGGCACGATCAACGAGGTGCCCGAGATCGGTGCGCTCTGCCACGAACGAGAGGTGGTCTTCCACACCGACGCGACCCAGTGGATCGGCAAGATGCCCTGCAATGTCGACCTCGACAACATCGACCTGATGAGCTGGTCGAGCCACAAGATCTACGGACCGAAGGGAGTGGGGGCGCTCTATGTGCGCCGCCGTCGACCGCGCGTCCGTCTCGAGGCGCTGATGGACGGCGGTGGTCACGAACGAGGCATGCGCTCGGGCACGCTGGACGTCACCGGCATCGTCGGATTCGGCAAGGCCTGTGAACTCTGCCAGAATGAGATGGAGTCGGAGCGAGACCGCCTCCACGCCCTCCGCGACAAGCTCGAGCGCGAACTGACCAGCCGGCTCGAAGTGGTGCAGATCAACGGACACGCCCAGCGCCGGCTCCCGCATCTGACCAACATGAGCTTCGGCTTCGTCGAGGGCGAGAGTCTGCTGATGGGCATCAACGACATCGCCTGCTCCTCGGGCTCCGCCTGCACCAGCGCCAGCCTCGAGCCCAGCTACGTGCTCAAGAGCCTGGGAGTCGGCGACGAGCTGGCCCACAGCTCGCTCCGACTCAGCCTCGGCCGTTTCAACACCGAAGCGGAAGTCGACCACGCCATCTCGCGCATCGAGAAGGCCGTGAATCACCTCCGCACGATGAGCCCGCTCTACGACCTCCACAAGGAAGGGATTGATATCTCGAAGATCCAGTGGCAGCAGCATTGATTTGAGCGCTCGGTTCGGCCCTCCGGGCCGACACTCGCTCTCGTACGCCGCGCCGGGCAAAGCCCGGCGGGCTGATAGGACGCGCAAGGCCGGCGGCGGACGCATAAGGCTCGAGAGCGAAGCGTCTGGTCGACTCCCGGCACGCAGCGCACGCATCAGTCGTGCAACCCGCTGCTGCTCCCCGGCTCCCTGCTCCCTGCTCTGCTCCTTCCCCTCCCCCCGCCTCCGCTCCGTCCCAGACCTCGGAACTTCCATGGCCTACAGCGAAAAAGTCGTCGATCACTACAACAACCCCCGCAACGTCGGAAGCTTCGGCGCCTCCAAGGAGGTGGCGACCCGCAAGGACATCGGCGTCGGCATCGTCGGCGCGCCCGAGTGCGGTGACGTGATGCAGCTCCACATCAAGGTCGATGATCGTGGCGTCATCGAAGACGCGAAGTTCAAGTGCTTCGGCTGCGGCTCCGCCATCGCCAGCAGTTCCCTCGCCACCGAGTGGATCAAGGGGAAGACCGTCGACGAGGCTCTCGAGATCAAGAACACTCAGATCGTCGAGGAGCTGAGCCTCCCGCCGGTCAAGATCCACTGCTCGGTCCTGGCCGAGGACTCGATCCGCAGCGCCATCGCCGACTATCGCAAGAAGAATGGCCTCGCCGTCGAATCGGACGCCGCCCACGCGCAGTCCTGAATGCGCCCCCGGCCCCTCATTGCTCATTCCTGATCCCTTCTCCCCTGCTCCCCCCTCTCCTCCCATGCCAGTCATCATCACCGAAACCGCCGCTCGCGAAATCGCCACCATCGTTGATCAGCAGGGCCTCGAACGCGACAAGGTCCGCCTTCGTGTCGGCGTGAAGGGTGGGGGATGCAGCGGGTTCTCGTATCTGCTCGACCTCACCGAGGCGCAGCGAGAGACCGACGAGATGTGGGAGTTCACCTTCCCGATGCCGGCGAGCAAGGCTGCTGCGGTGTCCGTCTCGGCTTCCGTCTCGGAGAGCGCCTCCGCCGGTGGCGTTGCGGTTGCCGAAGGTGGCGATGGCGGCACCTTCACACTGCGGGTGATCTGCGATCCCAAGAGCTACCTGTACGTGAACGGCACCACGATCGACTTCAAGGACGAGATCATGGGACGCGGCTTTGTCTTCACCAACCCGAACGCCACGACCACCTGCGGCTGTGGAAGCAGCTTCAGCGCATAAGACCGACCGCGCGAAACTCCTCGCGTGGTCGGTCAAGAGGGGGACGGGTTGTCAGGAGCGTCAGCCTCTTTCTCAGATCCCTCGAAGCCAGTTCAGCATGCGGTCCGGTCCGCGGTAGCCCACTTCGCGACCAACCTCACGTCCGTTGCGGAACGCGATGGTCGTCGGAACTCCGGCGATGTCGTAGCGCGACGCCAGCTCCGGCCGTTGTTCGATGTCGACGTGCACCCGCACCGCGTGGCTGAAGATCCAGTCGCGGACGACGGGGCTGGCCCAGGTGGTCGCTTCCATCTGCTTGCACGGGCCGCACCAGGGCGCACCGAAGTCGACGACGAGAAGCCGCGACGTTCCAGCGGCGGCGACGCCGCGCTCGAACCCCATCGGAGCTCGCGACGTCGTCGTCGCCGCACATGCGGTCAGGAGCGCAGTGGCGGCCAGAGTCAGCAGCGCAACGGTGCGGGACTTGCCAAGTCGATTTCTTCGTGATCGGTCGCGGCGGCGCTGTCCTGCGCCGCGTTCGGCGGTGTCGAGTCGGTCCATCCATGGCTCCGAGCCCGGTCGGGCAAAGTAAGGCGTGATGCTTCGGCGAACGAGTGGGAAGCGATCTGGAGGGGGCGGACCATTCACGAGTCCGGTCTCCGGCCGATCGCCGACCATTCTTCGCGAGGGAGCCTTTCGGCCTCAATGGGTCCCCGACTTGAAGAATGGAATGAGAGTTGTTCGCGGCGCGGGGCATCGCTCACTCTTCCCTCACCGCGGTCGCCTCCTCGCCGCATCTCGAGGAGCTCGTCGTCTCCGCACGCCCAGTCGTACGGTCCTGCGTGCGCGGAAGACCGATTCGCATGGCCGAGTCCGGAGTTCGTCGGGGATCAAGTGAGGCACCTGTCCTGCAACTGCGCGAAGGTGGTGATACCGATGCCAGACCAGCCGCAACATCCGCCGACGATTGAACTGGGCGAAGCACGGCTGCGCCCGCTCCGCATGTCCGACGCCGAGGCGCTCTACGCCGACCTGCGGGACCCCGCCGTGACAGCACTGACGAGCTACCCCGTCATCTCGGTCCCATTGGTCGAATCCATGATCGAGCGGTCGCAGAGCCGCTGGGCCGCGGGCGAGCTGTTGAAGTGGGGGGTCGCCCTTCGGCACAATGACCGACTCGTCGGCACCCGTGGCTTCACCGAGTGGTCCCCGGCGCACCGCTGGGCGGAGCTGGCATACGACCTGGCCCAGGCTCACTGGGGCACAGGACTGATGCGACAGGCCGTGGCCGCCGTCATTCAATGGGTGTTCCGACAGGGCCAGATCGATCGGGTGCAGGCATGCGTCCGGGTCGACGACGAGCGGTCGGCGCGGTTGCTCGAGCGGGGTGGGTTCGTGCGGGAGGGTTGCCTGAGGCGCTATCGCGTGTGTCGCGGGCGACCCCACGATTTCTTCATCGACGGTCTGCTGCGAACGGAGTGGGCAGACGCGCCCGACGAGGGTCGGTAGAGGCACGCCGAACCAGGCGCAGCAGCAGACGGCGGAGACTCATTTGATACTGCGGCCGACGATTCACCGAGACGCCGTCGGCAAGGTTGGGGTCGTTCCGCGGCAGGAGGACACGGTCATTCTGATTGCGACGAAACGTCTGACGCTGGTGCCGGCCACCGTGGCCCTGGCTCGCGCGGAGATCGAGGATCGCGCTGCGTTCGCTCGGCTGCTGGCTGCGACCGTGCCTGACAACTGGCCGCCCGAGTCGACCGCTGACGCGCTGCCGTTGTTTCTCGGCTGGTTGGAGGCCGCACCGGAAGAGGCCGGCTGGTTCGCCTGGTATGCCCTGGCAACCCGCGGCGCGGCGACCGCGCCACCCATGCTGGTGGGAGGCGGCGGGTTCCTCGGGCCGCCGAAGGACGGCAGGGTCCAGATCGGATACTCGGTCCTCACCCAACATCAGCGACAGGGGTACGCGACCGAGCTGGTGCGAGGGTTGGTGCGATGGGCGTTCGCGCAGCCCGGGGTATCCGCCATCACCGCCGAGACGGAGTGGGCCAATCCCACCTCGGTGCGGGTGCTGGAGAAGGTCGGGTTCTCGTCGGTTGGGCCGGCCAGCGAATTCGGGGGCCTGCGGTTCACGCTGGTGAGCAGCGCATCAGACGCCGAGCCCGGCGCCCCACCCGACCGGTTCGGCGTGTCCACCGGGCGTGGGCAACTCCACGACATGCGCCATCACTTCACACCGCCAGCGGACAAACTTTGGAAGCAGATCCCAGCACCCGCGCAGGAGGCCATCCTCGCCGCGGTGTGGTGCGGGCACTGTGGCGACGCACGGCCCGTACTCGATCACACTGGCGTCACCACTGACGAGGGAGACATCCGCCTTCAGGGCTTCTGTGCCAATTGCGGCCATGTTGTCGTGCGCATCGTCGAGACTTCCGAGCGTTGAGTTGGAGCATGAGGTCACGCGTCCCTTGCAAGGAACGATCATGGCAACGAAACGACGCATCTGCCGCTTGAGCGTCGACGGTCACATCCTTCGACGGGGCTTCTGGCTTCGACGTGTGGCGCATCACGTCCGGTCGTCGCACCGTTGTTGATGTCGGCCGTACCGGAGACAGCTCCTCCATCGTTGCGAGTTCGCCGTTCGTCCGCATGCGTCGCCACCTCGATCCAAGGCCGAACGCGAGAAGCAACTCACTCGCTCGCCGTCCTGCCGAGGTGGGCCTTGACCCGAGAGAGTGCGATTTCGAGCGTGTCGCCTTTGGCCCGCTGTTTTCCGAGCAGACGAGCATCGCGGAGCACCGTCGGTTCCGCGACCGCACAGGGGCGATGGAGGCGTTACTCGCCAGCGAGCTTCGCGCTCGCCGATACGTGGTCATCGGCAAAAACAGTTCTGGCACAATGCCAAGAGCAGCGGACGCCACCGATCGTCAGGAGTTCATCAACGACAATGTTCCAAATGCCCGCACGGCGTAGCCATGCGCCACAGCGGCATCTCAATGGCAGGTGCGAGTTCAGGGCACGGCACGCGGAAGGATCACGCGCCAGAAGAGCTGGTCGCAAACCTCCGGCAGATGGTCGCGCTGTTGCTGGTGCCTCAGACCCGGGACCCGGGTCGGTGGCGAAGCGAACTGCGGCTCAGCGAAGCCGATCGCGATCGTGGTATGGGAGGCGACGGGCAATCGGCGAGGTCGGCGGCACGTCACGCCGGGGGTGATGAGCTCCGCCAACGTCGCCCCGCACATTCGACCAGACACTTCAGCACTCCCCACTCCCACCTCACCCCACCGCCATCTTCTCGGCCTTCTTGCGGGCATCACTGAGCGTGCCGACGTACATGAAGGCGCTCTCGGGCAGGTCGTCGCCCTCGCCGTTGCAGAGGCGCTCGAAGCTGTCGATGGTGTCCTCGATCGAGGCGGTCACGCCGGGGAAGCCGGTGAAGATCTCCGCCACGTAGAACGGCTGGCTGAGGAAGCGCTCGATCTTGCGGGCCCGGCCCACGATCACCTTGTCCTCTTCGGCGAGCTCGTCGACACCGAGGATGGCGATGATGTCCTGAAGGTCCTTGTACCGCTGCAGGATGCCCTGCACTCGACGGGCGACCCGGTAGTGCCGCTCGCCGATGATCTGCGGATCGAGGATTCGGCTGGTCGAGGCCAGCGGATCGACCGCGGGATAGATGCCCTTCTCGGCGATCTTGCGTTCCAGCACGATGAAGGCGTCGAGGTGGCTGAAGGTGGTCGCTGGAGCCGGATCGGTGAGATCGTCCGCAGGCACGTAGATCGCCTGCACGGAGGTGATTGCACCCTTGCTGGTCGAGGTGATTCGCTCCTGGAGCGCACCCATCTCGGTCGAGAGGGTCGGCTGGTAGCCGACGGCGCTGGGCATTCGACCGAGAAGGGCCGACACCTCGGAACCGGCCTGGGTGAATCGGAAGACGTTGTCGACGAACATCAGCGTCTCCTTGCCTGATGCGTCGCGGAACTCCTCGGCCATGGTGAGGGCCGACAGGGCCACGCGCAGACGAGCTCCCGGCGGCTCGTTCATCTGGCCGAAGACCATGGCGACCTTGTCGAGGACGTGGGCCTTCTGACCCTTGTCGTCGACGTACTCGGCCTCCTGCATTTCCAGCCAGAGGTCGTTGCCTTCGCGGGTTCGCTCGCCGACGCCTGCGAAGACCGAGTAGCCACCGAAGTTACGGGCGACGCGGGCGATCATCTCCTGGATGACGACGGTCTTGCCGACGCCTGCACCACCGAAGAGACCCATCTTGCCACCGCGGACGAAGGGGCAGAGGAGATCGATGACCTTGATTCCGGTCTGGAGCATCTCGGTCTTGGGGTTGAGTTCGACGAAGAGCGGTGGCGCCTTGTGGATCGGCGAGAACTTGGTCGCCTTGACCGGACCGCGCTCGTCGACGGGCTCGCCCAGCAGGTTGAAGACGCGACCCAGCACGCCCTCGCCCACCGGCACCTTCACCGGCGAACCGGTGTCGACGCAGGCGTCGCCGCGCTTGAGGCCGTCGGTGCTCGCCAGAGCGATGCAGCGCACGGTCCCGTCGCCGAGGTGCTTGGCGACCTCGCCCACGAGCCGGACCTTCTCACCGCGGACTTCGAAGTCGCAGTGGACGGCGTTGTAGATCTCGGGAATCGAGTCTTCGGCGAACTGGGCGTCGAAGGTCGAACCGATGACCTGGGTGATCTTGCCTGTAGCAGTGCGGCTGGCGGTGGCGCCGGATGTGGCCATGGGATCAGTCGTGGGGTTGAGGTTTCGAGCCAGAGTCTGGCCCGCGGTGAAGGGTCGCAAGGATAGTGGTTCGTGGCCCATGGGGAAAGCGGTTCGGCGCCCCGAGTTCCGCTACCCTCTGCCCCCATGCCAGAACCGCTCTCCACCCGTCAGGTCGAGCATGTTGCTCGGCTCGCCCGGCTCAGGCTGACCCCCGAGCAGATCGAGCAGTTCCGGTCGCAGTTGTCAGCCGTTCTGGGGCACATCGCCAAGCTCGAGGAACTCGACGTCGAGGGCATCGAGCCCATGACCCAGCCCATTGAGATGGTCAACCGGCTGGGAAACGACGAGGTGTCGCCGGCGATGTCCCTCGCCGACCTCCTGAGGAACGCCCCGATGGTCGAGGGCGACTTCCTGGCGGTCCCCAAGGTGCTGGCCGATGGAGGTGGGGCGTGAGCAGGGCCACGGCACTCGAGGTTCGCGACGCCATCGCCTCCCGCCGCACGACTGCGGTCGAGACGGTGGGCGCGGCCCTGGCCCGGATCGCCGAACACAACCCGGCGATTCACGCGGTGCGAGAGACCTACCCCGAGCGCGCCCTCGAGCGGGCCGCCGCCGTCGACCGCACCATTGCCTCCGGCGGCGCGGCCGGGTTTCTGGCGGGCGTGCCGATTCTCCTCAAGGACAACATCGTCACCTCGTACGGCAAGACCACCTGCAGTTCGAAGTTCCTCGAGAACTACGAGTCGCCCTACGACGCCACAGTGGTCACCCGGCTCGAGGCCGCCGGGGCGATCATCATCGGCAAGACCTACTGCGACGAGTTTGCGATGGGTTCCTCGACGGAGAACTGCGCCTTCGGTCCGACCCGCAATCCCTGGGCCCTCGATCGCGTGCCCGGTGGATCCTCGGGTGGAAGCGCCGCCGCCGTCGCCGCGGGGTTCGCGCCCATTGCCCTCGGCTCCGACACGGGTGGCAGCATTCGTCAACCGGCGGCGCTCTGTGGCGTGGTCGGCCTGAAGCCGACTCAAGGGCGAGTGAGCCGCTCGGGTCTCGTCGCCTTCGGCAGCAGCCTCGATCAGATCGGTCCGTTCACCCGCACGGTGACCGACGCGGCGGCGCTTCTTGAAGTGATCGCCGGACTGGATCCGCACGATTCGACTTCGGCCGAGGTCGGTGTTTCCGACTACCTCGCCCATCTCGAGGAACCGGTTCGCGATCTGGTGATTGGCGTGCCCACGCAGTATCTCTCGGCCTCGAACGACGCGAGCGTGGCCGAAGCCATCTCGGTGGCCATCGAGACCTACCGAGCGATGGGGGCGAAGATCGAGTCGATCGATCTGCCGCTGACCGACTACGGCATCTCCACCTACTACGTGATCGCCCCGGCCGAAGCGAGCAGCAATCTGGCGCGCTTCGACGGCATCCGCTACGGACGCAGAGCGACGCCGCGCCCCGACGAGGGACTCGAGGAGCTCTATGCCCGCAGTCGGGCGGAGGGGTTCGGCCCCGAAGTGCAGCGGCGGATCATGCTCGGGACGTACATGCTCAGCGCCGGCTACTACGACGCGTACTACAAGCGGGCGCTGCAGGTCAGGCGGCTGATCCTCCGCGAGTTCGAAGCGGCCTTCTCCCGCTGCCACGTGCTGCTCGGTCCAACCTCTCCCATGCCGGCGTTCCCGCTGGGGGGACGGAGCGATCCGCTCTCGATGTACCTCTGCGACGTCTACACCGTGAACACCAACATCGCCGGGATCTGCGGAATCTCGATTCCGGCAGGGTTCGCTGCGGTCGAAGGGCGTTCTCTGCCCATTGGAATGCAGCTTCAGGCCCGTGCCTTCGACGAGTCGACCCTGCTGCGGGTGGCCCGGATGTTCGAGAAGGCGACGCAGTTTCACACCAGGGTGTGCCCCTTCGGAGGCCCGGCCGGGGGCTCGTCGAGCGCTCCGCTGGCGGGACGGCGGGGCTGAACGAGAGGCGGGGGGCTCGGCCTCACGCGATCAGACTGGGCGAATCCCGGAAGGGGAGTGTCGCGAATGACTGGACCGATGAAGTCCGCTGCCTCCACAGATTCCGCTCATGCCATCGAAGGAGTTTCGGGGGCGTTGGCTGAATGGATCGTTCAGCGGCAGTTCGAACTCGATCCCACGCTCGACCAGCGCTACGGGCCGAAGGCCCAGCGGATGTGGCGCACCGAGGTTCAGTCGAGGCTGCGTCACCTGGCCCAGGCCGTCGCCGTCGGGTGCCCGTCGCTCTTCCTCGGCAGCACCGGCTGGAGCAAGATCGCCTTCGCCTCGCGCGATGTGGCACTCAGCGATCTGCGGCTCAGCCTCGAATGCACCGTCGAGGTTCTGGGCGAGCACCTGCCAGCGGTGACGAGCGAGTCCGCAGTCGCGATCGTCTCCCAGGCGATTGCCGGACTCGAGAGCATGCCGGAGTTCCTCGCCAGCCACGTCGGTGGGACAGGACCGTGGGCCGAACTGGCGCTTCAGTACCTGACCCTGCTCCTCGAGCACAAGCGCGAAGAGGCGGCTCAACTTGTTCTCGGGGCCACCAAGGAGGGGGCGCCGTTCGAATCGATCGCTCTCGAGGTGATCCAGCCGGCGCTGGCCGAAGTGGGCCGCCTGTGGCACATGAATCAACTCTCGATCGTCGAGGAGCACTACTGCACGGCGGCGTCGGGATGCGTGCTCTCGCAGGCGTTCCGAGCAGCCCTCGCCGCTCGGCCTCCGAAGTCGAAGGGTCGGACGGCGCTGATCACGGGCGTCGGTGGGGAGGTGCACGAACTCGGTCCGCGAGTGGTCGCCAACTTCCTCGAGATCGACGGCTGGTCCCCCATCTTCCTCGGCGTCAACTCGCCGGCGGAGGAGATCGTGGAGCTGCTGAGCGAGGGCAGGATCGATCTCCTGGCCTTGTCGGTGGGCACCAACCTGGCGGTGGGTGCGGCCAAGGAGCAGATCGCCCTCGTCCGCGCGACTCGTGGACTCGAGGGGGTGCGGGTGCTGGTCGGCGGCGCCCCCTTCAACATGCACCCCGAGCTGTGGCGCGAGGTCGGTGCCGACGGCTGCGCCAGCGATGCTCGTCAGGCGGTCGAGGTCGCAAATCGCCTCGTCGGGGGGTGAACCCAATGCGCCGCACGCAAGGTGGGCCATCTGCGATGGATCATCTGCGATGGATCATCTGCGGGGGGCCATTGGTACGCTCCGCCGCATGAGCACCCTCATAGGAATCGATCTCGGCGGGACCAACATGCAGATCGGCGTCGTCGACGACCGCTGCACGGTGATCGGACGCTGCAGGCGAAAGACTCGCGCCGAACTCGGCGCGAAGGCCGTGATCGAGCGTGTCGCCGAGGGCGTTCGGCGAGCGTGTGAAGACGCCGGGTGCGCCTTGAGCGACATTGCCGCAGTCGGGATCGGAGTGCCGGGAGCCATCGACATGCCCCGGGGCGTCGTTCTCTCGGCCCCCAATCTTCAGTGGTTCGACCTGCCGGTCCGCGAGCTCTTTCAGAAGGCCCTCGGTCGCCCGGTGGTCGTCGACAACGATGTCAACGTGGCCACGTGGGGCGAGGCCAATCTCGGCGCGGGTCGCGGGCACACGGAACTCGCGGGGATCTGGGTGGGAACCGGTGTCGGCGGCGGATTCGTGCTCGGCGGCAAGCTCTATCGCGGCGCGTATCACACCGCGGGCGAGGTGGGGCAGACCATCAGCACCCCCTTCGGTGGTCCGGCGAAGCGCACACTCGAGCAGCACGCCAGTCGCACGGGAATGGTCCACAACCTCGAACTGCTGCTGCTTCAGCACCCGAAGTCGATGCTGCACGAACTGCGCGCGGCCAATGAAGGGCGGATCGGGTCCAAGGAGCTTGCGGCGGCGTACCTCAAGGAAGATCCCGCTGCGGTCGAGGTGATCGAGCACGCGGCGCTCCTGATCGGTGCGTCGATTGCGAACATCGTGACCCTGCTCTCGCTCTCCGCGGTGGTCGTCGGCGGTGGCGTCACCGAGGCCCTCGGGGATCCCTTTCTCAAGCGGATCCGCAAGAGCTTCGACCGCTGGGTCTTCCCCTCGGATCTTCGGGCGTGCACGCTGGTCATCACCGAACTTGTGGATGACGCCGGCGTGCTCGGGGCGGCGCTGCTTGCGCGCGAGCTCGCCCAAACCTTCAACCAGACCTTCAACCAGACCCCGAAGCAGACCTCAAAGCAGAGTTCGAAGCAGAGTTCGAAGCAGAGTTCGAAGCAGAGTTCGAAGCAGACCCCGACGTGATTCGTTCCTGCGCCACCGCCCTCAGCGGTAGTCCTCGAGCTGGCGGCGCTTGGCGTACTGCGACAGGGCGTCGCGGAACGACTCTTCGATTGCCGACTCCAGAGCCTCGTCGTTGATGACCCGGCCAATCGAGACCTCGACGACCAGGCGACCGGAGGCGAGCGCGTCGTCGCCCCTTTGGCGAGTGACGGTCATCACCCCGCGGCGCCCGTCGAGGGTGCGAAGTTCGAAGCGGCGCACCTGAGCGTCGCGCTCCGAGTTCGCCCCCGAGGTCTCCGCGGAGCTGCTCGCAGCGTTCTCCCTGGCTTCCCCGATCTCGCGGACCAGGGCCACTTCGTGTTGATCGCACGCGGTGCTGGCCGCTGCGGGCACGTCTGACCACCGCGCGCCGGAGGGCGCGGTTCGAGTCAGCCGAGTGGCGCCTGGACCGACCGCGTCCGCCATCACCTGCAGGGCCTCGCGACCACCAGAATCGGTCAGTCCGCCCGCCGCCCCCACGGCATCGCCGTCGAGTGGCCTGAGCGAGGTCGTGGCCTCGGGCGAGCGGGCGCAGCCGGATGCCCCCATGCCGAGCCCGATGCCGAGCCCGATGCCAAGCCCCATGCCGAGCCCGATGCCAAGCACGATCCCGCAAGAGGACGCTGCGCCCCGGCTGAGGCGAGGGCTGCCCGGTGGTGCTGAGCCGCGGAGAGGCATTCGTGGCTCAGCGTACAGGGGCTGGGCCCGAGCTGAGGCCGCCCGAAAACTGGGCCACAGATGATCGGTCTTTGATCGGTCAAGTCCGGAAGAGTCTGCTTTAAGTTTATGAATAGTAATGACTTGTGCGTACGCGCGAGCAGTGGACGGGGCTCCGTGAAGAGTTTCACGGGTCCTGCGGTTCAGGACTGACCCGGCGGACGGGTACATTGACGCCCTTCCTCGGAGACGTGGCCCGCGCAGAGGGCCGACTCGCCTGCGACTCGTTCACAGGCACCCTCCCCTGAAGTTTGCATGCTTGGATTCGGCCAAAACACTCGCACTGCAAGCGTCAAGCGGCGTGAAGGCCTCCGCAGGACGGTGCCGCGCCCCGTGGTCGGGCTGGCGGCCCTGCTGCGCCGCCCCGAAGCCGCCAACTGCGTGGTGATCGGGGTCATTGCCACGGTCATCTGTGCGGTCCTCACCGTCTGGTCGACCACCGCCTCCAAGGTCGCGGTCGGGCAGGTCGCCACCGAGACCCGCTTCGTCAGGTCGCCGTACGTCGTCGTCGACGACGAGGCCACCCGCAGCCGCCGCGACGAAGCTCGCCGCGGCGCCCCTCGAATCTACAGCTCGAACGAGGCCTACCTCGGTCGCTTGCGCACTGCTCTCGAGCGTCTGCCCGAGGCGGTCTTCGAGAAGGTCGGCCTCGACGGCGTCGATCAGGAATTGGTGCAGGAGTTCGCCCTGACCGAAGCTCGCGTGCGCAAGCTCCAGGAGTTTGCCCCGAATGCACCGATCTCGCGAAACGAAGAGTGGCGGCGCTGGGTGGACCGCTTCTTCGGCGATGAACTCCTGCGTGATCCGCTGCTCGATCCCAAGGACCGCCAGCTCTTTCTGCTGACCCAGCGGAAGGAGGTGATCCTGCCGACTCCCGCGGGCGCCGAGCACGCCGCAGCCCGACTCACGGTCGCAGGCGAGGGCATCGCAATCGACCAACCAGTGCGGAGCATTGCCGACTGGCTCGTTCGCCTCGCCGAGAACTCCGGCGTGAGCGACGTCGATCTCGCCCAGGTCTTCGTGACGCCGCTCCTCCAGAGCGTGAAGCCCACGGTCCTCTTCAACGAGGCCGAGACCACCCGGCGGGCCGAGGCGGAAGCGGCCGCGGTGGCCCCGGTCGTGCGCGAAGCCAAGCGCGGGGACATGATCTACCTGCGCGGCGACGTCCTCGATGAAGGTCAGGTGCGCCGGGCGATCGAGGAGGGTCAGCAGTACCTGCGCTCGATGGCGCCCCTGCATCGGACCATTGTCATCATCGGCGTCATCGGACTCGGCGGGCTCGTCTTCAGCCTGCTCAGCGCGTATCTCCTGGCCTTCTATCCGCAGATCTGCCGACGACCGCTTCGCCTCGCCGCGATCTATGCGCTGATGCTCGGCCTCGCCGCGGCGGCCCTGGCAATTGCAATCGAAGCGCCGTGGACATTGGTCTTCGTGGCGTCCAGTTCCACGCTCATGGTCGCGATGGTCCTGACCCTCTCCTACGACCGTCGACTGGCGATCTTCGTGTCGACGCTCCACTGCCTGCTCACCAGTCTGCTTCTCGATCTCGGCCCCAGCGCCTTCATCGCCCTGCTCTGCGGCGCCGCAGCGATGACCGTGCAGTTGCGCGAAGTGCGCCATCGCACCGCTCTCATCCAGGCTTCGCTGACGACTGCGGGCGTGCTGGCCCTGGCGATGGCTCTGGCCACAGTGGTCCGCCTTCCCAACCTCGCCGGTCTCGGCGGTGTCGCCGCAGCCGCGTTCTGGGCGGCGACCGCGGCGGTGGCGACAGGCTTCTTCATGCTCGGCATCCTGCCGACACTCGAGCGGGTCTTCGAGATCACCACCGGTCTCACCCTCGCGGAGATGCGCGACCCGAAGCAGCCACTGCTCCGCCAGCTCCAGCAGAAGGCCCCGGGCACGTACAACCACTCGCTGCAGATCGCCAACATCGCCGAGGCCGCCGCGGATGCAATCGGCGCCGACGGGCTTCTGGTGTACGTCGGCGCCCTGTATCACGACATCGGGAAGATGAACAAACCCGAGTATTTCGTCGAAAACCAGGGCAGGGGCCCGAACAAGCACGACAAGCTGAGTCCGGCGATGAGTCTGCTGGTGATCGTCGGTCACGTGAAGGACGGTGTCGAACTGGCTCGCGAGTACAAGCTCCCGCGACGCATCCGCCACTTCATCGAGAGCCATCACGGCACCTCGCTCGTCGAGTACTTCTTCAACGCCGCCCGCGAGCGCGCCGAAGCGTCCGGCGACGGCGAGGAGTCGATCGACGAAGTGCGCTTCCGCTACCCAGGCCCCAAGCCGCAGACCAAGGAAGCAGCGATCCTGATGATCGCCGACGTGGTCGAGTCGGCCACCCGCGCGATGACCGAGCCCAACCCCAGTCGCATCGAAGCACTGGTGCGCTCGCTCGCCCGCCGTCGTCTCGACGACGGCCAGTTCGACGAATGCGACCTCACCCTGCGCGAGCTCACGACGATCGAGGAATCGATCATCAAGAGCATGAACGCCATCTACCACGGCCGCATCAGCTACTCCGGCACCCCGACCTCCCGCGCCGAGCCCGCCACGACCGCACGACCAGCAGTCAGAGCGGGGTGAGGGGACGGACGGGAAGAGGGAGCAGGGAGCAGGGAGCAGGGAGCAGCAATGGGTTGCACGACTGGATGCCAGCGCGGAGTACTTCCGCGAGCGGCTCGAGATGCAGCGCACGCGTCCAATCGTGCAACCCATTGCCATCCCCCCTGCTCCCTGCTCCCTGCTTCCTGCCCCCTCCTCCGTCCCCGAGTGCGTCTCGTCACGCTCGCAGCCCGTCCACAATCCTCCGCATGGCACTGCTCATCGGCAGCTCGCTCGCCTCTTGCGGGGTTCGCCAGATGCCGCGGCGGATGCGGGTGCGGGCTTCGTGGATGACGAAGCGCACTTCGCGGTGGCTGGTCATGTGGGTGAAGGTGTGAATCGACGTCGATGGCGTGATGGACACGCCGGTCTGCGCGGCCAGTGCTGCGGCGACTCGTGCAGGAGAGAGCGGGGCGTCGGACTCGATCGTCGGGGCCTGCCACATCCCCGCCCACAGTCCGCGCCCCGGTCGCTGCTCGACCAGAATGAGGCCTGCGCGGCGCACCAGCACCACGTGGTGATGCACCGTCCGCCGCGCCGCCGCCTGCTTCCGAACCGGGATGCGATCGACCGTGCCGCGCGAGCACGCCTCGCAGGCGAGTCGGACCGGACAGCTCGGGCAATCCGGTGATCGCGGAGTGCAGATCAAAGCCCCAAGCTCCATCACACCTTCGTTGAAGCGTCCGGGCTTCCGCGCCGCCTGCACGAGTTCTTCCGCGCGGCGCCACAGCCACGCGACGGTCTTGGAGGAATCGGCGGCGACGTCGCGGCCGTGAATCCTGAGCAGCACGCGGGCGACGTTGCCGTCGACGATCGGCTCGCGGGCGCCGAAGACAATCGACGCGATCGCCCCGGCGGTGTAGCGGCCGATCCCGGGAAGCGATCGAAGGTCCTCTGCGCTTGTCGGAATCCTCCCCCCATGTCGTGTGACGATGGCCTTCGCGGCCGCGTGCAGCAACCGCGCTCGGCGGTAGTAGCCGAGACCCCGCCAGGCAACGAGCACCTCGCTCTCCGGCGCCGCCGCCAGCGCCGCAATCGACGGGAAGCGATCGAGGAAGGCGATGAACGAGTCGACCACCCGACTGACCTGCGTCTGTTGCAGCATCAGTTCGCTGACGAGCGCCTTGTAGCCGCTGCGCCCTCGTCGCCATGGAAGATCCCGCTCGGCGCTCTCAAACCACGCGGTGATGCTCGCTGCAACCGCCGCGTCATCGACAACACCGAGTGGCCTTGCGGTCTTCGACGGTGCGGCGGGGGGGCGCTTCATGGGAGTCGTCCTGCGGTCGTCATGCGGTCGTCATGCGGTCATCAGGTGCTCGCGGCCAGCACTCGGGTGATTCTGGCCTTGATCGACGGCCATCTGGCAGCCGGCGGCTTGTTGACCGTCAGCCAGTCGTCGCAGAAGAGGACCGAAGTGGCCTCTGCGTCGCGGAAGAGCGCGTGGGCAATCGGATCGGCCGCCGCCGATGCGGCGTCGCGGAAACTCCGCGGCCCCGCGCTGATGGGCCGATCCAACCAGCACTTCATGGCGTTGGGATTGGGGGTGTCCTCGAAGCGGACGATCGTGAAAGGCATATCGGAGCGTATCAGACCCTGCGGAGCGCTCACCGCCTGCGGAGCGCTTACCCCCTGCGGAGCGATCACCCCCTGCGGAGCGATCACCCCCTGCGGAGCGATCACCCCCTGCGGAGCGATCACCCAGTCCCGTACATTGCCGGGTCGTGTCGTCACCAGACATTCTCATCCTCACCGCCGCGAACGCGGCGCAGGCCCGCGGCTACGAGCGCCAGCTTCGCTGGAGGCGCACGCGTGGCGTGCTCGGTCCCGAGACCACGACGCTCGTGGTGCCGGACAGCGATGGTCGGCGAATCGGCTCTGGCGCGTCGACGTTCCTCGCGCTGCGCGCCGCAGCCGCCGTCCTCCACGCCCGATCGCCGCAGGTGCGCTCGCTGATTGCGCTCTTCGCCTCCGCATCGGTCGCCGTCATCCACTCCGGAGGGGATTCGCGGCGTCTTCCGGCGTACGCCGCAATCGGCAAGGTCTTCACCCCGCTCCCGGCAATCGGCCCCGATAGCCTGCCGACCACGATGCTCGACGAAGTGCTGAGGGAACTGCGCGGAGTTGCATCGGAGCGCACGGCGCGTCAAGGGACCGACGGTCGGGCCGGTTGGCGCCCAGGCGCAGTCATCGCATCAGGCGATCTTCTCGTCGGTGGCGTTCGCCTGACGCGGCCGGCTCGCGAGCAGGTGCCCAATCCCAGCTCCAATCCCGTCCACGATCTTGATCCCGATCACGATCAAGGGGTGACCTTCCTGGCCGCACCTCGACCGATGCAGACCGCCACGCGACATGGCGTCTTCGTGACCGACGATTCGGGGCGGGTTCTCGACTTTCTTCAGAAGCCCGACGCGGTGACCGCTGCACGGCGCGGCGCCGTGCGCCCGGGCCGCGGACGACGTGCATGGCCGCTCGTGGATACCGGAGTGGTCTCGCTCTCGCCGCGCGCAATCGCCCGCTGGCTCGCAGCAGCGGGGGTCACGCTGGGCCGCAATGGTCTCAAGACTCGTGGGCTCCTTCGCGAAGTCGAGCGTGGGACGGCTCCGCCGATTGACCTCTACCTCCACGTCTTCGCCTGCTTCGCTGAACGCATCGACGCGGCCCGCTACTGCGACGACTGCGGGGTCGGCAATCCCGCGGCCCGGCGCACGCTGCTGGCCATGCGGCGGGGCCTGCGCGGGCGCCCGGGGTCGGGTGTGCGGGTCGAACGCCTTGAGAGCGCCGCGTTCTTCCACGTCGGCACCACCCGTGAACTGCTCGAGCGGAGCACCGCCACCACGAGCGACAACGAGCCGATCCGCCGCTCGCAGCGCACCGCGAGCACGTGGTCGAGCCGCGCGACCGCACCGTGCCTCATCGGCAGCGTCGTCACTGGCGTGCTTCGTGGGGGTGAGCGTTCGGTGATCGAAGGCTGTGAACTCGACGAGGGAATCGTTCTCGAAGGTGACAACCTGCTCGTCGGCATCCCCCGCGGCGCCGGGCGTCTCACGCTTCCTCGTGGCGCAGGACTTGCGGCATTGCCGGTCGGACAGCGTCACTGGGCGGTGCTGGCGTTCTCCGTGCTCGATGACTTCAAGACCTCGGTCCGAGACGGGGGCACGATCGGCGGCGTGCGCATCGACCAACTGGTGCGACACGATCCCGCGACATGGCACTCGCTCGCACGAGCTGACGACGAGCGCAGCGCCTTTGAGCTTCGTCTTTGGAGCGTCGGGATGCTTCGCGAGTCGCTGGAGTCGGCGAGGCAGTTCCTGGTGGGGCAATCGCAGTCGCAAGTGGCGGGCGCGGCTGACTCGGGCTCGACGCGGGTTGCGCGTCCACGGGCGTCGCTTCGCGAGCTGCTGGCGCGGGTGAATCACACCCGCCTGATCGCCCAGCGGGCCGAGCTCGCGACCCGCGGCGCACTCGCGACGTTGGAGGTGGCCGTCGAGAATCCCCGTGTCGATTCCGCCGCGCTCGGCCGGTTGATCGAGTCGCAGGAATCTGGCGCTGCCGCTCGAGCGACGGCAATCTCACGTTTGGAGCGCTATGCCCACGCGAGCGATTCGCCGCTGTTGGCGGCACGAGCGCTCTTCATGGCCGCCGCACTCGACCCTGTCGCAACGCGTCGCGGTCACTCACGGCCGAGCGCGAGCGACCGGCGCTGCGGCGGTCACCGCGAGGAAGCGTTTCAGTTCGTTGCCCGCGGCGTATCCGAGGCCGTCGATCCGCCGCAGGGGCCGCTGCAACTTCGCGGCAGGGTCGGTGATCGCGTGCTGGTCAGCTCTCCTGCGCGAATCGATCTCGCCGGCGGCTGGTCCGACACGCCGCCGATCTGCAACCTGTATGGCGGACGCGTCGTCAACGCGGCGGTGTCGCTCGACGGTCGATTGCCGATCTCGGTGACCATCACCCGAATCGCCGAGCCGGTCATTCGGATCCACAGTCTCGACGCCAAGGTCGCCGTCGAGCTGAGCGATGTGACGGAATTGCGAGCCTTCCACAATCCGCACGATCCGACGGCGCTGGCTCGGGCTGCCCTCTGCCTCATGGGGTTTGGGCCCTCGGGGGCGAGGGGATCACTCCGTGCCCATCTCGCCCGCGCGGGCGGCGGGATTGCGCTCGAGATGCGCTCATCCGTGCCGCGTGGCTCGGGTCTTGGCACCAGTTCGATTCTCGCCGCGGCCGTGATTCGGGCGCTTTCCACAGTTCGGGGAGAGCGCTCCAGCCGCGGCGAGGTGATTGCCCTCACCAGTGCCACCGAGCAGATGATCTCAACCCGCGGGGGATGGCAGGATCAGGTGGGAGGGATCGTGCCCGGCTTCAAGTGTGCGACGACCGAGCCAGGGGCACGCCAGCATCCGGCAATCGAGGCAATCCGTGTGGACAGCCAGCTCGAACAGCAGCTTCGGAGCCAAGCGATCCTCTGCTTCACGGGCGTTCATCGCATGGCTCGCGGCATCCTCGAGACCGTGGTCGCCCGTGTGGTCGGGGGCGAGCGGGACGCCGTCGAGGCAATCGTCGAGCTCCGCGACAACGCGATGCGCATGCGGGACGCGCTTTGCGCAAGCGATCTGGACGCAGTGGCGCGGGAACTTGCGCGGTACGGGCGACTCAAGCGCACCGTCGACCCCGCCTCGTCGCTTCGTTCGGTTGACGCCTTCACCACCGCCCACCACCGCGACATGGCCGGCTGGACCTTCTGCGGCGCCGGCGGTGGGGGATTCGTGCTGCTCCTCGCTCCCTCCGCCGCGAGCGCGGCGCGGCTGCGCCGAGCGCTCACCCGCGACCCGCTCCATCCCCGGGCGCGGATCTTCGAGTTCGAGTTCGACCGAGGCGGAGTGACGGTCAACCGCGGGTGACGCGATTGGGCGATCAGCCGTTGCGCCGACGCGGCGCGCTTGGAAGACGTGCTTGGACGACGTCCTCGGGTGGCGTGTTCGGGTGACACACTTCGCAGGCGACACACTGCGCAGGCGACACACTGCGTGCCAACATGACTGAGACAGTTTCGCTCTCCGAGTTTAATGTGCAGGGCGCAAGGAGATTCCCGATGATCGATCCGAACGGCACCCGCACGGTTCCCCGGGAGGGGAGCCCGGAGCGCAGCGCAGGGCTCCCCTCCCGGGGAACCGTGCCCGCCGCCGACCCCGAGGTCCTCGCTCGCGCCACCCGCCGATGCTTCAGCGCCGACTACAAGCAGCGCATCGTCCAGGAGGCTGACGCCTGCACCGTCCCCGGTCAGATCGGCTCGCTGCTTCGACGCGAGGGCATCTACTCCTCGATCCTCGCCCTCGCCGCGAGTGCGTCAGACTGGGAGTGCGTCAGACTGGACACGCACGTTTCGCCCTCGGCGTGCGTCACGCGTCAGACTGGACACGCACGTTTCGCCCTCGGCGCGTCAGACTGGAGGGGCGCGTCAGACTGGACACGCACGTTTCGCCCTCGGCGCGTCAGACTGGACGCGTCAGACTGGACACGCACGTTTCGGAAGTTGTCAACAATGCGCGTCAGACTGGACACGCACGTTTCGCCCTCCGTGCGCGTCAGACTGGACACGCACGTTTCGCCCTCCGCAAGACTGCGCATGCGTCAGACTGGACACGCACATGCGTCAGACTGCGTCAGACTGGACACGCACGTTTCGCCCTCCGCACGTTTCGACCTCGTCCGCGCGGACGAGGTCGGTCGGCGTCCCAGACGGCAGTGCGGCATCCCGCCCGCTCCCCGGCGGGGCCGAGCGGGACGCCTTGCCGGGTCGTTTGGCTCGTGTCGACGCCGATCGGTCCGGTACGGGCCATCCGGGCCGCCCGCGTGAGGAAGCTGGCCGGCCTGCTTGCCCGCGAAAGAGTCGCCTGTATACTCGCCGATCTCAAAACCGGACCCGGTCAGCCGACTGGTCAGCCGGAAGCTATTGCGGGCGTAGCTCAGTGGTAGAGCGTCACGTTGCCAACGTGAATGTCGAGGGTTCAAGTCCCTTCGCCCGCTTGCTTTACGAAAGGGCCCGCCACCGAGCGGGCCTTTTCGCTGCACCGGCGGCTTTCGCCGCTGTGAGACGTTGGGGGCTCCGGGTCCGGACGAACGCGTGCAGGATCATCCCCGCTCAGCGCATCACGCTGGCTACCGGTTGCATCGGTTGATCGCAACGACACGGCTTCTGCGTCGACGCTCTGCCTC
>ENA-ORBV01005983-ORBV01005983.1-microbial-mat-metagenome-genome-assembly--contig:-NODE-5983-length-21796-cov-4.631198_pt1 | contig 21796 bp, 16 predicted proteins | sample MGYA00237777_ERZ505514 | MGnify/ENA primary metagenome ERZ505514 (study PRJEB26160, sample SAMN06269048) | microbial mat metagenome | isolation source: Oligotrophic lake microbial mat | place... | reverse complement strand
GTGTATAAGAGACAGTCCCCCGACAACGCCACCGTCACATGCTGCCGCGTCATCCGCGACACCAGCAGTGTCGGCAACTGCGAGGAATCGGCCATCGGCTCGTCATACAGCTCCGGCAGTCGCGTCACGAACTCCAGCGCATCATCTCCCCTCACCATCAGCTCCGTATGCTCGGTGCCAAGGTGCTCGGCCACCTGCTTCGCAAAGCCGGCTTCGTTGAAACGCGGGTCGTCGAACCCGATCGTGAACGTGCGCACCGGGCGCGAGGACTGGGCCTGCATCAGGGCGACGATCAGTGATGAATCGATGCCGCCGGAGAGAAAGGCGCCGAGCGGAACGTCAGCCACCATCTCATCGCGCACGATCGGGCGCAGGACGGCATCGAGGGCCGACGCGATTTCCTCGCTGCTGCCCTGGATGGGATCGGCAAGACCGGCCCGCGCGGCAGACTCCGCCGACCAATACACGACTTCTCGCGGTGGCTGGCCGGCGCGCAGCTGGATCATCGTACCGGGCCGGACCTTGTGAATGCCTTCGTAGATCGATGCCGGGGCCTGGATGTAGCCGTGCCGCAGGAACTGGGCGACGGCGGGGATGCTGACCGACGCCTGCCAGCCTGCGAAGCCGCGCAGTGCCTTGAGCTCGGATCCGAACAGCCAGTTGGTCCCGACCTGACCGTAGAAAAGCGGCTTTTCGCCCAGACGGTCGCGGATCAGCCAGAGCACGCGTTCCTGCCGGTCCCACACGGCTATGGCGAACATCCCGGCGAACCTGGGAATGCTGCCCTCGATGCCCCACCGATCGAACGCCCCCAGCAGCACCTCGGTATCGCTATGCCCCCTGAACTGATAACCAGCCTGGTCGAGCTCGGCACGAATCGGCGCATAATTGTAGGCCTCGCCATTGAACGCGATCACGTACCGCGCGCTGGCCGAATGCATCGGCTGCGCACCGAGCGGTGAAAGGTCGATGATCGAGAGGCGTCGGTGGCCGAGTGCGACGCGGGCGTCGTGGTCACACCAGGCGCCGTCGGCATCGGGGCCGCGGTGGGCGATGGCGTCGGTCATGGCTTTCACCGACGCTTCGGGGGAACCCGTCGCGGGCTGCCCGAGAAATCCTGCGATCCCGCACATATCGATCAGCGTTCTGGAGGGTAGCGAAAAGTCGTGGTCGGCCCGTCGCAAGGTACAGCGGCCCTGCGCGCGAAGCTCCGGATGCAGACTGGCGAGAGCCGTGCCATGTCACCATCGCGTCATGAGTAGGTCGCGCTGCTAAGTTCGGACACAGCTTATGTCCCGTTCGGCTGACGGCCCCTCCGGGGCGTCCTCCCCGTCGCGGGCCGCGTGTGCTCGCGCCGGGACCTGCCCGGCGCGCAACCCTCCAGTGTGGAGACGCAGGATGAGTGACACGATGGCTGGTAGCAACCTCGAGCTCCGCGACAGCCGCACGGGCAACGGCTACAGCGCCCCGATCACCACCGAAGGGCCGGAGGGGGACACGTACGTGCGCGCCGCCGACCTGAAGCAGGTGAAGCTCGGTGATCCAGGTGAATTCGGCCTGCTGAGCTACGACCCGGCGTTCATGAACACGGCCAGCTGCAAGAGCGCCATCACCTTCATCGACGGTGACAAGGGGATCCTGCGCTATCGCGGCTACCCGATCGAGCAGCTGGCCGAAAAGGCCACCTTCCTCGAGGTCGCCTACCTGCTGCGGCACGGCGAGCTGCCGACTCAGTCGGAATACGATGTCTGGGTCCACGACATCACCTTCCACACCTACGTGCACGAGAACATCCGGAAGTTCCTCGAGGGGTTCCGGTACGATGCACATCCGATGTCGATGCTCTGCTCGTCGGTCGCCGCATTGAGCAGCTTCTATCCATCGGCGCACAACGTCTTCGATCCGAAGGAACGCTACGTCTCGGTGATCCGGCTGCTGGCGAAGTTGCCGACCCTGGCGGCGTTTGCGTACCGCCACGTGAAGGGGCTGCCCACCATCTACCCCGACAACCAGCTCAACTACGGCGAAAACTTTCTGTCGATGGTCGCTCGCATGAGCGAGCCGAAGTACGAAGCCAATCCGGTGTTCAGCCGCGCGCTCGAAGTGCTCTTCATCCTGCACGCCGATCATGAACAGAACTGCTCCACCAACGCAGTGCGGGCGGTGGGGTCGAGTCATGTCGATCCGTTCAGCGCGGTCTCGGCAGGAATCGCGGCCCTCTTCGGCCCGCTGCATGGCGGCGCCAATGAGCAGGTGCTGCGGATGATCAAGGAGATCGAGCACGTGAAGAACGTGCCGGCCTTCATCGAGGCGGTGAAGAGCGGCAAGGGGCAGAAGCTGATGGGCTTCGGGCACCGCGTGTACAAGAACTACGATCCGCGCGCACGGATCGTGAAGAAACTGGCCGATCAGGTGTTCGCCCAGATCGGCATCGACAAGGATCTCGAGATTGCGCTCGAGCTCGAGCGGATCGCCCTCTCGGACGAATACTTCATTGCGCGCAAGCTCTATCCGAACGTCGACTTCTACACCGGGTTGATCTACCGCTCGATGGCCTTCCCGACCGACTTCTTCACCGTGTTGTTCGCGGTGGCGCGTACCGCAGGCTGGCTGGCGCAGTGGGAAGAGATGCTCGATGACAAGGAACAGAAGATCGCGCGGCCGCGGCAGATCTACATCGGGCACGGGGAGCGGGAGTATGTCGATCCGCTTTTGAACAAGTTCCCCCGCGCGAACAAGGATTCGCTTCGCAAGTGACGAGTGCCGTGGACGCGTTGCAACGCGTGGAGCTGCCGGCGGCCTTCACGATCGCCTGCGAGCTGTTCCTCAGTTTCGCCGACCTTTCACAGAACGCGAGCTGACCCCGGATGACAACTTCGAACGACCGTCGCGGTATCGTCCTCGCCGGTGGGTCGGGCACGCGGTTGTATCCGATCACGCAGGCGGTCAGCAAGCAACTGTTGCCCGTGTACGACAAGCCGATGATCTACTATCCGCTCACCACGCTGATGCTGGCACAGGTGCGCGAGGTGCTGCTGATCACGACACCGCATGAGCAGACGCTGTTTCAGCGGCTGCTTGGCGATGGGTCGCAGTGGGGGATGTCACTGGAGTATGCCGTGCAGCCGTCGCCGGACGGACTGGCGCAGGCATTCATCATCGGCCGGGAGTTCATCGGCGATCGGACGAGTTGCCTGGTGCTCGGTGACAACATCTTCTACGGTCACGACCTGTCGGCGACGCTGCAGCGGACCAATGCGCGCGACGACGGCGCGACGGTATTCGGATACCGCGTGAGCGACCCTACGGCATACGGCGTGGTGGAGTTCGATGCTGATGGTCGCGCCATCGGGATCGAGGAGAAACCGACCCATCCTCGCTCGAACTACGCCGTGACGGGACTGTATTTCTACGACCGGCGCGTCTGCGACATTGCCGCCGCGATACGGCCGTCCGCGCGCGGTGAGCTGGAGATCACTGACGTGCATCGCGCCTACCTCGAGCTCGGGCTCCTGAATGTCGAGATCCTCGGCCGCGGCACGGCGTGGCTCGATACGGGATCCCACGAATCGCTGCTGCAGGCCGGCCAGTTCATCGAAACCATCGAGCAGCGCCAGGGATTGAAGGTGGCGTGCCCCGAAGAGATTGCGTGGCGCCTCGGCTGGATCGATGATGCGCAGGTCGAACGGCTGGCGGCACCGTTGCGCAAGACCGGCTACGGACGGTACCTGACGGCAATGCTGACGGAAGGACGCACCCGATGAAGGTGACGCGTCTTGCGATTCCCGACGTCTGCCTGATCCAACCGCACGCATTCGGCGACGCCCGGGGATTTCTGCTCGTCTCCTGGCAGGACGATGTCTTCCGGCGCGAAGTGGCCGACGTGACGTTCGTGCAGGACAACCAGAGCCGATCGCAACGGGGTACGCTGCGTGGCATGCACTTTCAGGGCGAATACACGCAGGGGAAGCTGATCCAGTGCACCGTGGGACGCATCTGGGATGTCGCGGTCGATGTGCGCCGCGCATCGCCGACATTCGGAAAATGGGTCGCCGCCGAGTTGTCGGACGAGAACCATCACCAACTCTGGATTCCGCCAGGCTTTGCGCATGGATTCCTGGTGCGCTCGGAGACTGCCGACATGCACTACAAGGTCACCGATCGCTATCACCCGGCGAGCGAGCGCACCCTGCGCTGGGACGATGCGACGGTGGGCGTGACGTGGCCGCTGCCGGATGGTGTTGCTCCGCTGCTGTCACTAAAGGATGCAGCCGGAACCAGTTTTGCAGCGCTCGAGGCGTTGCCGTGACGCGACCCGTCATGATTACCGGCGCCGCCGGGCAACTCGGCTATGAGTTGCAACGCACGGCGCCCAAGGGAACGCCGGTGGTGGCGGTGGACATCGAGCAACTCGATCTCACTGCGCCGGATGCCGTCGAAGCGTTCGTGGCGGCACATCAGCCGTCAGTGATCATCAACGGCGCCGCGTACACGGCGGTCGATCGCGCCGAGGAACAGCCCACGCTGGCCTACGCGGTGAATGTGGCGGCGGCGGCGACGCTGGCGCAGTCCGCGGCCCGGCACGGCGCCCGCATGATCCAGATCTCGACCGATTTCGTCTTCGGTGGCGCGACTGGTCGGCCCTGGCGTCCGGATGACATGACGGCGCCCGAGTCGGTGTATGGCACCACCAAGCGCGATGGCGAGCGCGCGGTGCTCGACGCGCTGGGCCCGCAGGCGCTGGTGATTCGCACCGCCTGGCTCTACTCGGCACATGGCGGGAACTTCGTCAAGACGATGCTGCGGCTGATGCGAGAGCGCGACGACGTCCGTGTGATCGCCGACCAGATCGGCACGCCGACGTGGGCGAACTCGCTGGCCCGGACGCTCTGGGCCGCCGTGGCGCGACCGCACGTCGCCGGCGTCCTGCACTGGACGGATGCCGGTGTCGCCGGTCGGTACGACTTCGCCGTCGCCATCCAGGAAGAGGCGCTGGCGCTGGGGCTTCTGACACGTGCGGTGCCGGTGTCCGCCATCACGACCGACGACTATCCCACCCCCGCCCGGCGCCCATCATACAGTGTGCTCGACAAGACCGACACAACGCGAGCGCTCGGCGAAACGCCGAGGCACTGGCGCGCGAACCTTCGGCAGATGCTCGGCGAGCTGACCGATGCGTAGACTGCTCGTCACCGGCGGCGCCGGATTCATCGGCGCAAACTTCGTGCACCATTGGCTGTCGGTGAATGTCTCGACACAGATCGTGGTGCTCGATGCGCTGACGTACGCGGGCAACCTGGCCAGCCTTGGTCCGGTGCTGGACGATCCGCGGCTCGAGTTCGTGCATGGCGACATCACGACCGAAGGGCTGGCGGCGCGCCTGCTGCGCGAGCATCAGCTCGACACGATCGTGCATTTTGCGGCCGAGTCGCATGTCGATCGCTCGATTCACGGTCCGGATGCATTCGTGACGACGAATGTGCTCGGGACGCACGAGCTGCTGAAGGCGGCGCGGCAGGTGTGGCAGGTGGAGCGGGGCGTTCCAGGGCCGCACCGCTTCCATCATGTGTCGACCGATGAGGTGTACGGGTCACTCGGCCCGGATGACGCGCCGTTCACCGAGACGACCGCCTACGCACCGAACTCGCCGTATTCAGCCACCAAGGCGGCATCGGACCACCTCGTGCGTGCGTATCACCACACCTTCGGGCTGCCGGTCACCACCAGCAACTGCTCGAACAACTACGGCCCGTATCACTTCCCCGAGAAACTGATTCCGCTGCTGATCGTGAACATCCTCAGCGGCAAGCCGTTGCCCGTGTACGGCGATGGCCGGAATGTGCGCGACTGGTTGTTCGTGCGTGATCATGCCCGCGCGATCGAAGCCGTCATCGAGCGCGGCCGCGAGGGTGAGGTCTACAACGTGGGTGGCAAGAACGAATGGGCCAACATCGACATCGTGCGTCTCGTCTGCGCGCTGGTGGACGCGGCGATTCTGGCTGATGCGTCGCTCGCCGATCGATTTTCCTCGAGTCCGGCGGCGGCAGGGCGGCGCGCAGAGGACCTGATCACGTTCGTCACAGACCGGCCCGGCCATGATCGGCGGTACGCGATCGATCCTTCGAAGATCGAGTCCGAGCTCGGCTTCGCTCCGCACGAAACGTTCGAGTCCGGCATTCGCCAGACGGTGCAGTGGTTCCTGGCGAACGAGTCGTGGTGGCGGGCCGTGATGGATGGATCGTATCGCCAGTGGATCGAGGCGAACTGTCAACGAGATGAACTGAAGGTGCGTACGCGCTGAGATTGGCCCGGACCGTGCGGTGCCACTGTCGCGATCGTCCATGCTCCGTCGCGCGCGGAACGTACTTGCGAGCATTTTCCTTCTCAACGTGACGACACCTCCGACGACTGCGCTGCCCTGGTGGCAAGACCGGCTCCTGATAGGTGTCGCGGTCGTCCTTGCAGGCTGGAGCGCGTTGGCGTTGACCTGGCCGCTCTCCGGCGACGCCGGCGTGTTCGCCTGGATGGCCGATACGGTCTATCGCGGTGGCGCGCCGTACACCGATGCATGGGACACCAAGGGACCGTCGGCCTGGCTGCCAGCCTTGCTCGTGCAATCGGTCTTCGGCCGCGTCGCATGGGCCATCCGACTGTTCGATTTCGCGATGGTCCTGTCGGCGCTGGTCGCCATGAGGTCGATTGCCCGTCGCCTGGGCCAGCCTGGGTCCGGCCGCATCGCGATCGCACTATACGCGCTCTGGTACTCGAGTCTGGACTACTGGAGCAGCGCGCAACCCGATGGCTTCGTCGCCTCGTGGCTCGCCGTCGCATGCGCTTGCGCAATCACGGGCGGTTCGATCGGGGTGCTCGTGGCGGGAATGCTGGTCGGCGCGGCGACGCTGGCAAAACCCTTCTATCTCGGTTACGCCGTCGTGCTGTGGATCATCGTGGCATCGATCGGGGAGCAGAGCAGGGCCCGGCGTGTGTGGCATGCGGTGCTGGTTGCGATCGGAATCGCGAGTGCCATCGCGCTGCTGCTGCTGTTTCTGAAGCAGCGGAAGGGGCTCGATGGCTTCTTCGAAGTGCAGCGCTGGAACCGCGACGTGTATGCGGGGCTGGGCGATCCGTGGCTGACGCGCATTCCGGCGATCTTCAAGGGAATGCTCCTCATGCCGTGGGGCATTGTGGCACCGATCGCGCTGTTCGGCGCGATCCGGCCAACGCGCTCCCATCGCCGGACGATTGCGGCCCTGGCGGTTGGCTTTCTTGGTGCAGTCGCCGGCGTCATGCTGCAGGGGAAGGGGTGGCAGTACCACTGGCTGCCGATGTTGCCGTTTCTGGCACTGCTGGCCGACATAGGCTTCGCCGCGTTGCGCACCGAAACTGCCGGTGAGATCGCCGGTCGGTTTCGCAGGCTCGCGCTTCTGCTGGCGCTGGCGGTCGCCGGCATCACGCCGCTGCAGCAGTTCTGGCGCTGGTCGCGCTCGCGTGTCTCGCCAGAGACCATCGCCACCTATGAAAGGCGCGAGTTTCGATACTACGGCCGGCAGCCTGGTTCGGTGTACGCGATCGTGGACAGCCTCACGCGTGGCATGGCCAACCCGCCGGAGCTGCTCGTCTGGGGCATGCACATGGCGCCGCAGTTCCTTCGCGGGATGCATGTTCCAACCCGGTACGCGGTGATCCGGCCGCTGTACGACGGGCCGGGCTCAGCGTTCCGCAAGCAGTATCGCGAGGCGTTCGAACGCGAGCTCGAAACCGCACCGCCCCGCTGGTGGCTGCAGCCGACGCCGGCGCTGATGGCCGAGGAGCCGGAGCTGCAGGGTCACGACATCGAGTTGTATCCGGAGGCAGCGGCCGTGCTGCACTCGCAGTACCGGCTGACGGGGCAGACGGCGGAGTGGATGATTTATGAGCGGTTCACCGAGCTCAGTCCGGAATGATTCGTCGTGCCGATCGACCGATCTCTCGTTGACGATGGTTGAAACGACGGAGGAGAAATCCGGACGGACGCACAGTATCGATCTGCTGCGTGGCATCGCATGCGCGTCGGTCGTCCTATTTCACTACCTGTCACGTGCGCCAAGGGCTGGTTGGATGATCGACGTCCCGTTCCGAGGCTTCGAACCGCTCGCGCAATACGGCTACCTCGGCGTCCATCTGTTCTTCATGGTCAGCGGCTACGTGATCTTCTTGTCGGCAATCGGCCGTTCTCCCCGTCGGTTTGTGGCTTCCCGCGTCGCGAGGCTCTATCCGGCACTCTGGGTTTCAGCTACCTTGACCATGCTTCTGCTCGTTGCCAGAAACGATTCTCGCTTTCTTGTCGGCTGGACGGAGTATCTTTGGAATCTGACGCTGATTCCCCAGTACGTCGGAGCGCGATATGTCGATGGCGCCTACTGGTCGCTAGCCGTCGAATTGCAGTTCTACTTTTTCGTCTGGATTGCCTTGCGTACCGGATGGATCAAGCGCGTTGAGTGGCTGCTCTTTGCGTGGTTGTTGCTCGGTGTTGTCGACGCGATTCGCCCGACCTATCCGGCTGAGCGTTGGCTGATCGCGAACTGGGCGGGGCTCTTTGTCATTGGCGCGACGACATTTCTGATCTCTGTGCGCGGATGGTCCCTAGCACGCGGCGCGCTGCTTGCATCGGCCGTGGTGACATCGCTTTGGCACGCAGTGCACGAGGCCAATCGCCTCACGCCAGAATGGCAGGGAGTTGGACCGAATCCCTCGACCGCCGTCATGATCGTCCTTGCGTCAGCGATCGCATTCGTGCTGTGCGGGACTGGCCGAGTGAGGATGCGCAAATCTGCGTTGACGACGATCTCGGGGAATCTCACCTACCCAGTCTATCTTATCCATCAGTTCGCAGGCTATGCGTTGTATGGCATTCTCCTCGAACGAACGCGGTCACCGGTGATCTCGCTCGTCGGTACGATTGTCGTCGCGGTAGCCACCGGCGCGTTGATCCACTACTTCGTCGAGCGGCCGCTCGGTCCGGTGCTGCGTCGAATTGTCAGCGAACCCCGGACTTCGACTTCCGGTTTGCAGCTCCCCTAAGCGCTTGTCCTACGCTGGCTGGTCGTGCATACGTCCCACAGCCATTCCGCACCGGACACACCCCGCAGTGCATCACCCGCGCCGTGCACACCAGCGCGCCAATCTCCATCAGCGCCTGATTGTGCGTCCACACGGCGTCCCGCCTGGTGGGCAGTGACCGCTCGGCCAACTCCCACAGCGCCTTCTCGGTAACGGCCACCTTCCGTTTCGCCCTCGGCAGAAAGACGCGCTGCAGCACGCGCGCAACGTTCGTGTCCACCAGCGGCGCCCGACGGCCGTAGGCAAAACTCGAGACGGCACCGGCCGTGTATCGACCGATCCCCGGCAGGGCATTCAGTGCGGCCGCGTCCGACGGCAGTGTCGCGGCGGGATCTGCACCGTCTCGCGTGACGAGCCGCGCGGTGCGATGGAGGTTGCGCGCCCGGGCGTAGTAGCCGAGCCCCTGCCAGGCCGCTTCCACCTGCGTCACCTCGGCGACGGCAATGGTATGCAGCGTGGGGAATCGCGCCAGGAACTGATGCCATCGCGGCACCACGCGCAGCACCTGGGTCTGCTGAAGCATCAACTCGGATACGAGGATCGCGTACGGATCGCGCGTGCGCCGCCACGGCAGATCACGCGCATTCCGCTTGTACCACGCCCGAAGCAGACGACCGAACCGCCGCAACCCGTCATCGCTGACGCGCGCGGCGGGAGATTTCGGCCGTGATCGCTTCCGGGCAGGCAGGGTCAGCTTACTCGCTTCGTCTTCTTGCGCAGAAAATCCATCAGCACGAACTGGCCGAGGCTCATGGTGTTGGTGAAATACGCCTTGCCCCGGGAGATGGCGGAGACCCGCTTCACGAACTCCACCAGTGCATGGTCGCGTGCCAGCATGAAGGTGTTGATCGTGATGCCATTGCGGCGGCAATCCGCCACTTCCTTGAGCGTCTGGCCGATCACGTTCATGTCCAGACCCATGCTGTTCTTGTAGATCTGTCCATTCGGCATCGTCAACGCACTGGGCTTGCCGTCGGTGATCATCACGATCTGGCGCATGTCCTTCTTCTGCGACAGGAGAATGCGGCGTGCGAGTTTCAGCCCTTCGGCGGTGTTGGTGTGGTACGGCCCCACCTGCGCGCCCGCCAGCGCCGCCAGGGGAATCTCCTCGGCGCTGTCATGAAACAACACCACGCGGATGGTGTCGCCGGGAAACTGCGTCCGGATCAGGTGGGTCAGTGCCAGTGCGACCTTCTTCGCCGGCGTGAAGCGGTCCTCGCCGTACAGAATCATCGAGTGCGACGTGTCGAGCATCAGCACCGTGGCACAACTCGACCGGTATTCCGATTGCCGTACCATCAGATCGCTGTACTCCAGATCCATCGGTACATCCAGCGATCCGGTCCGCAGCATCGAGTTCTTGAGCGTCTCGTTGACATCCAGATTGAGGACGTCGCCGAACTCGTAGGGCCGGCTCCACGCGTCGCTCTCGATCCCGGTGGCGAGGTATGGCGTGTCATGGCTGCCGAAGGTGCTCTTTCCGAATGACCCGAGGATGTTGCGCAGCGACTTGTAGCCGAGGAAGTCGACGCCTTTCTGTGACAGGTTGAACTGCACGTCCTTGCTGGCGGCGTGCGCCAGTCCGCCCTTGCCGGTGACGTTCTGGTTCAAGTCGGCGGTCTTGGGCGGGAGCGTGGCGTTGATGAAGCCGTCGGCGATCAGGCGCTGCACGATCTGGTCGAGCAGCTCGCTCAGTTTCGCCTGCGAGTCCTCGTCGCCGTCGCCACGCAGCGCTTCGAGCATCTCCGGCGTGAACTGGCCGCTCTCGATCAGCGCATTGAGGATGGCTTCCTTGAGGGCATCCATCGAACGGTCGGCTGGATCCTCGTCGCTGCCCCAGTGCGGGTTGTAGCCCGCCGACTCGGCAAAGCCGCTCTGGAGGAGGAAATCCGACAAGCCATCGAGCAGCGCCTGCAGATCGACCGCATCCGCCAGCTCGGGGTTGTACTTGGTGTAGGTATGGAACTTCATGCTCCCTCCGCGTCGGCGAGTCGACGCACCTGATGTGCGACGCATTCCTGATCATAACATCCCGAGGCGAGGACTCGTGCCCCGGGCAGGGAATACCCCGCCGGCCGTGTGCCGCGCCAAACGGCGGTCGCGGGGCTATTTTGCCATTCTCGACTTCACTCCGTCCCAGCCGTCATGTCCCTCGTCATCCCTTCTCGCGCGCTCCCCATCACCGGTCGACCGATCCGCTTCGGTCTGGTCGGCTGCGGGCGCATCTCGGCCAGCCACATCGGCGCCATTCAGGCCCACAGCACGCGCGCCGAGCTGGTGGCGGTCTGCGATGTCTCGGGCGAACGGCTTCAGGCCGCGGCAGAACAGACCGGCGCGGCGGCCTATGACTCGCTCGAGGGGTTGCTGGCGCATGAGCCGGCGGTCGATGCGGTGATTCTTGCCACGCCCAGTGGGATGCATGCGTCCCAGGCCATCGCGGTCGCGGCCGCGGGCCGGCACGTGATCACGGAGAAGCCCATGGCAACCAGGTGGCAGGACGGCAGGGCGATGGTTTCCGCCTGCGACAGCGCCGGTGTGCATCTGTTCGTCGTGAAGCAGAACCGTCGGAACCCCACGCTGCAGCTGGTGAAGCGCGCCATGCAGAAGCGGCGCTTCGGCAAGATCTACATGGTGAATGTGAATGTCTTCTGGACGCGGCCGCAGAGCTACTACGACAACTCGGCCTGGCGTGGCACCTGGGAGTTCGATGGCGGCGCCTTCATGAACCAGGCCAGCCACTACGTCGACCTGCTCGACTGGCTGATCGGTCCCGTCGAAAGTCTGCAGGCCTACACCGCGACGCTCGCTCGCAACATTCAGGTGGAAGACACCGGCGTGCTGTCGATTCGCTGGCGCACGGGCGCGCTCGGCTCGATGAACGTGACCATGCTCACCTACCCGAAGAACCTCGAGGGCTCGATCACGATCCTCGGCGAGAAGGGAACGGTCCGACTCGGCGGCGTGGCGGTGAACAAGATCGAGCACTGGACGTTCGAGGAGAGCGATCCGGATGATGATCTGGTCGCACAGGCGAGCTACGACACGACGTCGGTGTATGGCTTCGGACACCCGCTCTACTATGACAACGTGATCAGTTCACTGCGCGGGGAAGCGGAACCCGATACCGATGGGCGCGAAGGGTTGCACTCCCTGGAACTGCTGATCGCCACCTACCTCAGCGCGCGCGATGGCAAGCGGGTGGCGCTGCCCCTGGAGTACTGAAATGGCGGTGACGATTCATTCGACGGCGATCGTGGATGACGGCGCGGTGATTGGCGACGGCTCGCGGGTCTGGCACTGGGTGCACATCAGTGCCGGCGCACGCATCGGCGAACGGTGCTCGTTCGGCCAGAACGTGTTCGTTGGCAACCGCGTCATCATCGGTGACAACTGCAAGGTGCAGAACAACGTGTCGATCTACGACAATGTGACGCTCGAGAACGATGTGTTCTGCGGTCCGAGCATGGTCTTCACGAATGTCTACAACCCGCGGTCGGCAGTGTCACGCAAGGACGAGTATCGTGATACGCTGGTTCGCCAGGGGGCAACTCTCGGCGCGAATTGCACGATCGTCTGCGGTGTCACGATCGGCGCCTTCGCCTTCGTCGGGGCGGGGGCGGTGGTCAATCACGATGTTCCATCGTACGCGCTGGTGGTTGGCGTACCAGCGCGACAGATCGGATGGATGAGCGAACATGGCGAACGGCTTCCCTTGCCGCTGACCGGTGATGGCGAGGGCGCCGACCCGGTGACCGGCCAGCGTTACGCGCTGCGGGCGGGCACCGTCTCGAGGCTGGACTGATCATCATCGACGGCCGAGTCGGGACCGCCGTCCTCGGCCAGCGGGAGATAGAGTGAGAACGCCGTGCCGACTTGCGGCTCGCTGTCGACGCTGAGCGCCCAGCCGTGCTCCTGGGCGATGCCGGCAACTGCGGCCAGACCGAGCCCGGTGCCGCTGTTCGGTTGCCGTCTGGCCGACCAGTATGGTTCGAAGACGTGCAGGCGCGAATCCGCCGTCATTCCCATCCCGGTATCGGCGATGGTGATGACGATGTACTGACCGGGCGGAGCCACAGCCGGATCGGATGACTCCGACGGCACCGCCAACAACGTGGTCGCGAGAGTGAGCGTCCCACCGGCCGGCATCGCGTGGCGCGCAGTCGCGATCAACGTTGCCAGAACCTGTGTCAGCAGGGACACATCCGCGGAGACCAGCGCCGGCGAAACATCGTACCGCACGTCCAGTTCGATCTGGCTGCCGAGCGACTCCGCCATGGTCTGTGCCGCTTCAGACAGCAGCACGTTTGCGTCAATCAGTTCGACCTGCAGCGCGTCATGCTGGGCGTAGGACTGCAATTGACGGGTAAGCGCGAGCCCGTCTGCCGAAAGATCACGCAGTCGCTCGATCGCAATCTGCTGCATGTCCGGATCATCTACCGTCTCGAGCGCAAGTTGCGAAAAGCCAGCCAGCCCCTGGAGCAGATGCGAAAAATCATCGGCAACGTGACCGGCGAACGACACCATGGTGCTGTCTGATGCCGTCGTGACCGGTGCGAGGCGCGGCAGTGCTGCGGGCGTGGCCGAGTGCGGCAGTGCTGCGGGCGTGGCCGAGTGTGGGAGCGCGTCCATCACGGTCACCACGCGCACGAGGTGTCGTGCGTGCGGGATGAAGGTCACGTGGATGTCGTATTCGCGCGCCGAGCCATCGGCCGACCTGATCGTCCCGCGGCCGGACCGGATCAGCCGTGCTGGACGCCCGACCACGGCCGGCGGCGGCACGAAGAGGTGCGCGCACGACGCGTCCAGCAGTTCGGCATCGCGCCGTCCGGTGAGTGAGTCACCGCCGACGCCGAACAATCGGTAGGCGGCGGTGTTCGCCCGCGAGATCCGTCCGGTCGTCGCCGGATCCGGGGACGCGTCAGCCACCCAGCTTGCCACCGGCGATGTCTCGAACATTTCGGCCGCCAATCGCTGGTCGTCGTGCACGGCTTTCCGTTTTGTTTCGAGCGTTTCGGCGAGCGTATTGATCGCGGCACCGAGCGCTCCAAGCTCACCCGCGTTGCCAGCGACTTCGGAGCGATGCGAGAGCGCGCCAGCCGCGAGGCGCCTGGTATCGGCCACGAGGGTCTGCAACGGGCCACTGAAGGCGCGCGAGGCCACGATGACGCCAAGCGCCGCGATCGCCAGCGCCAGCGCCGCGAGCATCGACGCATCGCGAAGCGGTGAGTCGAAACGCCCGGCGACGCTGGACCGCGGGACACCGACGTACACGCGCCACGGCAGTCGCTTGAGCGCGGCGAAACCGACCGATCGCATGACCTGGTCCTGCCCTTCGAGCTCGAGGACGCCGTCTCGCTCCACGCCGGCGGCAAGGACGGCGGTGTCTCGTGCATCACGCTCAGTCCACCGCTCCGGCGTGCGTGGTCGACCAAGCAGACTTCCAGAGCGCCCGGTGAGCACCGCGATACTGCCATCGGGCAGCGAGTCGCCGCCCAGCAGCGTTCGAACGGCAGCATCGGAGAGCACGGCCACCACCGCTCCGCTGGCGTCGGCCGGACAGTCACACGGTGCCCGACCGCGCACCACCGGTCGCACGATGACCATCGCGATCGAATCCGTCTTGCTCCGCACGATTCCTTCATCGACGTATGTCGATGACGTATTTGCCCGATTGCGCAACTGCAGGGCGCTGCTCAACGCGGTCAGGACCAGCGTCCTGCGTCGCGCCAGCGGAATGCTGTCAATGCGGGACGCGGAGCCGATCAGCAGGCCAGTACGGCGCCCGCTGGTGTCGAGCAGCGCAATCGAGAGCGCACGGTCGAGGAAGGCGTCACCCGCGCCTCGCATTGGTCGCAGGCGTGAGTCACCGCGAGGAAGTCGCACCTGCACCGTGACCGAGTCGAGCAACTGATCGACGGCGCTGAGGTGCTCGTCCAGCCGGCGGGCCGCGGCCCGGGCATGCGCCAGACTCGTGTCGCGCATCGCCGATACCGCCACACTCTTCGCGCGGGCACCGGACAACGCCGCGTAGAGCACGAACGGCGTGACCGCAGCGGCGACCACGGCGAAAAGGCGATTGCGCAGGCTGGCGAGGGGCAGCACGGTCACACGGCGAGAAGGTACAGAAACATTACGGAGAGCCGGGGAAAACGCTCGCCGCAAGAACCGTACTATACGGACATCAGATTGCATATGGTTGCGTTCGACGATTCTGCGCGCACGTCGAACGAACAAACGCCTGATCCGCACAGGGAAGCGGAACAGGCGTTCGAACAGGTCTTCGAGGATCACGGCGAGTCGCAGGCCCTGAGGCCTGCGTCAGCGATCAGAAGTCGTCGCTCGGCCGGCGACGCTTCTCCGCGACGGCGCGTCCGTACTGGCCGGCGTCGCTGCGGCTGATCTTCTTTCGGGCCACCAGCGCCTCCAGAACCAGCTCGCACGCCGCCGCCGTCGTGCCGTGATCGGCCACATCGGCCAGTCGCAGCGCACGCACGATGTTGAGCAGCGTGGGGACGGTCTCGAAGGCCTTGACCATCGTGCTCGCGGCGACGTCGTCCGAGACCTGCAGGGCGCCGCCTTCGTCGAACCAGATCACGATCTCGTCACTCGAGAACTCTCGCCCGATGCTGGCGAGGGTGGCATCGGAGGCGCGGCGGATCAATTCGCGCGCGATCTTTTCGCCACCCACCAGCTCACCCTCATACTCGAGCTCGATCTTGCCGGTGATCGCGGGCAACGCAGCGTACACATCGCTCATGCGGGGTACCGCGACCTCTTCCTTCGTCTGCAGCGCTCGCCGTTCGGCGTTCGACACGACGTTCTCGAGCACCGAGATCGGCATGCGCTGCGACACACCGCTCCGGCGGTCGATGCGCTTGTCTTCGCGCGCCTCGAACGCGATCCGTTCCACCACTTCGGACATGAAACCGGGGACGTGCACCGTGACCGAATCCCGCGTGATCCAGGCTTCCTGCTTTGTGATCGACACACCCAGGTCGACCGTCAGCGGGTAGTGGGTCACGATCTCGCTGCCGATGCGGTCCTTGAGCGGCGTGATGATCTTGCCGCGTGCCGTGTAGTCCTCGGGATTGGCGGTGAAGCAGAGCATCACGTCGAGCGGCAGGCGGACGGGGAATCCCTTGATCTGCACATCCCCTTCCTGCATGATGTTGAAGAGTCCGACCTGCACCTTGCCGGAGAGATCGGGCAATTCGTTGAGCGCGAAGATGCCGCGGTTGGCGCGTGGCAGCATGCCGAATTGAATCGTGAGCTCGTCACTCAGCATGTGACCGCCGCGTGCCGCACGAATCGGATCCACGTCGCCGATGATGTCGGCAATCGTCACATCCGGCGTCGCGAGCTTCTCGATGTAGCGCTCGTCGCGGTGCACCCATGCGATCGGGGCATCATCGCCGGCTTCGGCGAGGAGCGTTTTGGCGTACTTCGAGATCGGCGCGAATGGACTGTCGTTGATTTCGCTCCCAGCCACGATCGGCATCTCATCGTCCAGCAACGCCGTCAGGGCGCGCAGGATCCGGCTCTTGGCCTGTCCGCGCAGACCGAGCAAAATGAAGTTGTGTCGGCTGAGCAGCGCGTTCACCAGCTGCGGCAGCACCGTGTCCTCGTAGCCAATCACCCCAGGCAGCAATGTGTCGCCGGTCCGGACGCGCGCGAGCAGGTTGTTGCGAATCTCGTCCTTGACGGATCGCCTGGCACGGCTTGGCTCACCCCAGGAGGAGCGCTTCAGCGCGCCGAGGGTGGTGGGCAGTTGGGACACGAAAGACTCCGAAAACGGGAATGAATTGCTGTTGCAGCGCTAACGCCGGACGCTGCCCCGAACGTTTCCACGGTGGGCAGCTGAACTCCAAGAATAGTCGTCGTGGCAACGGGTCGACGCCGTCGTCGCCGTGCCGCTGCGGTGGCAGCGTTCGCGCCGGTCACGTCCGACACGATCGTCACCGCGACCGACACCCAACCCCCAACCCCGGACGGCAACCGCAACCGCAACCGCAACCGCAACCGCAACCGCAACCGCAACCGCAACCGCAACCGCTCTGACGCAAAGGCGCAAAGGCGCAAAGGCGCAAAGATGCCAAGTCGTCAAGGCGACGGATTCTGGCGATCGAGCGAAAGGATCTGGATTGTATGGAGTAACCGCCCCCGGCTGACGTGGTTGCGTCGACCAGTCTTTCGCTCTGTGCCCGTCCGGCACCTGAGCAGGCTCCTCCATCGGCCCCTTCCTCAGAGCGTTCTCTCCGGATGCTCACCAGCATTCTCCCGTCCTTCCTTGCGGCTTTGCGGCGCGCGCAGCGCGCTTGCGTTGACGCAGTTCGCTGTTGGCAGTTCGCTGCTGGCAATTCGCAGTTCGCAGTTCTCAGTTCGCAGTTCTCAGTTCGCTGATCCCGCGTCGCTCGCTCGCCGTTCAGCGTTCCCCGACCGCGCTCACTTCCACGAGGTTGTCGTAGAACACCGGCCCCTCGCCCAGGTCCGTCAGGCGCTGCGAGGTGGTGTCGTTGGCATTGCGCCCATCCTCGGCCAGCTTCGTCCACCAGATCGACGGCGCCCAGACAACGCCACGCCGGATACCGTCAGAGATCCTGAGCCGGGCATGGAAGGCCCCGCGGTCGTTCGCGATTTCCACCACCTGTGTGTCGCTCAGTGCGCGTGGGCCGGCGTCATCGGGGTGCATGATGCACTCCGGCTCGCGCGCCGATCGGCGCAGCGACCCGATGTTCACGAATGTCGTGTTGAGGAACTGGTGTGCCGGACTGGAGATCAGCTGCAGCGGAAAGCGCGCGGCGAGGGCTGGGGCGGTCTCGAGCGACTCGTACGGTGCCGTGTAGGTTGGCACCGGATCGATTCCCATCGCTTCGAGTCGCGGCGAGACGAACTCGCACTTGCCGCTCGGGGTCGGAAAACCACCTTCGGCAAACGGCAGGAACGGATGCGGCACGTCGAGCCGTACCCAGCCACGCGCCTGCAACGCCTCGAACGTGACGCCGTGCATCCTGGCGTGATTCGACGCCAGGACCTGTCCGATCATCGTGATGTCATCATCGCCGAGCGACGGTTCGTCGATCTGCATCGCGATGGCGAGTCGGCGGAAGATCTCGGTGTTTGGCAGCGACTCGCCGACCGGCGCGATCGCCGGCTGATTGAGTGTCGCATAGAGGTGTCCGTAAGCGGTGTGGACATCCCAGTGTTCAAGCTGCGTGGTGGCCGGAAGAACGAAGTCTGCCCAGTCGGCGGTGTCCGTCTGAAAGTGTTCCAGCACGACGGTGAAGAGATCCTCGCGCGCGAGGCCGCGTCGTACTGCGGAACGGTCAGGCGCGATCGCCGCCGGATTGCTGTTGTAGACGATGAGCGCCTGCACGGGCGGTCCACCGATGCCAGCATCGGGCATCGTGAGCGCGTCGCCAAGCAGCGACATGTTGATGGTGCGAGCCGCGGGGCCAAGATCGGGACGCTGCAGCGCGTCCTTGTTGAACGCGAAGGTGCCGCTGCTGGACAGGTTGACACCGCCGCCGGGCCGACGCCAGTGACCGACGAGCGCCGGCAGGCACGCAATGGTGCGAACGGCCATGCCACCACCGGCGTGCCGTTGCAGTCCGTAGTTCACCCTCAGAAACGCGGCCTTCGCGGCGCCATACGCTGCCGCCAGCGCCGCGATACGGGAAGCGTCCACGCCCGTGACTTCGGCGGCGCGCTCCAGCGGCCACTCGGCGGCACGTGCCCGCAGTGCCTCGACGCCGACGGTGTACCGGGCGATGTAGTCCTCGTCGAGCCAGCCGTGCGCGAACAGCTCGTGCATGATGCCGAGCGCGAGTGCTGCATCGGTGCCGGGCTTGAGCGCGATCCAGTCGTCACACTGTTCGGCGGTGCGTGTCCGGATCGGGTCGATGCAGATCACGCGCGCGCCAGTCTTCCGCGCGTCGAGGATGAAGGGCCAGAGATGCGGGTTCGCCGTGAGGGTATTGGTGCCCCAGAGCAGAATCAGATCGCTGTGCGGCACACCTTCGATGTCGGTGCCGACGCTGCCACCGACGGTCATCATCATCCCGACCCGGCCTGCTTCTGCGCAGATCGTCCGGTTCAGGCGGCTGGCGCCGATCGCATGGAAGAATCGACGGTCCATCGAGCTGCCCTGCAGCTGCCCCATCGTGCCGGCATAGGAGTAGGGCAGGATCGCCTGCGGGCCGTGCGGACCGGAACGGATCGCATTCAGGCGAGCGGCGATGGTGGTGAGCGCCTCATCCCACGAGCACGGTGCGAACTGGCCGCTGCCCTTCTGCCCGACACGACGTACCGGTGTGGTGAGACGATCGGGGTGGTACGTCCGCTCCAGATACCGATTGACCTTGGCGCACAGGAACCCGCTCGTCACCGGGTGCGCCGGATCGCCCCGGATACGGATTGCTCGGCCGGCGGAGTCGACCGTCACGAGCGTCGCGCACGTGTCAGGGCAGTCGTGGGGGCACGCGCCTCGGATCAGAGTCGCGTCAATTTCGGCTGTCTTCGGCACAATCCGGCAGGACTTTGGGAGAAACTGGAAGGAAATGACACTATTCCACTTGACATCGTAACCCGCCGACATATCCTTCACCTCGCTTCCAGCCGGCGGGCCCGCCGACCGGTAGCTTCAGTTCGTCACCACCTTGGATATCCAGGAGATTTCCCAATGAAGCGTATTGCCACGTTTGCCGCCATGCTCGTCCTCGCCGCCTGCGGCGCCAAGACGGAAGAAGCCCCGAAGGTCGATTCGGCCATGGCCGCTCCCGCAGCTGCTCCGGCTCCTGAAATGGCCGCCCCGGCCGCGATGGACAGCACGAAGAAGGACAGCACCGCAATGGCAGCCCCGGCAGCTGACACCGCCAAGAAGATGTAATTTCGCCCTTACCGGCGAAGTGTGCGGGGCTGCTCATCAGAGCAGCCCCGCTTTCTTGTCATGCCTCGTCGGCCGAGCCGACCACAGCCACTGCGTGGGCGGCAGCGTCGGCGCTCACCCACGTGAGCTCGCCCGCGTCCGGCACCTCGCGACGCATCATCGCGATCCCGATCAGCTGTCCGTCGTCACCAATCGCGGTGCTCCGCACGTCACCGACCGGCTTCTCCTCTTTGTCCAGCAGCGGTGCGCCGTGCGGCGGAATTGTCCCTCCGCCAAGACGCACGCGACGGAGGGTGCGGTTCACGTGTCCGCGGAAATGCACCCGGGCGACGGTCTCCTGACCCGTATAGCACCCCTTCTGGTACGAGATGGCGAGCAGCGCGTCCATGTTTGCTTCCTGCGCCAGCGTCGTTTCATCCATGTCGACTCCCCACTCCGGTCGGCCCGCGATGACTCGGAGTCGATCCCACTCATGCTCGGCGCCCTGCTCGGCGCCGGCCTGCTGCAGCGCATCGCGAAGCGTCGACACGTCAGCGGCGTCGCAATGCAGATCGAAGGCATCGGTTGCACCGAGGTCCGGCACCCGGACTAGCCGCGCCGTCACACCAGCGAGGGTGACGGTGCGGTGGGTGTAGGCGGCCCCGTTTGCGACCTCATCGACGTTCACGCCCGACGCGCCCAGCGCGGCCAGCAGCGACAGCGCGCTTGGGCCAACCAGCGTGAGACACGCGGTCGATGCCGTGACGTCGACGTACTTCGCGAGTCGCGGGTTCACGTACTTCCGGATCATGGCAGCAAACCCTGGCCCGGCCGCCGGGTTCGCGTCGACCAGCAGCGACGCGACCGAACCGTCGCCGCCCGCGATGGCCAGAATCCTGACATCAGCGATCACTCGCCCCTTCTGGGTCAGCGCGCAGGCGTACTGCCCGTCGCCGCCGCGCAGCGACAACACGTCATTCGTCACCAGGCCGGTCAGTGATTCCGCCGCCTTGGGACCGGTGAACAGCATTCTGAGCCGAGTCGAACGGTCGAAGCAGCGTGTGGTCAGGGGCTCGGTGCCGGTTGATGATGCGGAAGCATGCATGGCAATTCAGGGTGTTCGGAGAAGTGAGGTGATGAACGATGCGTCGATGTGCGCCAGGGAAAGAAGCCGTGCATCGGTTTCGTCGGCCGTGCCGTTGCCAACCTGCACCGTGGTCAGCCCAGCGCGACGGGCGCCGAGGAGCAGATCACGGTGTTTGAAGACGCGCGCCCAAAGGAGCACGTGATCAGTGCCAACGGACGTGGCATCGCCTGGGTAGCGGAGAATTTGTCCAGTCCAGTAACTCAAAGTGTGGTGTTGTATAACCGCGACAACGGAGTTCGGCTCTTCGCGCACCTCACGCCAGACGGGCAGGGGGATTTAGGCGGAGAGTTCAGCGGGATAACGATTTCACCGGATGGAACCAGAGTGGCCTATTTGAACCGTCCCTCGGTCGTCGATAGTTCGAGAGTCGTTTACATTTTCGACTTTGGAAGCGGGAGCAATCGCCTGGTCACGGCGAGCGTTGGATTTTCGTTGCCAGCCGCAGCCCGGCACTCTTCACCACGCTTCAGTCCCGACGGCAAGCTGCTGGGCGATCGCCAGGTCGGGCGCATCTTCATCCAGGGTCCCAGCGTGATGCCGGGCTATTTCGGCGAGCCCCAGGCCACCCGGGAAGTGCTTTCCGACGACGGCTGGCTCGACACCGGCGATCTCGGCTACTGGCTGAACGGCGAGATTGTCGTCACCGGCCGCGCCAAGGACCTCATCATCATCAACGGGCGCAATGT
>ENA-ORBV01005982-ORBV01005982.1-microbial-mat-metagenome-genome-assembly--contig:-NODE-5982-length-21799-cov-9.560215_pt1 | contig 21799 bp, 9 predicted proteins | sample MGYA00237777_ERZ505514 | MGnify/ENA primary metagenome ERZ505514 (study PRJEB26160, sample SAMN06269048) | microbial mat metagenome | isolation source: Oligotrophic lake microbial mat | place... | reverse complement strand
TTCAAGCAGAAGACGGCATACGAGATTCGCCTTAGTCTCGTGGGCTCGGAGATGTGTATAAGAGACAGGGATAAAGTTTATCATTATTTTTTTTCATTACTTCCAAAACTCCCGGTGAATCAAGATGACTCATGAGATTATCAATAAGATTATATCTGAAATTAACATTGTGCGTCTTTGCCGCGATGCTCAATTCATTATTTCGGTAACCTTTTATGAGTGCTGCCACGGCAAAACATTCACCTTGTAATAAGATAGATTCAACTGCTCCTGAAATGTCGCCATTTTCAATACAGTACACCATAGAGTTTTGAGCTGAATAAAATTGATTAATAAAATCCAGGGCACCTCCTTTTTCCGGGAGTTCATTATTGGCTGTGGAGTTATTAAATATTTTCTCAAACTCTTTGTAAGATTGCTTCTCTCTGAGCCTGTTCAACAGATAGTATTCTCTCCTGTGGGAATCTTCATGCAGCCCGGTCTGAATAAGAAATTCTTTGCAGAGTTTAAACATTTCGGAAGACAGTGTATGTATTAAAGTTTTTGATTTTAATTTATCATACTTTTTTCCGGGATACAATTTTTCATAAAAATTCTCTTCGCTGAAATTATCTTCAAACCCCGGGTAATATTTCTTCAGACATTTGAAAAACGCCGATAAGTCCCGTCCGCGATTGAAGTAAGGCGATTCTATGAATAATTCTAATTCACGGAATTCATGAGGTGTAAATGTTTTAATTAAATTTATTAGCTTGGAATCCTTCATAAAAAAGTTTTAATGGAAATTCTGTAAGAATAAAATATTCAGAAGTTAAATTATAGCTTATTTTTGACATATTCAGCCTCATTTTATATGATTAGTCTGTAAGAATCGCAAAAAAGTTTGGTTTGAGTAAGATATGAAAATAAGTAGTTTGTTAAAATTAATTAATCAAACATATTTTCGGAGGGAAAAATGAGCATTAGAATTTTTACAATTGCAGCAGTAATTTCAGTAGTTTTATTTTCATTAAAAGGTTCAGATTCCATTTTCGAATTCTCCGAAAGCGGGCGGAACACCGGAGTTAATTTAAATTGTCCTCCGCCGCCTTGCTTCGGAAACTTTATAAAGAACCAAAATCATCCAGAGAATAATTCATTGGACAAGTCTGACGGCATTCAGCCCGGTTCAGACGATATTGACAAGGGTTGGTACGCAGGGGCAATGGAAAATATTCAGAGGGAAGAATATAATATTTCTTATTCCGAAGAACTCGGTGCGTTTCAGTCACCCAACCGTGCAAACAATATCCGTTTTATTTATCATAATGACGGGTTCACCGCTAAAACAAGGATTAACAAAATTCCGCTTTTTGATCTCAGGGATAAGAATATTAAGGAAAGCGATAAGAAGTATGAGAGTGTTCCTGAGTGGAGCATAGATTTTAAACTGTCAAACGTCAGACGTCAAACGTCAAATGATAAAAATTATACTCCCGCCAGCTTGTCAAACCAGCATGATTTTATCGGGGATCCATTTATACAACTTGAAGAACATGAATTAAAAGTAACAGGCAACAAAGCATCAATAGAAAGCGATAATATCCGGATTGAATACACCAACAATGAAGATGGTATGCGGCAGGATTTTATAATTAAGAAAAAACCTGAAGGCGAAGGAAAGCTAAGATTGAACATAAATGCCGGCACAAAATTAAAGATGGTAGTCGGAGCAGATGCGCTTATGTTTAAGGATAACAATGGAGTTGATAAAATGAAATATTCCGCTCTCAAAGTGTGGGACGCAAACGGCGTTGAATTGCGTGCATACTTTGAAAAGAGTAATTACGAATTAAAAGATAAATCTCAATGTAAAACAAATCAAAAATCCGAAATTCCAAATTCCAAATCGTTTGCAATTGTTGTCAACGACGAAGATGCAGTTTATCCGATAACTATTGACCCGCTTTCCACTACTAAAAGCTGGAAAGTAGAGAGCAATCAGGGAGGTGCTTACATGGGTGGTAGTGTCGCAACTGCCGGAGATGTTAACGGTGACGGGTATAGTGATGTGATAGTCGGAGCAGATGGCTATGACAACGGTAATCAAAAAGAAGGAAGAGCTTTTGTTTATCACGGTTCTGCAACAGGATTATCAGCTACTGCAAACTGGACGGCTGAAAGCGATCAGGATTCAGCTTACTTTGGCAACAGTGTTTCAACCGCGGGAGATGTTAATGGTGACGGATACTCTGACATTATAATCGGAGCAAGATCTTATTCCAATGGACAGAGTAAGGAAGGAAAAGCATTTGTGTGGTTTGGAAGCTCAACCGGACTTGGTGCAAACGGCACACCCGCGAATGCAGACTGGTCTGCTGAGAGTAATCAAACCGTTTCATACTTTGGGTGGAGCGTTTCAACTTCAGGAGATATAAACGGTGACGGATATTCTGACATTATTGTCGGTGCACCTTACTATGCAAACGGACAGGCAATAGAAGGAAGAGGTTATGTTTATCATGGATCGGCAGCAGGATTATCCGCATCTGCAAACTGGACTTTTGAAAGCAACAGTGCAAACGGATTATTCGGACTTTCTGTTTGTACAGCCGGAGACATTAATGGTGACGGATACTCAGATGTCATCATCGGAGGCGATGCTTTCTCCGGAGGTCAGGTTAATGAAGGACGAGTGTGGGTTTTTCATGGCTCTTCAACAGGCTTACCCGCATCAGCAAACTGGACAGCAGAAAGCAATAAGTGGGGAGCCTTTTTTGGACATAGTGTTTCGACAGCCGGAGATGTCAATGGAGACGGTTACTCGGATATTTTAGTTGGTGCAGTAGGTTTTGATAACGGACAGAGAAATGAAGGAAAGGTTTTTTTGTGGTATGGAAGTTCATCAGGTGTTAATCTTGGAGTTAGCGGTATTCCGTCAAATGCAGCCTGGTCTTATGAAAGCAATGTTGCCGATGATCTGGTGGGTGCTTGTGTATCAACAGCCGGAGATGTAAACGGGGATGGCTATGCTGATGTAATTCTTTATGCAGGCAGGCTTCCATTTGGTTTATATTCATTGGAGTATGTATCTGTTTATTACGGAGGCTCAACCGGACTGCCACTGACACCGGATTGGAAAGTGACCGATAGTGTTCCATATAGTTACTTCGGTTCTGAAGTTGCAACAGCCGGGGATATTAACGGAGACGGAATCAGTGATGTTATTATCGGTGCCTTTCAATATAGTGTGCCTAATCCGGGAGAGCAATATGAAGGAGCGGCTTATGTTTATAACGGCTCTCCAAACGGACTGTCTACCATTGCTGCAAACTGGACAGCTGATGGCAATCAGGCAAGCGGCACTTTTGGACGATCTGTTTCAACTGCCGGAGACGTCAACGGGGACGGATACAACGATGTGATAGTCGGAGCTTATTTATTTGATAACGGACAGACTAACGAAGGGAGGGCATTTGTATATCATGGTTCTGTGAACGGACTTTCATTAACTGCAAACTGGACAGGTGAAATTAATCAGACAGGTGCCGGTTTTGGAATATCTGTTTCAACTGCCGGAGACGTCAACGGAGATGGTTATTCTGATGTAATTGTTGGCTCAGCGAATTTTAACAACGGACAAGCAAACGAAGGTGGTGCTTTTATTTATTACGGATCCTCTTCGGGTTTATCATTATCAGTCAATCATACTCTTGAAGTCAATCAGGTAGATGCGGGTTTTGGACAATCTGTTTCAACTGCCGGAGACATCAACGGGGACGGGTACAGCGATGTGATAGTAGGATCTCAGAATTTTGATAACGGAGAGTCAAATGAAGGTAAAGTGTTTGTTTATTTTGGTTCATCAAACGGACCTACCTCATCATTCAACTGGACAGCAGAAGGTAATCAGATAGACGCAAAATTTGGATCCTGTGTCTCAAGCGCAGGAGATGTTAACGGTGATGGATTTAGCGATGTGATAGTAGGGGCTATGTTATTTGACAACGGACAATTAGAAGAAGGAAAAACTTTTGTTTATTTCGGATCGGCATTAGGATTATCTTTAACGCCCAACTGGACTTTTGAAAGTAATCAGGCAAATGGACAATCTGGTAACAGCGTTTCAACAGCAGGAGATATCAACGGTGACGGGTATTCGGATGTGATTGTAGGAGCTTATACATATTCTAACGGACAGTCTGCCGAAGGCAGTGCATTTCTTTTCCACGGATCTGCAGCCGGATTATCTTTAACGCCAAATTGGACAGGTGAAAGCAATCAGGCGTCATCTCAATATGCATATTCAGTATGCACAGCCGGTGATGTAAACGGAGACGGATATTCAGATGTTATTGTTGGTGCACTTGCCTATTCAAACGGACAAAGCAACGAAGGAAGAGCTTATGTATATCACGGATCTCCTGGCGGATTATCATCAACCGCAAACCGGACAATGGAACTTGATGTGAATGATGCTTACTTCGGAACATCAGTCTCGACGGCGGGTGATGTCAACGGAGACGGATATTCTGAAGTAATTGTAGGTGCACATAATTATAACGGAGCAACAACCGGGGGACGTGTTGCAGTTTTTTATGGTAATGGAATTACAGGTAAAATAGCAAGAGTAAGACAGTATAAACCAGGTACCGGTAATGTAATATCATCCGGCGGATTATCGGGAACAAATGGTCAGGTAAGATTAAATTATTTCATAAAAAATCCTTACGGAAGAGCGGACGGGAAAATTGTTTACGAATATAAAACTAATGGTGTCCCGTTCAGCGGATCAATAATTACAAACAGTGTTTCATCATCCGGATCCGGTGCTAGTACTGACCTTTTAACCGGAGGCAATACGCTTAGCGTAGATCTTTCAGGTCTGCTTACTAATAAGGTGTATAAATGGAGAGCTAGAGTTCAGTATAATCTTGTGAATAATCCATATCAGAAATTCGGACCATGGAAATATTATTCAAGTTATATTTCCAATCCTCAGGAAGGGTTTAAGGCAATGACTTTAGATAATACCGCACCTTCAATTTCATATTCCGATCTGCTAAATACAAACAGCATCTCAAATGTTTCATTGACTAATGTTGTAATTACAGATCCAAGCGGAGTTCAGGGTACATCCGGCTCGCGTCCGAGAGTATATTTTAAAAGAAAAACGGACGTAAATTCTTTTTTTGACAATACAAACTCTACAGGAGGCTGGAAATATTCCGAAGCCACAGGCTCTGCCTCACCATTTGATTTTACAACCAATTATTCCTTGCTGAACGGAGCTTTGACGGGTTCGGATACTATACAATACTTTGTCACAGCTCAGGACATTCGGCCGTTTGGTGCTGTAAATGTAGGGATAGCAAGCGGAACGTTTTCCGCAAATCCGTCATCGGTAAATTTGACATCTATTGCATTTCCGGTTGGAGGAACCATCAAGTCATATTTAATCAGCGCTTTATTTCAATCATTCACTCCCGAAAGCGGACCGGTAGGAACTACTGTTACAATCAGCGGATCTGGCTTCAATCCCGTACCCTCAAACAACGCAGTTTATTTTGGCGCAGTGAAAGTACCTGTTTCCGCTTCAACCGGCACAAGCCTTACAGTTACAGTTCCGCCAGGAGCTGATCATAAAAACATATCCGTTACAAATCTTGTATCAAATCTTACATGTTATTCATCAAAACCTTTCAGGGTTACTTTCACTTCCTGCCCAGTGCCAGAGTTTGCTTCAAAGCTTGATTTTGCAAATCAACCGGCTAACCGTTTAAATATAATTGATTTTGACGGAGACGGGAAACCTGATGTCGCTTCTTTTATTGCAGCCGATTCAGTTTCAATAATGCGGAATATATCCTCCATTGGTTTACTTAACCTTGGATCGAAAATCAGTTTTGCTGTAGGCTCAGGTCAATATGACTTTACTTCAGGAGACCTTGACGGTGACGGAAAACCTGATATAATAAGTGTCAATTCCAATGACAATACAATATCAGTATTACGCAATATATCCACTCCGGGAATTATTAACTTTGCCTTAAAATCTAATTTCAACACAGGGTCTTATCCTACATCAGTGGCAGCAGGTGATCTGGACGGAGACGGTAAACCAGATTTGGCAGTGACAAACCTTCTTAATAATAGTGTTTCATTATTTCTGAATACTTCAACTGTTGGAAATATTAATTTTGCTCCAAGGGTTGATTTCAGTTCAGCAACATTTCCGATCTCAGTAGGTATAGGGGACATTGATGGTGACGGGAAACCCGATATTGTAACTGCAAACAATAGCTCAGCGACAATAACAGTTTTACAAAATCTCTCAACTTCCGGAAATTTAAATTTCAGCTCTGCTCTAAGCCGAACCACAGGTTCATCTCCCAGATCAGTTAGTTTAGGAGATATAGACGGTGACGGCAAAGCCGAAATTGTCGTTGCAAATACTACCGGCTCTTCAGTTTCTGTTTTCAGAAATTTATCCACGACAGGAAGTATTAACTTATCCGCTAAAGTGGATTTCGTAACAGGTTCATCGCCTCAATCAGTTAGTTTAGGAGATATAGACGGTGACGGCAAAACCGATCTGACTGTTTGCAATCAAAACAGCTCAACGGTGTCGGTCTTCCGCAATACATCTTCGATTGGAGTAATAAATTCAGGAAGTTTTGCAGGTAAGGTGGATTTTTCTACAAACTCATCTCCTCAGACAGTACGAGCCGGAGATTTGGATCTCGACGGTAAGCCGGATATTACCCTTGCACAATCAAATACAAATGGTATATCAATTTTAAGAAATCTAGCTTCGGGTTCTCCGCTGACAGAGATCAATATTAAAGGAAACAATTTAAGCATTCCGGATGGAACAGTAACAACGACTTCGGCAAATCATACTTACTTTGATACAATTGTTGTAGGCGGAAATAAAGTCCGGACTTTTACCATTCAAAATACCGGCACCGACAGTCTTAACATTACCGGTATTACAATCACAGGTGCAAATGCATCATTATTCTCACCCGGAGCATTGTTACCTGCCGGAAAGATTTTGCCCGGCGATTCTGCAAAATTCACATTAACTTTTACTCCTGACTCTGCAGGAACCAAAAATGCTGTTGTCAATATTGCCAGTACAGATTGTGATGAAAAGAATTATGACTTTGCAATCAAAGGAAATTCGGTACCGGCAACAAAGCAGCTTAATCTGACAATATTCATTCAGGGATTTTATGATTCCGGAACTGATGCAATGATCACCGATACGGTACGGGTGAAAATTAGAAACAGTTCTTCACCTTATGCTATAGTTGATTCGGCAAAAGGAATTTTAAGCACATCCGGAACTGTAGCTTTATCTTTTAATAATATTTCAAACGGTGTCAACTATTACATTCAGCTAAAACACAGAAACACTATTGAAACATGGAGCAGCATTGCAAAACCATTTATTTCATCATTATTGAATTATAATTTCACCGATTCAACTACAAAAGCTTATGGAAGTAATCAGATTCAGATAGATGCAGCTCCGTTAAGATTTGGAATATACAGCGGAGATGTAAATCAGGACGGAATTATTGACGGATCGGATATAAGTGATGTAGAAAATGATGCTTCGACTGCATTATCAGGATATGTACCTTCAGATGTAACCGGAGATGATTTTGTAGATGCATCGGATGTATCAGTAGTTGAGAATAATGCTGCGAATTCTGTGAGTGTGATAACTCCTTGAGATGTCAAACGTGAAAAGTGAAAGGTGAAATGCTTGCCCGCCTTTAGCGGGTGAAAGGTTAAACGTAAGAAGCGATATGTTTTTAAATAATAAAAAGATTCCATCTTTATATTTTAAGATGGAATCTTTTTTATTTAAGCATTCTGTCATATGATTGAATGTATTTTCAATTAAAATAAATTTTAATTAGAAAGAAAAAATCTTATCTTGTAAGCACTAATTTAAATCATAACATAATTTCAAATCAAAAGGAGAAATTTTCATGAAGAAACTTTTCAAGTGCATTGTAATAACAGCTTTTTTGATAATTTTAAATAACCAATCAACTTCAGCTTTTCAGGCATCGGAAAGAAATTTACTTTCAAATTCAAATTTAAATATAAATTCAGGTTCAGCAAAAGATAATAATTCACAAAAAGAGAATCTGAAAGGATTCAGAGATGAAAATGGTAAACTTTTAATTGCAGATGATGACAATCCTACAGAGCCGGAATCAGATGCAATGAGTGAGCGTTTTCTGAATTCGTATGGAGTAGGTGACTTATTTGGATTATCCGTTGCATCTGCAGGTGATGTAAATGCAGACGGATATGATGATATAATTGTCGGTGCTTATCTAAATGATGGATCATTTTCAAATGCAGGAAGAGCATATATTTATTATGGAGGTTCGATTTTTAATTCAACACCTGATGTAATACTTTCCGGTGATTCTGCAAATTCTTACTTTGGAGCTTCAGTTTCAACAGCAGGCGATGTGAATGGTGACGGTTATGATGATGTAATTGTAGGAGCATATCAGGCAGGATCAGCAAAGGGAAAAGCTTTTCTATATTTGGGTGGAAGTGTAATGAATAATGTTTCAGATCTTACTTTTACAGGAGAAACTACTTCAAGTTCTTTTGGAACTTCAGTTGCAACCGCAGGTGATGTAAACGGAGATGGATTTTCTGATATAATAATCGGAGCTCCCGGTTATAATTCAAATTCAGGGAGATCCTACATATATCTCGGAGGAGTTCTTCTGAATAATGTTACAGACCTGACTTTAACGAACAGTACTACCGGTACTTTCTTTGGATATTCAGTTTCATCTGCCGGTGATATGAACGGAGACGGATTTTCTGATGTGATAGTAGGTAGTTATGGTTATACATCAAGTACCGGCAGAGCATTTGTTTATCTCGGAGGTGCAATTTTGAATTCGGGAATTGACTTAACTTTAACAGGAGAAACAACATCATCAAGTTTCGGAACTTCCGTAAGCAAAGCAGGTGATATTAATGGTGACGGATATTCTGATATAATAGTTGGTGCTCCGAATATAAATACATTCACCGGAAAAGTATATGTTTATTATGGTAATTCGGTTATAGATAATACTGCAGATTTTACATTTTCCGGAGAAGCAACAGGTTCATATTTTGGTATTTCAGTTGCAAATGCAGGAGATATAGACGGAGACAGTTATTCAGATCTGATAATCGGAGCATACAATAAAGTTAAAGCATATGTATTCCGTGGAGGTGTCGGCATGGATAATATTCCGGACAAAATATTTAACGGTGAAGACATAAGTGACAGATTTGGATATTCAGTTTCATCCGCAGGTGATATAAACGGTGATGGAATTTCAGATTTAATTGTTGGCGATTATTTGAATGATAACAACGGCAATAATTCCGGAAGAGCTTATGTTTATATAAATTCAAATACCGGAAATGATATAGAAGATATTACTTTTATTAATCCAACCGGAATAACAAATGAAGCATTCGGATTTCAGGTTGCTTCAGCGGGTGATGTAAACGGAGACGGATATAAAGATATAATAGTCGGAGCAGCTTTTGCAACCGTGAATGATACAGGCAAAGCATATATATATTACGGAGGAGTTTATACAGACGGAACACCTGATGTTACTTTGAAAGGAGAAGTTTCTTCATCATCATTCGGCTACAGTGTATCCGGAGCCGGAGATATAAATGGTGATGGTTATGATGATGTAATTGTAGGAGCATATAATTATAATGCATCAACAGGTAGAGTATATATTTATAAAGGAGGTGCGAGTATGGATAATATTTCAGATGGAAGATTGACAGGTGAAAGTACATTAAGCAGTTTTGGATATTCTGTCTCTGAAGCAGGGGATGTAAATGCAGACGGGTATTCAGATTTTCTGATAGGAGCTTATGGATACTCAACAAGCACGGGAAGAGCTTATTTATTTCTCGGAAGTTCTAATCTTGATACAAATAAAGATTATACTTTAGCGGGATCTATAGCAAATAATGATTTCGGATATTCAGTTTCATCGGCAGGTGATGTAAACGGAGACGGTTACTCTGATATTTTAATTGGATCGCCGGGATTTAATTCAGATGCAGGAGCTGCATTTTTATATTTTGGAAGCACTTCATTTAATAATATTTCTGATGTAACTTTTAATGGTGCAACTGCCGGTGACAGATATGGATTTTCTGTATCACAGGCAGGTGATGTAAATGGTGATGGTTATTCAGATATTATATGCGCTACTCCGTATTATTTAAATTTTACAGGCAGGTCTTATATTTATTACGGAGGAATTGTTACAAACAATAATGTTGATGTAACTTTGACCGGAGAATCTGAAAATAGTTATTTCGGATATAGTGTTTCAGAAGCAGGTGACGTAAACAATGACGGATATTCAGATGTAATTGTAGGTGCTTACTTTTATAATTCAGGTGAGGGTAAAGTTTATATTTATAACGGAAGCGCAAGTATGAATAATATAGCTGATATTAATATTGCCGGAAAAACAAATAGTTATTTTGGTGTTTCTGTTGCCTCTGCAGGTGATATGAACAAAGATGGCTTTGATGATGTAATAGCCGGAAGCACTTTTTATAATTCATTTTTAGGAAGAGCTGATATTATATTTTCCACACCGCAAATTTCAAATCCTAATTTATATTATGCAAAAGATATTCCTTTTGATCAGGGCGGAAAAGTTTTATTGAAATGGACAAGAAGCGGTTATGATCAGAGAGTCGGCGGGATTATAACAGATTATTTAATTGAAAGAAGTGTTCCGCCGAATGTTAACGGCTATGCATGGGAGCAGGTTGCTACTATTCCTGCGAACTACAATGCGCAATATTCTTATTCTGCTTTTACATATAATGACTCAATGACGAGTAATAGCGGCTCAACCTTTTTCAGAATCACTGCTCAGACTTCTCTTCAGAATCAATTCTGGAAATCAAATATTACTTCTGCATACAGTGTTGATAATATTTCACCTGCAGCACCTACATTACTTGCAGCATTTCCGGATATAAATTCAGTTTATCTTTCATGGAATGCAAATACAGAAATTGATTTACATCATTATAATATTTACAGAAACGGAATTTTGATTTCAACTTCTGCAGGAAATAATTTTGATGATGTTAGTGTCATAGATGATTCTGTTTATAATTACACTGTTGCGGCAGTTGATATTCACGGTAATGTCTCTCCGCTTTCGAATCTTGTTAATGTAAATTACAATGTAGCGGGAACATTGAACTTGACTGTTGTTATGCAGGGATTTTATAATTCCGGAACCAATAAAATGATTCAGAGTGATACCGGAAAAGTTTATCTGAGAAATTCTGCTTTCCCTTATGCTGTTGTAGATTCTGCAAAAGCTGTGATAGATGCAAATACTCTGACAGGTTCGTTTAAATTTTATAACGCACCGACAGGAAATTACTATATTGTGTTCAAACACAGAAATTGTATTGAGACATGGAGAAATTCTGTTGTGAATTTTATTTTACTTTCTACTATTACTTATAATTTTACAAGTGCCTCAACACAGGCATATGGCAGTAATCAGATTGGCGTTGATGCTTCACCAATCAGATTTGCAGTATACAGCGGAGATGTAAATCAGGATGGAATCATTGATGCATCTGATTTAAGTCAGGTAGAAAACGCTGCTGATGTTTCACTAAGCGGATATGTAGCGACAGATGTAACAGGCGATAATATAGTGGATGCTTCAGATGTTTCATTAGTAGAGAATAATGCGGTGAATTCGGTTGGAGTTGTCACACCGTAATCTGTCTAAGCGGAGTGAAAAGTGAAAGGTGAAAGGTGAAATGCTTGCCCGCCTTTGGCGGGTGAAAGGTGAAAGGTGAAATGTGAAAGGTAAAAGGTGAAATGCTTGCCCGCCTTTGGCGGGTGAAAGGTTTTTTAAAAAAAAAGACTCCATTCTTAATACAGGATGGAGTCTTTTTGTTAAATGAAAACTATAATAATTATTTGAACTAAGACTAAATGACTGATTAAGTATTTCAATTTCATTGTAAAAACTTACAACACCTATTCAGGCGAAGAAGGGTATAAATTTTCAAACCAGATTAAAAGTAAATTTTCCTGAAAATATAATGTAACATATATTTGGAAAGTGCTGAACTTGATAACTGTTATCTTACTAACTGCAAGCAAGTCATCTTTTCTGTTTCTAAATTAATATGATTTGCATATGTTAACATAAGATAATTCTTAAATTAAATCCACAAATGAAATGAAAAATCTTTACTTATTAAAATGCATTGCGATAATTTTTGTGATGCATTTTTCTTTTGCAAAAAAAGCAGAAGCCAACTGGCAAAATCAGGAAAGCAAAAACTCAATTGTTTCACAGGAAGTAACCTCGCAAAACAATTCTCAAAATAGTCAAAGTAATCAAATCAATAAAAATAATAAAAACGATTCACTTCCTGCCGGAGTGAACAGAGACTGGCTGAACAGTCTTAATGATGAAAACGGAAACCGCATTATACCTGATGAAGGTGATGCAATGCAACAGAAAGTATTTAATGGATTTAACAGTAATGACCAGTATAGTTATTCAGTTTCATCAGCCGGAGATGTGAACGGTGACGGATATGATGACATAATTATCGGTGCTCCCTATAATGATGCAGCAGGAGCAAATGCCGGAAGAGCATATATATACTTAGGGGGAATAATTATGAATACAACGGCAGATGTAATTCTCACAGGCGAAACTGTGGGCAATAATTTCGGATCTTCAGTCTCAGGAGCAGGAGATGTGAACGGTGACGGATATTCGGATGTGATCGTCGGTGCCTGGGCATATAGTTCATTTGCAGGAAGAGCATACATATACTTCGGTGGCTCTTCAATGAATAATGTGGCTGATGTTACTATGACAGGTGAATTTTCATTCAACAATTTTGGATTTTCAGTCTCGGGAGCAGGAGATGTAAACGGTGACGGTTATTCTGATGTGATTATCGGAGCTTACAGGTATAGTTCATATACAGGAAGAGCATACATTTACTACGGAGGTGCTGCAATGAATAATGTTGCTGATGTTACTATGACAGGTGAAGCTGCAAACGTTCAATTTGGATTTTCAGTCTCAGGTGCAGGAGATGCAAACGGTGACGGATATGCTGACGTAATAGTTGGTGCTGTCAATTATAGTTCAAATACAGGAAGAGCATACATTTACTTAGGAGGTGCAGCAATGAATAATATTGCCGACGTTACTATGACAGGTGAAGCAATAAACATTCATTTCGGAAATGATGTCTCTGGTGCAGGAGATATAAACGGTGATGGATATTCAGATGTGATTGTAGGTGCTAGTGAATATGCTACATCTACCGGTAGAGCATATTTGTTCAACGGCGGCGCTGTAATGGACAACACAGCAGATGTTACTCTGACAGGTGAATCTTTGAACAATGATTTCGGATCTACAGTCTCCGGAGCCGGAGATGTAAACGGTGATGGATACTCTGATGTGATTGTTGGTGCCAACGGGTATAGTGCATCTTCAGGAAGAGCATACTTGTTTTATGGCGGGACTGTAATGAATAATGTTGTTGATAATACTTTGAGTGGTGAAGGAACCGGTAATTATTTTGGATTTTCAGTTTCAGAAGCAGGTGATGTAAACGGAGACGGATATTCTGATGTAATCATCGGATCTACTGCGTATAATGCAAGTACCGGCAGAGCTTATGTTTATACAAACACTATGTCAGGTGAAGATATTCCGGATCTTAGCGTAACTGGTGAAGCTGCGATTAATTATTTTGGAACTTCAGTTTCATCAGCGGGAGATGTAAACGGTGACGGATATTCTGATGTGATAGTCGGGGCTGAATCGTATAGTTCAAATACAGGAAGAGCATACATATACTACGGCGGAGTAATAATGAATAATGTTGCAGATGTTACTTTAACAGGTGAAGCTGCGAATAATTATTTTGGACATTCAGTTTCAGGTGCCGGAGATGTAAACGGCGACGGATTTTCTGATGTGATTGTTGGGGCTAACGGGTATAGTACATCTACCGGACGATCATATGTATATTATGGCGGAGCAGTTATGAATAATGTTGCTGACGTTGTTATGACAGGTGAAGCTACAAATAATAATTTTGGAATTTCAGTATCTGCAGCCGGAGATGCAAACGGTGACGGATATTCTGACGTTATTGTCGGAGCTAATAATCATAATTCAACTGTAGGAAGAGCATATATTTATTATGGAGGTGCAGCAATGAATAATGTTGCTGATGTTACTATGACAGGTGAAACTTCCCCAAACTATTTTGGAAACTCAGTCTCCGGTGCAGGAGATGTGAATGGTGACGGATATTCAGATGTTATTGTCGGAGGTACTGGATACATTTCGAATACAGGAAGAGCATACATTTTCTTTGGCGGCACTGCAATGGATAATACTGCCGATGTTACTCTGACAGGTGAAGCTGTAAGTAATCTTTTTGGAATTTCAGTCGCAGGAGCGGGAGATGTAAACGGTGACGGATACTCGGATGTGATTGCCGGAGCTTCTGGATATACTTCGAATACAGGAAGAGCATATATATATTACGGTGGTACAGCAATGAATAATGTTGCTGATGTTACTATGACCGGTGATGCTGTAAGTAATAATTTTGGATTTTCAGTTTCATCAGCCGGAGATGCAAACAATGACGGATACTCGGATGTGATTGTCGGAGCTTATGGATATACTTCGAATACAGGAAGAGCATATATATATTACGGTGGTGCAGCAATGAATAATAATGCTGATGTTACTATGACTGGTGAGACAGTGACCAATAATTTTGGAATTTCAGTATCTGCAGCCGGAGATTTGAATGGTGACGGATATTCCGATGTTATTGTTGGAGCAAACTTTTATAATACAGCTGTAGGAAGAGCATATATTTATCAGTCGTCATCACCTTCAGTGAAACCATCAATTATGTCAGCAAAAGATGTTCCTTTTGATCAGGGTGGATTCGCAAATCTTCGCTGGGCAAGAAGCGGATATGATGTCATTGGACAAAATATAGTTACCGGTTATCTTATCGAAAGAAGTCTTCCGCCCGGTTCCATAGGATTTGCATGGAATACAGTCACAACTATTCCTGCAACAAAGAATCCTCAGTATTTTTATCCGGCTCCGACTTTGAATGATTCAATGAACGGAAATTCAGGTACAACCTTCTTCCGAATCACTGCGCAGACCTCTGATCCAAATCAATACTGGAGATCAAATATAATGTCAGGATATAGTGTTGATAATCTTGCACCGTTTGCTCCTGCAAGTTTAATTGCCACACCTGTTTTGAGCACTGTAAATCTCGACTGGCAGCAGAATCTCGAAGCAGATTTGCATCATTATATAATTTACCGTAACGGAATTCAGATTGCAACTTCAGTTAACAGCGATTACAATGATGCAACTGCTCTAGAAGATTCAACTTATAATTACCAAATTGCTGCTGTTGATATTCATGGTAATATTTCTACATTGTCAAATACAGCAATGGTTACTATTAATAATTTCGGTAACATAAATTTAAAAGCTATAATGGAAGGATTTTATAATGCTTCTTTGAATAATATGAATATCTCTGATACTGCAAAAATATATTTACGAAATGCTTTGTCACCTTATGCAATTGTTGATTCTGCAAAAGGAATAATGAATTCAAATACATATATTGGTTCATTCAATATTGTAAATGCCGTTACAGGAAATTACTTTATTGTCTTCAAACACAGAAATACAATAGAGACATGGAGTTCTGTTACTGTAAGTTATACTTCCGGAGGATCAACTAATTACAGCTTTATTAATTCAGCTTCGCAGGCATACGGAAATAATATGATTCAGGTAGATGCAACACCTACACGTTATGCAATATACAGCGGTGATGTAAATCAGGATGGAATTGTAGATGCCGGCGATATAAGTGCTATAGAAAATGATGCAGCAAATTCTGTTTTCGGATATGTGCCTACTGATTTAACAGGGGATGATGCAGTCGATGCTTCGGATATTTCTTTGGTAGAAAACAATGCTGTGAATTCGGTGAGTGTGATAACGCCTTGAGTAGTTAATAGTTAGTAGTTAGTAGTAAATAAAAGATTCCATCTTTATATTTTTAGATGGAATCTTTTTTATTATCTGAATTTACAATTGTCATTTTTTAATTAAATGGTTCTTGTTAAGTTAGTGCTAATCAATTTCTAAACTTAAATAACAAAAAAATGAAAAATTTATATTCATTTAAATACTGTTCAGCAATTGTATGCATACTATTTTTAATATCAGAAAACACTGAAGCTAACTGGATAAAAAATTCAGATAAAAAATCAAATGTTTCACAGGAAGTAATCTCTCAAAACAATCAAGACAATCAAAACAAAAAAAGCGGGTCTTCTTCAGGCCCGCTTTTTTTTTAGAAATGTTTTTCAGAAAGAGTGTTTTATTTGATTAGAGACATCTTCATAACCTTATCAAAAATAGCACCTTCTCCGCTAAAGCTTAATTTATAGAAATATACACCACTTGAAAGATTAGCTGCATTTAGCTGAACTGTATAATTTCCTGCAGATCTGAATCCATCAGCGAGTGTTGTTACAAGCTTACCACTGTTATCAAAAATTGAAATTTTTACATTACCATCTTTTGGCAGTGCAAAATCAATATTGGTAGTAGGATTGAACGGATTTGGATAATTTTGAGAAAGTTTAAATTCACCAGGAACACCTATAACGACTTCATTTGACAAATTAAAATACTCAAAGTTACCATTGAAATCTATTTGTTTCAACCTGTAACTGAAAGTACCGGAATTCAAATTTTTGTCGGTATAAATATAATTCATTTGAGTGGTTGTTGTTCCGTTACCTGCAACGTATCCAACTTTTGACCATTGACCGTTAGCCGATCTTTCGATATCAAAACCTGAATTATTAATTTCACTTGAAGTTACCCAATTCAAAGTTACATCATTACCTGAAATGCTTGAAGTGAAAGAAGCTAATTCAACAGGCAGCGGGTTATCATCCCATTGTTTAAATACAGTATCAACAAGAGTACCTGTCGAACCAATGATAGTATCCATTCCCGGAACTGTACCTGTATAGCAGAATTGAGCAATACCTGCAGCGTTTGTGAATGCAAAACCAGCACCCGGATTTGCACCTGAGATCAGATAATCAACTCTGACTCCCGGTACCGGAACGTTTAACTGATCCAGAACAAGACCGTCTACGCAATGCTGTGTGTTAATATTATTAATTGCAAATTCTGGAGTTACGTCAAGAGTTGAAACAATTGCGATCTGAGATACAGACTGACCGCCCGGATATCCGTAAGAATCATCAGTATTAAATCCGTATTGGAAAACTCCGAAAGGTAAGCTTCCGTTTAAATTATGTGAGCCCGGCACTACAACAAGCTGGGCACCTGAAAAACCACTGACACCGATCGGTGTAAATTCAACAACAGGAATAGCAACACCATCAAGAGTCATTGACCCAACAATTGAATTTGGAGCTACAACATTTATATAGTGAGCAACATATCCGCTCACAGTTGTAACTGTATAGTCTGCAAGAAATTGTTCATACGGAGGAATTAGCATCATAAACGGATCTCCCGGGTTTCCTGAAAAAGATGAACCGTTTGAATATTGTGCAACAAGTACAGGTTTGTCAGCTGTAATAGTTGACTGAGTAGTAAGAACAACTTCTATGAACTGACTTGCATTAATTGCCGGCTGAGCTACACCATTAATTGAAACAACTGTTGTATTTTCAGAAGCCATTATTCTCCAGGTATCTCCGTTAATTCTGGAGCGCAACGGAACGGTAACAAAATTCTTACCCCATGTAGTAGTTGGAGGAAGCATTTCACAAGTATGATCACAGAAATTTGTGCCACCGGGAATATTAGTACATCGAGTTGATCCCATTACACCGATTGGTTGAGTTGAGGTTATAGTTGTTCCGGTAAGATCAGCTGTGCTTGAAACTGTATTTGTAAGCTGATATGTTTCACCCTGATTTAAAACAATATTATAAGGAACCCCAGCTACCCGTCCTGAAGTGGTAACAGTAGGGGTAATTGTAACAGTAGTTCCATTTACGGTACCTACAACTCCAAACTGAACCCCATTTCCAGCAGATGAATTTCTGTAAGTTAAAACTCTATAATCTGTTCCCAGAATATCAGTTGGGAGACCAAGGTATGCGTCAGTGGTAAAAGCCGCATAATTAAGACCATACACTGTAACTTCGTTTAAAGAAACAACGTGAATCCCTTTATTGTCAATAACATTACTGGTATGAGTTGCAAGAGAAGTAGGAACAACAACCGAGGTAACAACATTTGCAGTAACAACAAATGGAATCGCTGCAAAAGAAGGACCTGAAACTGTACCGGAAGTATTAACATCTGATGTAATGAACAAGGTAAGAGTAGGTGTTGATAAGTTTGTATTGAACATTAACCAGAAATCTGTACCTTTTGAGTCTTGAGCTTTCACAGTGTTGACTGTAGTCAATGCAAGCATTAAAACCAAAATCAAAACTGAGATTTTTGTAAACGTTTTCATCTCTATTTCCTTTCGTTTAGTTGTGAAAAAAGTAAATTAAAAACAAAAATAATTATGCTCTTGTGTATCTGAGAAACTTTGAATTTAGTATGAATCGGAGGACTGGCTTGGAAATTTTAATTACCGTTAAAGCACCTACATTTTAATAAAAAAGATATTTTAAAACAATTGTGAAAGAACTGCCGAAGCTCTCTAAAGTTGTACAAATACAATTTAGTGCCAGTGCTATTCAGAACTTCAATTAAAAACCACATCCGTCAACGTTTGAAAAGCTTTGCCTGCCACTAACACAAAATGTTTTAGAATGTTTTCACCATTTACACCAAAAATAAAAATCGAAAATTGAAAATCAGAATATAGTTTTAAAATCCCAAAGAGAACTAAAGAGAACTAAAGAGAACGAAGAGAACGAAGAGAACAGATTAGAACAGATTAGAACAGATTCTTGCATTGATATTCCATTGATATTCAAAGTGTATTTTTTTAGCTTACCAACTTACTTAAATAATGTACAAAAATCTACCCGAAAATATAATTTTACCGGATCTTGAGAAAGAAATATTAGATTTCTGGAAAAAAGATAACACTTTTGAGAAAAGTATTTCGACAAAAGACGGTAAAAGAACATTCACTTTTTATGAAGGACCTCCTACAGCGAACGGTCATCCGGGTATTCATCACGTAATTTCGCGCGCAATTAAAGATCTTATCTGCAGATATAAGGCCATGAGTGGTTTTCAGGTATACCGTAAAGCGGGCTGGGATACTCAGGGGCTTCCGGTTGAGGTTGAAGTTGAAAAACTTCTTGGCATTAAATCAAAAGCTGAAATTGAAAATTACGGAGCAGTTGAATTTAACCAAAAGTGCAAAGAATCTATTTTTATATATCTGAAGGAATGGGAAGAGCTCACAGAAAGAATGGGATATTGGGTAAATCTTGATGAAGCTTACGTGACCTTTCATAATGATTATATAGAGTCGGTGTGGTGGGCATTAAAAAACTTCTTCGACAAAGGATTTATATACAAAGGTTTTAAAATACTACCGTTTTGTCCGGTCTGTGAATCACCTCTTTCTTCTCATGAAGTTGCTCAGGGATATCAGGATCTGAAAGACCCGTCTGTGTATGTTAAATTTAAAATTACATCAGGGGAGTTTAAGGGATCTGATTTTCTTGTTTGGACAACAACGCCATGGACTCTCCCTTCTAATGCTGCTTTGAGTTTGAATCCTGATTTTAATTATGTAAAAATAAAAACAAATAAAGGCGATGAACTAATATTAGCAAAAGAGCGCCTCGAAGTAATTCAGGAAGAATACACAATTGAAACAGAGATCAAGGGTAAGGATCTTGAGTACACAGAATATGAACCATTGTTTAATTTTTTAACCTATGAAAAGAAATCATATTTTGTAACGCTTGGTGATTTTGTTACAATTGAAGACGGAACAGGCATAGTACACATAGCTCCGGGTTTTGGTGAAGATGATTATCAGATCGGTTGTCCATTCTTATATTTAATTGACGTAATCTTTTCTTTAATCTCTTTTTCTTCATTTTTCAATCTCCCTCCTAGTATAAAAGGATAATCATGTTCTTTTAATTTCTCAATGTTCTCTTTAGAAAGCAATCCTGCATCGGCAATGATTGTTATTGATGGTAATTTGTATCTTTGCTTAAATGACTCAATAACAGGAATTAAGGTGTGTCCTTCAAATTTATTTCCTTCAAATACTTCGTATGCCAGGGGCTGACCATCTATTCCAACCAATAAACATAATAGTATTTGTGGATTTTGGGCTTTGCTATCTTTGGAAAATCCCAATCTCCGTAAATCATCCTCTTCTGAGGCTTCAAAATACAATGTAGTAATATCATAAAATGCTACTGTTATTTTATTGTTTAATATTTTCTTTGTGTGGTTATATACAATGTCGATCGCTTGTTCTTTGTATTTTAAATCGAACTTATCCAGATAACGATAGATCTTATCTTTATTGGTAAGGATACCTTTGTAATGAAGTAAATAATCAACAGTCTTTAATTTACTTACAGGATATACTAATCTTGTTATTACTAAATGTCTGAAAAGTTCATCGGGTATTTTATCAAATCCTATTTCTTCAAATATTTTTCCAAGTATTAATTCCGGTCCAACAACAGATATTTTTTTTAAACCCTGTTCTAAATTATATAAAAAATTTGTGTCTTCTTCGTATTTAAAATCAATCTCTTTCTGCTTTTTGATAAATATTATTTGCTCATGTGCTTTTAAAACTAATCTTTCTATTTCAATTGATGTTATTCCTGATCCAAAGCTCTGTATTACTTTATACCTACCCGATGATTTATCGATAAGTTGAACACTAATACTACCACTTATATTTTTCTTTTTCCGTATATACACACAATAAAATAGAAGTGGGACACCCTAACAGCAAACCAATAATCAATGTTTATAGGTATTTGAGGGCATATTTATTCAGATTTTGAAAAAGTGCGCAAAACAGGAAAAGATTCCATCTTTATATTTTAAGATGGAATCTTTTTTTGTATACTTTCTAAGTATTATGCTTTATAATTATTATGCTGTATAAGATTTTAAAATATAAAGAGCAAATGAAAAGGAGATTCTAATATTTCTTCGAATTTTTTCAATTCTTCTTTATTAAAGCTACGGGCACGAAGTCATTGACGGAAGTGATGCAACTATTGCTGATAATAATGCGGCGAATTTTGTGAGCGTAGCGCGACCGTGATAAAGTATACTTTCATCAAAGTGACTGGAAGTAAGTAAGTTACATTTCACAATCGTGAAAGATTAACCGGCAGCCTGTGGATCACCACAGAGATTCTGAAGAATTCACAGGTTGTCAGTTCAATCTGACATCTTGTCTTAAATTAAATTTTTAGAATTTGATAATTTTAGCAGCACATTTCTTTGAAAAGTATTGATCGAATATGCACATATTTTTTTAAGATCGTTTAGGAATGGCAACTCGCGCGGGGTGACCGATCGCCTTTTAATTCACCAACCTTTTCCAAAAGCCATTTCTTAAAAGTCTGTCTCTTATACACATCTCCGAGCCCACGAGACTAAGGCGAATCTCGTATGCCGTCTTCTGCTTGAAA
>ENA-ORBV01005981-ORBV01005981.1-microbial-mat-metagenome-genome-assembly--contig:-NODE-5981-length-21801-cov-5.693565_pt1 | contig 21801 bp, 18 predicted proteins | sample MGYA00237777_ERZ505514 | MGnify/ENA primary metagenome ERZ505514 (study PRJEB26160, sample SAMN06269048) | microbial mat metagenome | isolation source: Oligotrophic lake microbial mat | place... | reverse complement strand
CCTAGTGAGGTACATGGGTCGCATAATTTGCTACGTGTCATGGGTCTATAGCATAGATCAAGGTAAAGATCTCTACGACGCAAAGTATTTGATCCGTGACACAGTCGATGCATTTTGTCAGTCATCGAGCTTTGATCCGTGTATCTTTGTCGCAGCAGGGGTCAAAGGACCAACCAAGCAGAAAAAGATACTTCAAAATCATCTGGCCCGAATAAAACAGTACTTTGCCCTCAGTCTGGACAAGCGCATTGCTGGTATGCTGGGCCAAGAGATCGCCATTGAGCTCAATGTCCCTTTAGACCAGTTTTAGAGTACATCATCATATAGGTTTTACTGAGATTTATAATACGGCGATTCTACACCTCCCGCCCATGCATTTAGCTATTTGTTTTCACCGTACTTGCTATATTAGTTCAGCAAGAACAAGGCAAACACTATGTAATTAGCTTGCTAATGAGTCTTCAAATAGGCAAAATCCATGGTTGGTTGGCGAACCTTTTCTAAAAACAAATTTATAAAATTACAATCCTTTACAATTCAATTGGTCAAGAGGCACCAGGTCTTGGAGATGCAACAAGATGCAAGCGATCTACTCTGTTAAAAAAAAAAGTACTATACTTAAATAACACCAGTGCCGTCCACATCAGTTCAACATCATTGTGTGGGAAGTAGTCAACTTCAACATCCAACTCTTGGCAAACTTACTGCAAATTGTAGATTATTATTTCTCAGTTTCAATTTGTCCTTGGCTCTTTCCGTTATTCAACATTCAACAGCATGATCCCCTGATCTTTCAAAAACACCGAAGAGCCATTCTACAAAACTTGATCGATATCCACACTGCGCTTTCTTTTGGAAGGATGAAGAAGTGCCTCTTCGTCATCGATCAAGGGTGTGCGAAACTGGCGATCACCAGAGTCACCAAGGCCAGGTAGAACTTTTCCTTTGTCATTGAGTTCATCATCAATGGTACCAACTGTGATGTGAAGATCAGGATGACTTTCCACCAGGGTTTTCAAACCTTCTCGCGAAGCAATGACAGTCAATAGGTGAATCTTGGCAACTCCCCACTGAATTTTTATTCGCCGATTCCAAATATTAAAAAATATTGAAAACTTCTTTGAGACAAAGGAACGAGAAGGAATAGAACAGTATTGTAAATGAATTGCGTACCTTCTTGAGAATGGCGACAACAGACATGATGGTTGCAGCAGTAGCTACTACTGGATCAAGAATGTAGGCAACGTCACTCTCGCATTTTCTTGGAAGGCGCTGAAAGTACTGCACTGGCGGCGAGCCTTCCATATGGTACATTCCTGTAGGTCACGGTATTGAGAAAGGACGAAAGGAGATGAGGACAAAAAAGATTTCACTTCTTTGGATCAAAAACAACTGGCAGCCTGCCTTGCCTACACACCTATATGATGAATGGCGGCATTTGGCAAGAGCTCCAATAGAGGATCCACCATTCCAAGACCAGAGCGCAAGATGGGAATTAGCGCAACTCTCTCCACTAGCTTGTCCCCTGTAGCCTCGACGTGCTCGTGCCCGACAGGAACGGTAATGGCAACGGGCCTCGTTGTGAGAGTATGCGTCGCCTCGTACCCCAAATGGTAGGTGACCTCTCGCAACGCAGCCCGAAAGGAGGCCGGCATTGTCGAAGACGATCGAAGGATGGTGATCTTATGGCGAAGCACGGGATGGGATGACACGTGCACAATGTCACCGAAGCCTCCAGAGTCTTCATTGAATCCAGATGTCAATTTTTCGGCAGCAGCTTTTTTGTCGGACATGATTTTGAAGTTGTAGAGTGGATCGTTTCTTTGGTATTGATGGCAGATGACTTTTTTCAAAGACTCTCTTCAGGTTGGATATCGATGAGGGTGCAGTACTACTAGCTAGTATGCTCAAATAGTTTTGAAATGTTTTTTCTCCTTCCGATCAACTTGCCTAATAGCTCTAGCTAGCTAGCTAGGCGGAAAATTACGTACTTGATAATACACGCCGCCGATTTCATTGATGTTACGCACCCCGCACCAACAAGAGATTCTGATGCCAAAATCAATCGTGATGGCTCTCTTTCGAGCCAATCTGCGTCCCTTTATTGCTTTTTGGCACATGGCAACGGGAATGGAAGGGTTAGAATGAATTTGCCTGCTTGAGCCTGACAATTTTTTTGGTATTGCATTGGTGTATCGGACACCAAGCACCTAATAGCTAGCTAGCTAGAGAACCTACGTTTTGAATCTAACTAGTCGTGGTTCCCTCAACAGCAAAATGGTTTACCTGGCAGTTGGAAAAAACCAAAGGGGCTTAATTTTTTTCTTCATACTCATCACCTTCATTACCAAAAACAAAGGAATCATACTGGTCTCGTTCTAAGACCCCTGTCCTGACATCAGCTCAGAAGACTTGTCAGAATATGCTGTGGGGTCCTTGTATAGAACCTAGTTAATAAAAAAGACCAATCCAGCCACTGCTCGATGAGATATGTCGTGGTGTCTAAAATATTTATTGATTTTCATTGTGCATTATGCCAGTGAGTGGCCCTATTCACTCAGTCTTCTTTTCCTGATGAAAGAAGTACCGCGTAAAAAGACAGAAAATACACCGTGTTTTATTTCGTGTTCTGTCTGCCCAAATGCTTCCCGTACAATTTGAACACAAACAAGATATTCGTCATACCCATTCACAAAATGGATTAATCCTATTCCGTCAAGTCATCATCATCATCATCGCTATCGTCTACTGCTTGGACTGGATCCCGAGGAGGCCGCACTTCTCCTGGTCCAGCTGCTACACCACCAAATCCTTCTACTGCAGGTTGTGGTGGTCGTGGCTGAGGAGGTTGTCTGGGTACGGGTGGGCCTTCTGGTTGCCACATTGGAAAGATGGACATCAAAAAGCTTCCAAGCACAAGTGCTACATTCTGTACGGCGCCTGCTACGCCACCTTGATCAGCTTGAGGAATCATTCCACCCAAAAACGTATTTCGCCATCCATTATCGGCAGCGGCTCCATTATTATTATTATTTCCCGCTTGTCCCGGCTGCTGGTGATTGGGAGGAAATTGTCCTCGAGGAAGTGCAGGACCTTCATTGTTGTTGTTGTTGTTATTATCGTTGTTGCCATTGGGTCCTCCGGCAACAACTGGTGCAGGATTTTGAATCATTGCATTTGCATCTTCACCGCGCCATATGCGGCCCGCAAAATTCTCCTTGACCAAAAAAATGTACAAGTATTTGAGATACCCTGTTTGGGCCAGGAATCCTACGAGAACTATGGTCGTCAAGACAGCGAATTTGGTATGCCACTCTGTATCGTTGAAACGTTTCGACGAGGATGACATGCGGGCCATCAAGATGGCCATCATGAACAATACTTTGAAAATCAACCCTCCGTCCAATTCTTGAACGCCATATCGTCGACGGAGGGTCAAAAACACCAGCCCAACTTTGAAAAGGAACGATTTTTTGATGAAACCAACGACACCGCCCTGTTGATCATTGTTATTGTTTTGATTGTTGTTGGGTGCAGCTCCTCGAGGACCTACTGGCGCGGCTGGTCTAGGGACGGTTGCAGTAGGTTGTTGCGCTGAGGAAGGGGAAATTCCTGAGCTTGTTCCTGGTGCAGGTGTCTTGGTCTGCGGTTTTGCGATTATAGGGGCAGTGACTCGCGAATAGAACCTGCGAGGTGCAGCACTCGCAGTATTGTTCCCACTATTGATTCCAGTTCCGGCTCCTCCAATACCACCGCCAGAAGTTGACAAGTATTCCACGGTGGATGTAAGTTCATCAATGCGACGCTGCATGTCCAAGAGAAGCCGAGTTTGTCGATGTAGTTGCTCCAAAATTTGATTTTCCACCGGTGAAGCCCCTTCCAGATGAACGAAGGATCCCGCGACGGCAATGGACGATTCTTCTCCTTTGGAACAAAAAGAGTCCGCACTGGGAACGGTCAATTCCGAGGTGAATCGTTTCAATTCGGGATGAGGCTCCACGTTGGAAACAGGGGGGTGGCTGTTGCTGTTATTGTTGACACCATCCGCTAACTCATTGCTAACGCTAACGTTGACATTGTAATCATCCTTGGCAACAAAGACTTTGAGCGCTTCCAGTGAACTTGGATCAATGGGAACCGATTCCAGTCCAGCCTCTTGTAGTAGCAGTTGAAGCTGCTCCTCCACGCTGTATTCCGTCTTTTCTTCGAGATTCGAAGCCATAATTGTTGCGTTACTTCGGAAATTGTCTAGTCTAATTTTTGGTCTGGTGTCTTCGTTTTCCGTTGCTACAGTTAGTGATAGTGTATAGTAGTGTATTTCTTTTTGTTGACTGAGTTGGCTAGCTACTGGCTTGCTTTGCGTAGAAGCTATCCGGTTGCTTCTTTGTTGTTGTCGTCAATCAATCAATGAATCAATCTTGTCGACGCGAGCTACAGTTGAGTACTATTACCACGTAGATAGTATGTACGTGCATGCTTGCTTGCTTTGTTTACTCACGAACCCATGGAAATTCGGCAGGCTCGTTTCGCAACCGTCTGCGGTCTGCCCCTCCATGCCTCTTTTTTCGTCGCCCACCCCCTTTCACGAATTAATCGTGTTCGTGACTCCAAAATTGGCGCAATCAATTGAATATATCAGCGATTCGGAAGTTTGCACTGACTGCCGAGAGGTCCGAAAACAAAGATCAGGAACGTGTAAGCTTGGTTGGACATGATCTAGCTACTAGTACAATCATGCATATGGACATGTCCATACCGTAGTTTACTATTTGTCTAGCTGATATTACAGTATACCTCCAGTTGTACATTCTTGGTCAACCTATGTCTGGTTGATTTCATTGAATTTTCCAGCCAAAGATCGAGCGACAAACTACAAATCACCATGTCGTCCTCTTCGACCACCGACTTTGCTCGGATGACAGAACAAGGCACAAGTAATGCTTCCCATACAGATGCCGTAGGCACAACAAAGGCACGTCCCACGAGGGCTCCACCCAAACGAACGCTCAGCGACATTCCCGAACCAACCACCAAAAGTTCTATTGGAGGGGCCATGAGCAACTTGGTCAATTCCATTGTCGGTGCAGGCATTATTGGAATTCCATTCGCCCTACGAGAGTCAGGCCTCGTGGTGGGACTCTTCTTGTTGGTCTTGGTATCCTATTTGACTGGTACGTACGTTGCATTGTATTGTATGGCATTGCACTGTAATGTATTTTCATTACAAGAAGGCTACATATTAGCTATACCTTTGATAAATTTTGCACGCACGTCATTGGACAACATTCATTTCACTCACGCATCCTACTTCAACACAACTACAAATATATGTCATCATGCTGAGTAGATAAAAGTCTAAGAATCATCATCGAAGCTGCATCGTTTCACCCCCAACTGAAACATATCGGAGTGAAAAGTTATGAGGATTTAATGTTTCTCCCCTTTGGAGACAAAGGATCCAATTTTGTTTTATTTGCCCAATTCATCATGGCGTATGGCGCAATGGTTGCATACCTTCTCATTGTCAAGGTAAGTTCACTGAGTACTATAAAGCAGAGGGGTGATTTGTAAGGCACAATATGTGTGTTGAACGAATGAAGTGTTCACCACATTTTCTTGTTTCTTTACTGGACTTGTAGGACACGGTACCACCCATGTTGGGGATTGACATTGAACATGACGGTGCTGGACGTGAGATTGTCATGTTTGTTACCAGTTTCTTGATCATGGTACCATTGGCCTTGATGAGAGACATGGCATCGTTGTCATTCACATCACTCTTGAGTGTTACGGGCGATATGATGTTGGTTGTATTTATCGTTTTTTATTCGCCCATTCAAGAATCGGTCGCTGCAGCAGGTGGACTTTGGAAAGTTGTGGCTGGCAATGTTGTGAATAGTCGTCTTTTTATTGGTCTTGGCGTTATCAGTACTGCTATGGCATGCCAACATAGTGCATTTATTGTGAGCGGATCTCTCGAGAACAAGACCTCGGCACGATGGGCCCTTGTTACCAAGAATTCCCTCAGTATCGCACTCCTCGCTTGTGCCGTGTTGGGAGCGGGTGGTTATTTGGGATTTATGGATGACACCCAAGGCAAGTACCTTTCTTTCCTGCGTTTATTGTTTCCCCGTTTGGCTCCCCTTGGTCAAAACTAACTCTGAGCCTTCTACCCATTCATTTGGTCCCATGTAATTTTAGGAAATGTACTCAACAACTTTGAACCGGACACATTTGCAGCCAATGGTGCCAGAGGTCTTTTGGCTTTCACCATGTTTTTCACCTACCCCATGGAATCTTTTGTCGCAAGGCATGTGGTCGCCAAAATCTTTTTCAATGGAAACTCTGAAGGAGACTACACTGATGCCGAGGGAAACTTGATTACGCTTCCCAAATTTCTTGGCTTGATTGGAAGGCGTGAAAAAATCACAATCGCCTTGTATTGTGCAGCGCTTATCCCTGCTCTGTTAGTCGATGACCTGGGCCCTGTCCTCTCCATCACTGGATCTATCGGTGGGGGCTGTGTGGCATACATCGGCCCCGGGCTCGTTTATCTAGGTGTGCACGCCGAGGAGTTCATTCGATACACCGACAATCTCCTGAGAAAAAAGCCAGAGGCAGATCAGACAATAGAGCTTCCTGTGGCAGGAGATGCCAATGCAACGTCGAAACAAACGCAGCCACACCCAGGCGGCTCCACCCCTGAATCAAAACCTTTTTGGTGGTGGCTAGGGTTGTTCCCCATTTGGCGGGCCATTGCATCGGCGGGTGCTCGGGGAATGAAACAGCATTTGGAAGAATTAGGGTTGGATGAAGATACAACAAAACCACCCGAGGGAGAAGTGATTTATGCATCAACCAAAGACTACTACATTGCTATGTTTTTCATCGTCTTTGGAGTGGTATCGGCGCTCGTGGGAGTGATCTCCAATATTTACGTCCAGCTGGAAGGAATCGCTATGCTTGCTTAAGGAAGGCGTACTTTGTTTGATTGACTCATTCGGTTCGTCGCATTCATACAGTAACTTTGTACCACCTCGCCACTCTATTCTACCCTCAATCGCTAAAGGATAACAATACATGTTTTTACTACCAGCAGTATGCAGCTCACATACTATCTTAATACGCGTCCTATCGAGACAAATGTCTAAGCCTTTTCTGCAGAAACATGCCTTTTCGATCGTCTATTTCCATGCTTTCTGAAAGCCTTTGCTTGCACATTTTGCCACTTAAGATTGGCATGCCCGGCAAGCTTAGATGCCTCGGATTCCACCGTTTTCCTCAACTTGTTGTCAAACAGACAACAGATGGAGTAGGGACTATAGGGCACAACAGGTAGATAGGTGAGACGTGAGTCAAAGCCACATCACGTTAATTCGCGTATTTTTGGATCTTCTTCAGACGCAACTTCTCCGTTCCTTTGTATGCCAAAAGCATCATGATCTGTCGCCGACAATCGCACATTCGAAGCAGCGTATGTGCGGTTGATGTTGTCTTCGACCACGGGGGATGGTGCCATTTCATACAAAATTACCCCGCTCATTACAAAGAGTAGTGACCCGAAGAATAGAGGTTGCGGTGTGATGCGTTCTGCCACGACGGAGAATGCAACCGACCACAAATCCCCCGTGAGCAGTGATAAATTGAAAAAAGCCGCTTCGGAAATAAGAAGGAAGTTTGAACCCCCCATATAGCCCATCACTGTCACTCCCACAAAAACAAACAGTAGAGCCCAACTGGTAGACAGTGAACAAGTTGCGTGTCCACTGTCGTCCCCCATATCTGAGCCGATGTCTGCAGCGCGGCCAAAAAACTCAAGGATCTCTTGCCACTCCAATACCAATGCCTGGGTCAAACTGATAGCAAAAGCAAAGAGTCCCATGACGCCCAAATATTCTGCCGTTTCGCCATTGTGCCGCATCGTGGCTTCGGATAGTACGTCGTTCACCCCAAACAAGATTCCACCCGTGATGGCCAGGAGATCGCCTCGCACTTTGTATGGATACTCGGATGCCGGATCATTCCCCAATGTTGTTGTATTTGACGCAAATTCTGCCGAGCTTATTGTCGATGAATTGACGTTGCTTTGTCCTGTAGGGTCTTGCACTTGTTGATGATGATGTTCATGATCCGACTCATAATCTTGCATGACATTACAGATAACACCTGTCATGCACAATATAATCCCCAACAAGTGCACACGAGTATATTGCCGCCCCAAAAATAATTTGCTCACCACTATGGCAGATGGAATGGCCAATGCATCAAAGAGTGTGACTGATGTCAAGGTTGTATATCGATAGGCCAACACAGTAACGGCATTGGCTTGGACATCCAAAAAAGCAATGATCAGGTATTGCCAAAAAGGTCGTTGCAGTGATAGCCCAAAACCCCAATAAGATGAATGACAGTCTTCTTCCTCTTCTTGTAGATGTTCTTGTTCTTGCGATTGCTTGTGGTAATGCCGTCGCCTCCAAAAAATAAGCACCCAGTGAAAACTCAAAAAAAAGTAGACTAGGCTCATAGTAAAGGTAGGTGCCGATAAGCCACAGTTCATGTGCAACGTTGCCTGTGCTGCCCCTGCAGTGGCCAGCAGAAAACTCAAAATTTGACCTCCCAAGAGAATTTTCCAGTGACTGACCAAATAATGCCAAGAGCATGTGCACCAGGAAGAAGAATTTGTTGTGAGAATTTCATTCTCGAGGGACAAGTGCTGATGATGAGGAGCATCAAATTCGTCCTTCTCGGCATCTTCTACTTGCGCTACAGGCGCGTCACCATTGCATCGACGGGTACCTTTTGCTTCTGTATACTCGTCGGAATGATATGCACCGTTGTCGTCGTCGTCTTTTCCCCACCGCATACTCGCTCACCACACACAGCGAATTGTAGCACAGAGTTGTGTTTGTTGTTGTTGCTGCTCCTGGTCAAAGTCAAAACAGTCAGTCGATTGATCGATAACAGACCTACTAGGAGTACTGCTGCTAATAGCTACCAATAGAATAGAACTTGTGCTACTGGTATAGATAGCTATATTACAGCGGCTTTGAATTATGATACTGTAAAGAAATATTCAAAAATTAGTTAAATGAGGGTTGTCGCCTCGAATATTATGAGTAGCACGAGTTTTGAAAGGCCAATAAGTCGCTCATTTAACCCATTTTGTCTTCTATCTGCATGACGTCATAAACACGATAAAATTTCACAAGTGATTGACCAATTATGATCGGAGAGCCACACAACCGTCATTTTGGGTCGTCCGATCCATGCCATCCAACCAAGAGACATTTCCGACAACACCTTGAAAACAACAAATAAAAGGAAGTGCTACAACTATAACGACACCCACCAGTTTTCTTACAGCTGGTCTCAACTACAACCACGTGTTCGTCTAGTTTACTTTCCTTCATCCAAACTGTTTCAAGCACTTTCTCTTCTGGAGCTTTTTGATTTGTGTGGTTTTTGAGAGGAGTAAATACATACAATGAGACTGTCACGCAAAAGTTCCACACGCTTAGGCCGACCCGGCCAGTTAGTGCTGTTCCTTGTGGCTGCGCTTGTCGCTGTCTCCTTGCCATCCCAAAACTTGCTTGTACTGGGGCAAGAATCCGAAGCCGAAGCGAATACAGAAGAAACAACAACAACGGCAACCACTAACGACGAAGCTCCTCCCGATGCTACCAAGCAGGAAGAACCACCAGCAAAAGCAGCCGAAGAACCACCCAAAAAAGTAGTGGAAGAAGAACCGGAATACATGGCTGCCGAGCTCAGTACCTGGGGTACGTACTATGATCCACAGGGTGAATTTTGTGGACAGTATGATTGTTACAGTATTTTCGGGTTCGACTACGAAAACTACAAGCCAGATACCAAAGAGATTGTCAAACGATACCGAAGACTCGGTCGTAAATGGCACCCTGATAAAAGCAAGCATCCCAATGCCAAGGAACGCTTTGTGGTACGTATCAAAATATTGCTTTTGTGTGTCGAGTGTTACGTCCGCTGTTTTGACTCATTTTTTCTCTGTTGTTTTTCTCTTCCGATTGGATAGAAAATCGTAAGAGCCTACGAAGTTCTCACAGATAATGAAAAGCGAAAGGAGTACGATTTTATGCGATACAACCAAGAGGCCTACTACCAGAAATATGGAACCTCTGTCTTGTGGTCCTATGCACCCAAGTCGGACGTCACGATGATTCTTATCGTTCTTACCATTGCAATCAACGCCTTTTCCTGGTTTGCGCAAAAGACCAAATGGCAGAATGTAGCAGATCGCTTGGTCAAGGCTGCCGCCGAAGAGTGGAGTCCGAGTCAGGGTGGATCTCCCGAGAGCAAAGAACTTCGCGAACATGCACTTCAGCTATTGGCGGAACGCGAAGCGAAAAACGCCACGGAGGATGCTGACGCGGATGACAAAAGCCCCGGGAAAAAGAAAAAGGTTAAGAAGGTGTCTGGTAAAGAGAAAAAGAAACAAGAGCTGGAAGCCCTTATGCCCATTTTGAGAGAATTAGTAGACGAAATGGAAGACTTTGGCGGCGGCTTTCACAAGCCGACTTGGAGAGATCTGTTGATTGTCAATCTCTCTAAACTTCCGTACAGGATAACTACTGGAATCATCTGGGAAGCAGGGTATTTGATGCGTCGTTTCCAAAAGAAAGACCTTACTGATGAAGAGAAGGACGTCCTGACTGAACGAGCAGTGGGGCCAGTTGCTTGGGATATTGCTTCTCCGGAAACAAGGCAAGAAATGCTCAAACGAGAACTATGGGTGCAGGACAATTTGGTGGAATGGAAGGAAGAGGAAGAAATCAAGAACCTGAGTAAATGGGAACAAAAGGAATTCAAAAAGATGAAGAAGGAAGAAAAGAAGAAAGGATCCAAACAATTGTAATGTACACTGCCCCCACAGATCTTAGTATCTCAATTCAACAGAAACCCGACAAACTGCAAGTTGGAAACAATAATGTTTCACAGCCATTCAAAAAGCCCTGTTCCATCGGCCAAATCCTTATACCCTTGAACCTGCTTGGCTTACTTTTTTTTGAAAATACCAGATTGATGAAAGATTGATAATACATAGTAGAAACGCGATTTATAGCCTAACGAAACGAATGATTCGGTGCGAGTAGATCGCGGCGCCCATTGAATCCGTCCTGAATCCTTCCACTGCAAGAACACCATCCTGTATCATTCAATTCGCGCCTGGAACTGGCCCATTCATAGTCTACTGCGTTTCCGGTACACAAACATCAAAATCTAGAAGAGCCTTGGCTAGTGTGACATTGATGGTATAAAATCAGACTGACGACACGCGCCGTAAACTGTAAATCAACATAAAACTACGTTATGGGATGAAGCCGGTCTCACTACTGCTATAGCTCACGCGAGAAGGAAAAAGTTCTTGTTGCTGTCTTCATACCGAAAATTCGCTTTGGCAATCCTCACCCAAGGATTCAACGTAGGACTACCGATGATCCAATAAAGGAAAACGAGATGATCCAAAACAGAAAGAAAATCACTCCGACAACGAGGTGGCACACAGCAGTTCGTTCGATGCGCTTCGTCAATTTCGATATCTTCGCACGGCGCTGTTCGATTGTACTTCCTCTCAAGAGTGCACCATCTTCGCCCGTCAATGTTCGGAGCCCAATTGAGGGACAAAGCTGACGCCAAAGGAGTAGTTTCAGCCCGTTGAAGATAAGGGGGCAGAACAAGTTGATCATTCCAGCATGGTACAAGACTAGGAGAAAGAATGAAATGATTCGACCACTGTAGAGCTCAATGAGACAATCTGCGTCTATAACCGCTGATCGAATGAGATCTTCGTTGACACCTGTACAGGGGTTGTTGCTGCAGCTATCTTCAAGTTCGCTGCAATTGAAACGAGAGTCCTTCATCGCCCATTCTGAAGAGTTTGACTGGCAGGCAGGATCAAACGCATAGTGTCCAATTGGCATAAAGGATGCAGGAGGGTCGGTCGTTTCGTCAATTGGACACTTAAGTGACCGCAACCTTGGTTCTTGTTCACAGTTCACAGAGTAACCCTCAAGACCGCAGCACGCATACCTAAAGTCGCTATCCAGGTCATGGAAGTCGACACAACGTTTCACTCTAGAAAGCCACTCCTTTGACCGGTTTTGTCGTTGCGCAAAGGTTGACAGCGAGATAACATCATTTCTGAACGATGAATCTGATTCTGCAAACAAAAAGTTGCAAAGTATCCTCTGTTTCTGACGACAGTCAGCCTCTCTGGCTGCGAAAAGCGAGTGTCCGGGAGCGTTGGCTGCGTTGATCACAAGGGGGGAAATGACATTCTTTGCCCAAGCTGTTCCATTTCTGGAAGAAACACAGCTAGCTTGGACATGAGGATACCAATTAGCAGACAAAATATGCCCAAAAGGAATACCCACCAGCAGAAATAACATGGCGGGTTGCAGAAGGATATTTGTGCCAAAGAACTTCATAGCAGTCCAGAATGCTTTTAACATCAAGTACTTGGAATTTCCGACCTCACGCTGACCTTCGGAATTTTCCTCCTCTCCTCCCCCTTTCTCGTTTTTCACGAATTCAATGTCGGAAATGTCAGGCAAAGAGTGCTGCTCGTAGGTTCTCTTGAGCCTCCAAAGACGGACGCCCTGAATGAGGAGCTCAATGTAAATCTGCCATGTCAGATAGTAGCCAAGCAGCTTCCTGATTACATCCAAAAGAGCAAATTCAGGGATCTTCGGTGAGTGATATTCGAATCTTGTTGAATTCCCTTTGAAGGAGTAATTTCCCGTGTCAACGTCTGGTGGCTCGGACGGTCCTCCACGGATGGATGCATTCCAAAGACCTTTGGCATTTCTAAGTGATTGCAATGTCTTCGCTTTTGCCACTTTTCCAATATCTGAAAGGTAGTTAGCTTCTTCCTCCATGGAAGATATTTCCGGCTGAGAACCTGCGTAGCCAGGAGGATCGTAGTCATCAATCGCAAGCAACCCACGCATGTCGCCCAGAATACCTTGCACCGATATAGACAGTGCGTTGACGGCTTCCTCCTCAAGCTTCTGAAGCAAGCCCCAAATGGTTTGTAGAGCCCGATCCGAAAAGTTGCCCAGCATAGGATGAATGTCAAGAAGCTCTATATGAAGTTCTGGGATCTCAAAGATTGGTGGCATGAGATCAGCCGCCAGCGGAATGCCACTGAGATTGAAAAAGTCTGGAAGATCGTTGGCATGTACAAGCTTCAATGCCCATCCGCGAGCATTGGTCAACCGTAGATACAAATCTTCGTAATTGTCAAGGAAATTAGAAATACTAGCGTAGAACTCATGGAGGCGCGCAGAGTGAACATCAAAGTGGAGTTTTAATTTCTCAAGAGCCAGTTCAATATCTGTGAGCAAATCGATAAGCTCTTCGACAACTTCCTCTGGCCGAATAGAAAACTGGACGTCCACCAAACTGATTTCGGAAAACTCCTGCAGTACTTGCAAGAGAGGGACAAGGCGATCTCGGACAAAGAAGTTGTAGTCATATTGAATTCGGTCCTGGGCGTAGACCTTTACGTGACCTAAACTAGACTCGCTGGATTCGACGTATTCTCCAACAAGGCCGTTGACCTCGTACTCGATCTCTTGATAATCCTTCCCAAGACTGGTAGCTATGTATTCTACGTCATCATTAGAACAGTAGCCGTAGGTCGATGCGTTACGAAAGGGTATCTGTTGCCCGTTTCCGTTTGACCACTGGTGCAAGGCCTCTCGTGCTTTGACCGCCGAGAAGGCACAGGTCCTCGTCGTTTCGTCAACTTGCTCCAGTTTCTCTTGATTAGCCATATGTGAGGACATTGCTCTTTGTTGCTCGCGAACAGCAACTTCCCGCATGTCTTCTTCTGACTGCTCAAAAGCATCGACGGTGCACTCGTAGTAGGCGTGCGCTTCTGCCTTGACAAATGTTTGAAGGCGTTGGTACGGAATGCGGGCCGCTTTCAACGATGAGGGTGCCAATGGAAGCGACAGCGAAGCCAAAAAAATCAAGATGGGTATGCTCCATCTTGGATAAGAAACGACAAATTCGAACATGGTCATTCGAAGGCGGTTTCGCTTGATGTCTTCGTCTGTGGGTTGCAGTTCGTCGTTTTTTGCTCCTATTTCATCTTTTTTATTACCCGACGCACTTTCACTGCTATGCGCGATGCTGCCGTTGCTGTCCGAGATTCTCATCGTTTTAGTGAGATTGTGTACCAACGTAAAATGTAAGAAAAAGGTTTGTCAATCGTTGAGCGAGTTGGTTGAGCTGGGTCCGTTTGTTCGTGGATGAATAAGCGAAATGGATCAGCAACCTTCCCAAACTCTTGAATTGACTTTTACACTTCGTTTATACTTTCTTTTTCTATATCAATTGAAGGAGGTCCAACGATTGATTCAGAGCTGAAGCTACTCAACTGTAAGAAAGGAAAGTGACTGGCTGAATCAATGGGGTATCCTGCGGTAAGCGGTCAAATGAAGGGAAAACGCCGACCCTCCATATTATCAAACGGAAAACTCGATAACGACGCACACTGCTCCAACGACACCCAAAAACCCGAAGGGGCTAGCATACATCAGCACTGCTGAAGTAGTAGTTTAGCTATCTTCTGCTGGCAGCTAGCCAGAGCAGAGCTAGAGCTAGAGCAGCATGCTATTGTAAGTCTAGCTACAGTAAGGCAATCTATAGACAGTACCACTCAGTAGACCTAATATCTAGCTAGTAGCTATTGCTAGTAGCAATAGCCAGTGATCCTTTTAGTGGTTGCCAAAGCAACAAGAGAGGAACTGTAGTTGTGCAAGACGAAATGTAGAATTCCTACCAGTCCAAATTCACCCAAAATGACTAAGACGGTTGGGTACATGGTGGAAGGGCTGCTCAGTAATCACGCGAAGAATTGAAAGCCTATGGTTGGTGCGTGACCAAGACATGAAATGCTACGACCAGGTACTAGTAGTTGAGCCCGTAGATGGAGATTGGGACCCCACAAATTGCCCGCGAGACGAGCTCCCAGCTTGGGATAATGTCTCATAAAAGGAGACATTAAAATAGGTGCCTTCCAAAAGGTCAGTGTTACAATGTTTTGAAAACGGTTCCGGATGCCAAGATTTTCATTGCACAAATGAAATAACTCAAATAAGATTTCTAATGAATTATTTGCAGAAGCTGGTCAACAATGGCAGAGCAGCTGTCCCTGCTGCCGTGTCAATCTATGTATAGCACTAGCTAGTAGGCAAATAATGCAAACACCTCGCACTCACTTTTTCAAAGTGAAATTGTGTCGGTCCTTCCTCAGGGCCGCAAATGGCGTGTCACTGGATGGGCACACAAGGCTGCTGTATCCGCTTCTTGGTATCATTTTCTCACACCAAGTACTCTACAGAATGGCACAGGCGCCACCAGAATTTGTAAAGGTGGCTTCCTCAAAGGGAACCGCTTCTATGGCTTTCCACGTTTCAATCAACTTTGCAATCTTTTTCACATTTTTGGCAGCAGCGGCGACATCATTCCGCGCCGTGTCGGTAACGAACTTTCCCTCCCCCGTCATCACGACCAAAGAAGGAATTCCCGAGACGTGACACTTCTTAGAGATGAGATTTTTGTGACGCTGGCTTTCCAAGGCTAGCCATGGCATCTTGCCATAATACTCTTGAAATTCATCGAGATCCCGATCCGAACTCACGTAAACAACTTCGATTTTGGCTCCAATTTTCTCGTGGTGCTCCTTGGCATTGCAGTTGCTGTAAAATTCTTTCAAGAGAGGACTGAACGCTTGGCACGGCGGGCACCATGCCGCGCTGAAGTAGAGCAATACAAAATCTTTGTGTTTCAACGCATCGTTTGTGTTCTTGGATGGACCGTGATGAGAGAAGGATTCCTTGAAATTTCTCAAATTTGGCTTCTTTCCTTCTCCAACCTTGGACAGGAGAACGGGGCCGAGCAATTGCTCCAGGGTGCTTTGGTCTTCGTCGGACATGTTGATTGTTGTTTGCTGCTTACCGTGGTCTGTTGTGCTGCTGGTTGCTTGTGTAAGTGGTGCTGTTTGGCGCTACTAACTACTGTAGCTAGCTGCGGTAGTTCCTCCTGTTATTTTGTGCAGCTTCAAAGAAAGCTGAAGCAGCGCGGTGATGACTCACTCACTGATGATGAGAATCGCAGAGATTCATCGGTTTCGACGGTCGCATTTTCTGCTTCGAAGAAAAAAAATGAAAAGAACGCGCACTTTACCGCGTGCGCAGTTTGGATGCGACCCTAGCCCTTTCGTTCAAGCTGCCATGCATGGGAAGTCTTTCGACTAAGATTTGTGATGAAGATCCTCAACCTCTTTCATATATATCGGTGCCATCACTCAATTGATTGCATGTCAAAAGCATCCGATCGGCCATGATCAACGCCCTTTTCTCTCTCGGAACGCTGTGACATTCCTTTTGCATCTATCTATCTTGTGCTGTATTCACTTTTGATACTGCTGTGAACCTAACTCGAACCGAGACAACCCACAGATGAGGTTCTTTTTAGGGATCATTTCGCTATCGCTACTTTCCTGTAGTGGCCAACATGTTGTGGCTTTCCAGCAACCAAGCACCTATGGAAGGATAAATAGTGGTCGATTCAACCAAGTCATCCTCAACTACAGGGACCCGTCCACTTTATTAGAGGAGGGCAGCCAATCGCCACCGCTGTTTCCCACTACCTCTTTCCTAGAAGAAGCCGACAAGCGCCTTGCATACCAGAGTATCGAACAGCACAATGCCATGCAAACCCAGCAGCAACAATCATTGGAAGGAATTACGGATGCCAATGCGGTTGCGTCTCGCAGAATGTTCTTTGCGGCAGCCACCATTGCTGCAGGTGCCGCACTAGGAGGGTATGATGATGCGGCCCATGCAATGTCCACCATGGTGGACTCCTCTTCCACTAGCATTAGTGCAGATATTGGGAACCTGAAATGGGAAGCGACGCCAGTCAACAAAAGAACGGGTGTGACTGTTTTTGAGTACGTACTGCTTTGTGTTTGTGAATGAATGATTGAATGAATGATCTGTACTGTACTGTACTGGAACCTCACAATGAACATCCCTGGTTTCACTCGTCAAGCGCCGAGAAGATGGGATATAATGTGGCCTTTGTCACGTACTTGGCTCGATTTCTATTGTGCTTTGACGAAGACTGCCAACGATGGTGGTATTCAAAGGCTGCAGAGCTACCCAGGCTTTCTAAAACATCAGAGATTGAAGCCATACGAATGTAAGAATACGGAGTCTTGCTTCCTAGGTGGTGTTCCTCTGGTTCCTTCTTTACCTCATCTGCGCCTTTATATGAATCCCCCCCCTTCCCGCCATAGAGAACAATTTGCAGCCTTCTCGGCTTCCGTCGAAGTTGGCTTACAATTTTACCGTGGTAATGATGGACCCAAGCAGCTATTGGAAAATTTACTCAACCGGTACTGCCCTGACTTGGCAAGCATCCGAGCATCACGCGAAGAAGCAGGCCTTTCGCCGTTGGGGGAAAGTGCAGAAGCCCAAAAGCTAAGTGAGATCAAAGAAGCTCGTCGACAAATTGCAATCCTCTTTGGACTCATGGAAGAGAAACAACCTGTGGAGGAGATCACCACGGTACTGGCTGCTATTGATAATGGTGCAATTGACAATATTCAAATCAACGACCCTGGAGCTGGCTATGCACCTGGATATGGTGCGCCTCGAGTCATATTTCCAGAACCTCAAGCTGGTTCCAACTACAACACTGCTACAGGCCGGGCCGTACTGGTTCCCAATGGCAAATTGTTAAGAATCGATGTTGTAAACCGTGGATTTGGTTATAGTAAGCCACCAACCGTGTCAATCTCTCCTCCTGAAGCAATGCAATTCGGAAATGATACAAGCCTAAAGGCAGCAGAGGGCAGAGCCATTCTTTTCAAACTCGGGGCGAACAAGGGTCGTATAGAACGTATAGTTTTGACCGATCCAGGCGGTGGATATTCAGACAAGGAAATCATAAGGATCAAAATGTCGGCCCCGGAGATGAGTGCGCGAGACGGAGGCGTGACAGCTACTGCAACAGCTGTCCTTGAATACGAAGTGGGGGCAGTCAACATTGTAAATGGAGGATCAGGATACGCAGTGGAGATGCCTATTGACATTTTTGTGGAACCACCCCCGCCTACCGCAAGAGTGAACATGAATGATCCAATGATCGCGCAAATGATACCACCAGATCAACTGCTGCCCCAGACGACCACACCGTCGAAAGAAATGAAAAAGAAAATGATGAATGACCCCAACTCAGTATCGGAGCGCATCGAAAGGTTGGCGTCAAACGATGGAAAGGGCGGAGGCGGCGGCTGTGTGGGTCGAGCTTGTTATGATAGAGGTGTGGAGGCAGTTGCGTTCGCTCGCGCAGAAAAAGATAGTTACAATACCTTCCGCAGTGACGACGATGCCTCAAGGATTGCTAGAATGGAAACTTCCCTTATGGAAAAAGCTGGTAGTACTAGTAGGGAAGTCGTCAAGGGGTCGACGAGTGGACCCGGAAACTATCCTGGATTCAAGTCATTAGGGTCTGGAGTATCTTCATCGGCGCAACTGCTCTCCCTCTTGCCAGAAGGGATTGGCTTACAGTATGACAGGCAGAAGAAAAGGTACATAGTAAGGGCAACCCCAGAGGTTTTGGATAAACTGCCAGCTGGTTGGTTTGATGGGACTTCAAATAAGCCTCGGGATCCCGAATTCGGGCCGCGAGGTCGGTCCCCAATCGAGCGCGAAAGACAACTGGGAGTCAACACATACTTGCGATTTGCAGCATCTGGCGCCATTTGTTGCTCTGGTGTCCACCTTGCCTTGACGCCCATCGATGTGGTAAAGACGAAGGTATGTGGTGAAACCTCAAACCGCCGCTTCGTCGTGAAGAGTGATAAGTCCTCCAGCCTCATCGCCGTTTTTTCCAATCCGAACAGGTTCAAACTAATCCAGCCGAGTACCCGAGCGTGATTCCGACCTTCCGAAAGGTCTTAGAATCTGGAGGGCCGTCGTCATTTTTTACTGGCTGGGTCCCAACTTTTGTTGGCTTTTTTATATGGGGAGCAGGCACGTATGCTCTGACAGAGTATTTAAGGCGTTTTTTCACAGGCCTTGCCGGTGTAAATGCAAGCGAATTGGAAGTTCAAGTAATTTTGGGTGCATCTGCAATTTCAGCCATATTTGGATCGTTTATCCTGTGCCCATTTGAGGCGGTCAGAATTCGGTCGGTCGCTCTCTCGGGATCGCGTGGTCAGGAAAAGAAGAATATTATTGAGATTTTGAACAAGATGATCGAGGTGAGCAGTGTTGCGCAATTCGTGAGTTCCCCATTTTGTCTCCATTAGCCCTCACAAGTTCTTGTCATTCAGGATGAAGGTCTTTCTTCTCTCTTTTCGGCTGTTCCAGCCTTTCTGGCAAAGGAAATCCCATTTAACACCGGTAGGTCACCTGAGACTCGAGCCAGATGAGCTGGTGGTGCCCTCGACCCCTGGCCATATACAAACTCAAGCAACTCATGTTTTTAAACTCGTTTTTATTGCTGCTGCTCTCTGCTTCTTTCAGCGAAATTTACAATCTTTGACTTATCCACGGCTGCGATGTATGATGCATTCCCAGTAGCACGAGAAGATCTTCAGTTATCGCTGCTGGTAAGTTTGGCTGGAGGCACGTTGGGCGGTGTAGCAGCTGCGGTTGTAAGCAATCCAGCCGACGCAACGATCACGGAAATGAAGAAAGCGAAAAGCAAGCGTGGTCCCATAGAAGTAGCCAAGTCTTTGCTTGAAGAAGGAGGTCCATCTAGACTTTTTGCTGGCCTTTCCCTTCGAATGGTGTTTTATTCGTTGATTGTGGCCCTGCAGGTATGGTGCTATTGATCTGGGTGACTATGTTTTATGGTGAACATTCTTTGTTTTTTTCGCTAACGTATCACTGTCACCATTTGTTTTAGTTCCTGGTATACGATACTGTGCGCTTTGCACTCGGTATTGGGGCCGATGATTTGAAGCTGGTGAGTAAAAAGTCGGGTCGAAAGATTCTGTCTGTCATGGACCATGTCGTCTTCCTGTTTTTTATTACCACACTGACGGCAAACAACTTTTGTTTATGAATTTAAAAGTATTTGGATGTACTCGGTGGCGCATTACGGGAAACGGGTGGCCCTGTGTAGATACCAGAGCTCCGGAGCTCTCGCTGCTGCATAGATACTGTAGCACAAGAAGGCGACAACCACAATATCCAGTGTAGAACATAGACAACACCTACCATAGAGAGAACTGGGTCATTGTGAAGATACATATCATAGACAACATTAAGTGAGGCATAACACTGTTGATTTTTTCCTCTACCGGTGGCTACCGCGAGCCATGGTACAGATGATTCGAAACTAATTCTCGTTACAGTAGCAGCATAGCTATGAATTTAAATTTATTCTTTATTGGCATTGTTGAAAGTCAACAGCATGTTTATTTCATTGTCCATTTGCTTAGCTGTGCGCAGCCGACGTTGGCAGCAGGGAGGACAGTGGCTTGGGTTGCTTTTGTCGCTGTATCTTGTAGTGCGTAAATGCCATGAATCCTCCGAAGGAAATGAAAAACCCAAGCAGTCCCATCATTGTAATTGGAATCCTGAAGTATATCGAGGTTACAATTATTGCGAAGATTCGTCGGATACAGTTCAAAGCTGCATGGTGTACGACGGAAATTCGTGACAGAATGTAGGTGGAAGCCAGGCTGCGTTTTGTGACAATTGCAAGGGTACGAAATTTATAAGATAGATTTGGTGAGTCATAGTCGTAGGAGCAAATATGCAAGACGTGTCTGTACTTACTTGTAGCTTGTAAAAGCAATACCATTCAAGATGGACAGAGCCAAGTAACGTATCAACACCCCGGATCGGATCAGCCCTACCTCACTTGATAGAAGCCAGACCTTCGATGACATTGTTGGTAGATCAAACATTACGACTGGTACCGCTAGCAGCAAAACACCGATTTGTTGCATACGAAGCTGCAAGTTCATGTCATCAATGGCTTGCGGCGAACCTTCTGGTGAGGCCCGAAACAGCTTTTGATACAGACCACGAAAGGAAAAACAAAGATTGGATGTCATGACAACCATGCAACTTTGCAAAGACTGGACCAGGGATAAACCGACGGAATCTGGCGATGCCGTCGAGGAGCCATGAGCCAGCGTCGATATCAACACCCCTGTAACGATCGACCCCAGACTGAACACTTCAGGACTACTCAAGATTTCAATTCTCCAGAGGACGGCAACGCCAGCACTGGTAATGGGCTCTGCTGCTTTGACTGTTTCTACAAAAGCAGCAGAACTGGCCAGAAATCCAAAATTGGTGGCAAGAAAACCCATAGCAAAACAAAGTCCAGCCAGTACCAAATTGGAGGAAAATAAGTCACTGATAATGGATTGTTTTTATGCCATTGCCAATTTGCCATCGAATACTGTGAGTTGACGCTGATCACGCACAATTTTTGAAAAGCATGATAAAATTCCATTCTTTCATTGCTTCTTACCTAAATATTGTATTGTTGTTTTCATTCTTGTTATTGTTGAAGAGTAGATTTCTTCTTCGTTTTTCGGCAGCCGCTTGTGCTGCAGCTGACGGACTTGGCCATGGTTGTATGCCACGTGATCCCATAAAGCCAATGTGAAGCAAAAATCGCAACATGGTGGTTCCAATGAGTAATTGTTGCATTGTGAGAAATAGAGGCGGGACTCCTCCCACGTTTTCTCGGGGTGCCATCATGAGTAACTTGGAG
>ENA-ORBV01005979-ORBV01005979.1-microbial-mat-metagenome-genome-assembly--contig:-NODE-5979-length-21802-cov-7.512313_pt1 | contig 21802 bp, 12 predicted proteins | sample MGYA00237777_ERZ505514 | MGnify/ENA primary metagenome ERZ505514 (study PRJEB26160, sample SAMN06269048) | microbial mat metagenome | isolation source: Oligotrophic lake microbial mat | place... | reverse complement strand
TACACCTCTCTATTCGTCGGCAGCGTCAGATGTGTATGAGAGACAGTAATTACTTGGGCATTAGGGATCAAAGGATTTTGCACATTACTCGTAAATGCATTCGGTCCTGTCCATGTAAATGTAGCTGGGCCTGAAACTCCGGTATAAAGAGATGTTAGTTGAAGATTTTGACCGGCACAAATTGGTGAGTTACTTGACAATGTTGCAGTGATAGGAGTTGCACAACCAATAACCGGTCCAACAAAAACTGTATAGTCTTCTGCTTCGCCAAAGCCCTGGTTATTACATGGGTCAATAGTACAGCCCGCAGTTGCAAAAGAACATCTTACGCGCATGCGGTATTTTCCGTTTGCAACAGCTGGGCAAACCCAGTTTGCAGCAGCAGGTGTAGCCGCAGGAGGAGAACCCGGAGTACAACATACCATTTCACCCGCAGCAAAAACAGCGTCGTTGTTCCAATCTACCCACACAGCAAAACCTTGTGAAAAAATTATCCCTGATCTAAAGTTACATACAAGAGCTTGCCCAGGCGTGGTTTGTAAATATTTAGTAACAACACAAGGGTGCTTATAATAATTGTTCTGAACCGCAGGAATTGGTGGTGTTACAAACTGTGTATTACATCCCGAACCAATGTTGGTTATGTTCGCTGTTCCACCTGTAGTAAAAAAATCATCAATAAAGTCATTAATAAAGTTTGCGGCGTTATTGGAAGGATTAGGTTGGTTACAGGGGGTTGAATTTACTGTTGGTAAACAATATGGACAAGGTCCAACACCTGCTTGCGCCTTTAATTTTAACTGGATTACCGTTAAACCAAATAAGAGTATAAAGAGTATTTTTTTTGTTGTATTTCTCATTCTTAATTTGGTTTATAAATCACCTTGTTTCCTGGTATCAAAACAAGCGCATCCTTAAATCCAACAACCCTTATGATCGTTTCTTCGTTTTGCTTTCTCTGATTTTCCCAACGACTCACATCAATTATTTCCTCATTCAAAACTACACCATCTTGAAAATGATCACGCTTTATATAAAAGGATTCTGTGTAATACCACATTTCTTTTGCGAAAAGAAGTTTATTGTTCTCTTTCCAGGTTTCAAAGCCATCTCCCCAGCTATGTTTATACTTAACATAAGGCGAATATTTTTCAACTTTAACTGGGTCAAGTTTTATATCCAGATTTTGCCCAACTATAATTGATGAGCTGAAAACGCTTGCTAAAAAGATCAAAACAGTTATTCTCATTGTATCTTCTTTTTTTTAATTACTTAAATTTAATAGTCTTCCTTCAGTATCACAACATAACCAATTTTTTGGCGCTTCTTGTTATCGTAAGTTGTGTAATTTATAATGTACAAATACGAATCATTCTTCACAAGCTCTCCTTTGAATTCTCCATCCCATCCTGCCTTTTGATCGTTTGAATTGAATATTTTTTGATTCCATCTGTTGTAGATACTCATCTCAAATTTAATAATGCCTTCTCCATAAACTAAGAACACATCATTGAGCCCATCGTAGTTTGGTGTAAATGAATTTGGAACGAAAATCGGGTAATCATTTGTTATTTCTATCCACACATCATCAATAGCGGTACAGCCAAATTCGTTTGTTGTTTGAACATGGTATACACCGCTTCTGGTAGCAGTTACTTGTGAGTTAGGACAAACGTGGCAAATAATATTATCTCCAAATACCCACGTTAATGTGCCGGTACCCTTAGCGTTCAAGAACATTGGTTCATCTGAATTGAGGATCATATCTGGTCCGGCATCAACCGTTGGTTGAGGAGTTACTTTAACCAACACCGTTGCAGTTTCGCCGCAGAAGCCTCCATCAGATACACGAACCGTATAAATAGTTGTTGACTTAGGGTTGGCGTACGGTTGAGATATATTTGGATTACTTAATCCGTCAAACGGCGTCCACTGATACGTGTTGCTTCCTTCTGCCTGTAACTTTGTTGAATTACCTTCACAAATTGTAGCGCTAAAACTCACACCCGGTGTAATTGTAGGAACAACCTCAACTAATATTTCTTTAGAGAAAGGACACGCCGATGCCCCTGAAGAATTAAATCCGGTAATGGTATAGTTCATATTAGCGGTTGGTGTAACAACCATACTTGTAGTGTTGGTTGTAGTATTACTTGCAAGTATTGTTGAGTCAGAAGTTGGATGCCATAAATAACCTTGGCAACCTGATACAATGATCATTGCACTTCCACCTTTACATATTTTTTTGTTGGTGGTCATCAAGTTCAAAATAGGGCGAGTCATTACAGTAATTCCGTAAGTGATCGTTTTTGTACAAACCCCGTTCGTTCCTATCAATGTATAAAGCGTAGAAACGGTTGGGCTTGCTACTACAAAATTACTTGTGCCGCTACTTAATCCAAATGTTGGTGTCCACGTATAATTAAGTGCGCCGTTAGCGTTAATAGTAACCTTATCTCCTATACAGATCACTGTTTTATCAGATATTGCTTGAAGATCCGGTAATGGGATCACTGATACTTCGCGAACTGCTACGGATGTACATGTTGCAGCTTCTCCAACTACAATATAATTCATTGTTACAGTTGGTGTAACAATTACAAAGTTTCCATTAAGTGTATTAATATTTACCGCAGGGCTCCAAGTATAATTATTAGCGCCAAATGCCGTTAAGCCAATTGCGCTTCCCGCACAAATAGTTGGTGTTACCGGAGCAATTACGATCACAGGATTTGCTACAACGGTTACTGTTGTAGTTTCTGTAGGGCCTTGACAATTAATACTAGAACCGATCACACTGTAAACGGCAGTGTTATTTGGATTAGCCATTACTGTTGTTCCAACTACCGAATTTAAATTTGTTGGTGGTGACCATTGATATGTTTGAGCGCCACTTGCAGTTAGCATTACACTCTTTCCTTGACAAACACTAACTGATGGAACTGAAATGATAGGATTAGGTGCTGCAATAACACTAAATGTTGCACCGTTTGTACAATTACCTACCGCTCCTATTACTGTTCCTGTTCCAAGCGGAATATTTAGTATAGCTGTAACAACAATTGGAGAACCTACGTTGCTGCTTGCAGCTACTCCGTTAAATCCAGTCCAGTTATAAGATGTACCACCACTTGCAGTTACTGTGATTTGATTCACAGAACCGTTGTAATTATTCATACACATGGTTGGACTATTCAAGGCAATAGTAATAATTGGAAGTGGTACAACTGTTACTGTTTGCGCAGCGGTGTTTGTGCACGTTGCCGCTTCTCCAATTATTGTATATACTGTTGTTACCGTTGGATTAACCGTTACAACATTTCCTACTGTTGACGTAATAGCTATGTTCGGGCTCCATGTATAATTATTAGCACCGTTAGCAGTTAAGTTGATCGAGTTGCCAAAACAAATAGTTGGCGTTGTTGGCGCAATACTTACTGTTGGATTTGCAACCACACTTGCTGTTGCATTTTGTGTTTGACTATTACATCCAACGCTTCCGCCTATAATACTATATACTGTTGTTACAGCAGGACTGGCAATTACACTTGGTCCATTTGGTGTATTTAATGTTGCGCTTGGCGTCCATGTATACGTTGTAGCATTGCTCGCTGTTAAGTTCACACTTGTTCCCACACACATACTTCCACTTGTTGTTGAAATGGTTGGATTTGGAATAGCGTTCAATGTGAACGTACCAATATTTGTACATGTTCCGTTGGCTCCTATAACCGTTCCTGTTACAATTGCTGCGCCATTAGAAGTTCCAATGATCATTGATCCGTTAAGTGTGTTTGTGGTTAAACCCATAATTGGTCCCCACGTATAACTTGCAGCACCATTTGCTGTTAACGAAACAGTGTTTGGTGAGCCGTTAAAATTATTCATACACAATGTTGGACTACTTGGTACAATTGTGATTGTAGGAAGTGGTAAAACACTCACCGTAATATTTGCTACATGTGTGCAGGTTAACGCTTCACCAATAACCGAATACGTTGTTGTTACTGTTGGGTTTGCTGTTGTGTTTGCAACGTTTGTAGTTGTTAATGCAATGTTAGGTGTCCATGTATAATTAGTAGCTCCACTTGCTGTAAGATTTATTGCTTGATTCAAACAAATTACGGCAGGGTTTGGTAATACGGTAACCGTTGGATTTGGAACAACACTCGCCGTTGCGTTTTGTGATTGGCTATTACAACCAACGCTACTTCCAATGATAGTATACACTGTTGTTACAGTTGGATTTGCAATTACGCTTGGGCCATTTGGTGTATTTAAGGTTGCACTTGGCGTCCATGTATATGTTGTAGCATTGCTTGCTGTTAGCGTAACTTGTGTTCCCGCGCACATACTGCCACTTGTTGCAGTAATGGTTGGATTTGGATACACAGTTACTTGAATAACCGCTTGGCTTGTGCAACTTCCTGCAGATCCAACAACCGTCATTGTTGCAACTAGTGATGTGGAAGTTACAGGAGGTGTTACAACTAGAGGTGTTGTATTTAAATTTGGGTTGCCTGAAAAACCTGCAGGTAATGTCCATGTAAATGTTGAAGCACCTGATGCGGTTAATGTAGTTGTATTTGGTGAACCATTAAAGTTTTGCGAACACAATGTATTATTACCTGCAATGGTTACCGTTGGAAGACCAACAACTAATACGCTAGCAACCCCCGTATTGGTGCAACCTTGCGCGCTGGTTACCAAAACAGTATAATTTCCACTCAAACTAGATTGCGCACTTGCAAATGGCGGATTCTGTAATGCAGAGCTGTACGCATTAGGTCCTGTCCATGCAAACGCAGTTCCTGTTATAGCCGTTAATGTAAATGTTGATCCTACACAAATAGTTGGACTATTAACCATAACTACAGGAAGTGGATTTATTACAACATTCACAACAGCTGAGCTTGTACAGCCCGCTGCATTTGTTACAGTAACAGTGTAATTTCCTGCATTAACTAATGAAGCTGTTGCAATTGTAGGGTTTTGAGCATTACTTGCAAATGCATTTGGTCCACTCCATGTATACGAACTTGCAGCAGGGTTTACAAAAAGATTTATTTGTTTGTTTAAACAAATTGGTGAATTACTTGTTGCAGTAGGTTGTGGAGCAGGATTCACAACAACGTTTGTTGTTCCGGTACTTATACATCCACCAACTGCGGTAACAGTTACTACATAAGGCCCTGTCATTAACGTTGTGCTGTTTGCAATAGTAGGATTTTGTAAATTACTGTTGAATGAGCTAGGTCCTGTCCATGTATATGAATTAGCAGCAGTAACCGTTAATTGAATGGTTGCACCAGGGCAATAAGGTCCTGTATTACCAACAGTGATTGTTGGTGTAAGATTTACAACCACTACTACAACAGCTTGTGCCGTGCATCCTAAAGCGCTAGTAACTTTCACAGTATAACTTCCTGCATGTACGGTTGTGGCATTTGCGATCGTTGGGTTTTGTAAGTTACTACTGAAAGCGTTCGGTCCACTCCATGTGTATGAAGTTGCCGCGTTAACTGTCAAATTAATATTTGCACCTGTACAAACCGGACTATTACTTCCGGGTAAAGGAACGGGGCTAGGGTTAATAGTTATTGTTGATGTTGCACTTGATGTACAACCCAAGGCTGATGTTGCATTAACCGTATAAACTGTTGTTATAGCAGGCGTAAATGTAACTGAAGAGCCAACAACGTTTGGCGGAAGCCATGTATACGTGCTTGCACCACCAGCATTTAAGGTAGCTCCCATGCCAGGGCAAACAGATGGACTATTAACCGTGATAATTGGCAATGGATTTATGACAACATTGATAACTGCCTGCGTTGTACAACCACCGGGAGCAGTTATTTTCACCGTATAATTTCCTGCCGCCGCTGCCGTAACTGGTGATATGCTTGGGTTTTGCAAATTGCTTGTAAATGCATTTGGTCCTGTCCACGTATAACTCGCCGCTGCATTAGATGTTAGATTGAGTGTTCCTCCAACACAAATAGGACTATTACTTCCAGGCGTAGCTGTTGGTTGAGGACTTACCGTGATTGTTACTGTTTGAAAACCCAAACAACCAATAGCAGATGTTCCGTAAACCGTATAAACTGATGTTGCCGCAGGGGTAAACGATGCAGTTGGTCCGAAAATATTACCAGGTTGCCATGTGTAAGAAGTTGCACCTCCAGCTACCAAAGTTGTTCCGGTTCCGGCACAAACTGTTGCTGAATTTGCGGTGATAGTGGGCGAAGGCTGAACAACCACCTGAACAGTTCCGCCTAAACTTGTGCTACCAATACATCCTCCAAGTGTGGCATTTGCAGTATAAACTGCAGTTGCAGGAGGACAAACTGTTACTTGAGATCCTGTTGCAATAGGACCTGATGGACCAACCCAACTGATCGTAAATGTTGGGATACCATTTGGTGTATATCTCCAGCCCTCGTTAACGGCTGTCCATGCTGTTGAGTTTCTTCCCGGAACTGCGATGCCAATAGTTCCTGGTAAATTGTGAATACCTTGTACTGATGTTCCTCCTGCCCAAGCCAAACAATTAGGCTTGTTGGTGAGATGATTTTCAATAATATTGGTTGTTTCGTAACAAATAATTTGAAAATTTCCAAAAGTTGTGGTACACGAAAACATCGGAATGTTATACCAGGTTACAACAAGCGCACGGCAAGGTGCCACGCCAATAGTTCTGTATGAGATGTAAGGGCCTATTCCAATTCCAGGATGCCAATCTTGCCAAGGGCCCATTATACAATTACGAGGAACGTTGAATGCTGCGCTTGGAATAGCAGCCGAGGTAAATGCGTTGGTTTGACCCGCAGTAAAACCAACCCAGCCATTAGATCCAATGTAGAACTGATTATATGTGTTTCCAAAAAAACAAAAATTGAATCCTATGGGATATGGCCCGCCTTGGGAGTCATCACTTAGCACAATAGTTGTTGCTCCAACGGTTGGCTGCGGCGCAAAAGGAATACTTCCAACACTATACGTTGTGGTTTCCTTTATTGGTAAAACACTCGCAGTTAAAACCGCGCAATTACCCTGGCAAATTGTGGTGCTTGGTCCGGTTCCAATTTGAGCATTTACCGAAGGGCAAATGATGGCCTGTGCAAAAAGTGCAGTGTTAAGTCCAAATAAACTTAATGCTAACAAAAAAATAATTCTTCTATTCATAAAACTCGAAAATGCGTTGATTCTAATTAGTTACTTACTTCTATAAATATAACAAAAAGATCTTGCGAAGACTCAGGTGTGAACCTCCAGTTATCAAGTATATCGGGCGTTTCAAGGCTTTTGGGATCTCATTTTTTACTGTTTTAGTGATGCCTGCTAAGCATTAATATTCATTCGCTAATCCATAAGTTCATTTGGCCATTTTCTTCATTTTGGCTTATACTATTACCAAATAGACGAGCACATGTATTATGTAGCCAATTTTGAGTTATTTAACGACCTAATTGATTTAGAAAAAAGACGAGTTAACCATCCATCCACATCTTTTCTTTAGTTTTTAGATTTTAACGTCAATTCATCTGATTTTGAGGTTTTACAGCCTCTTATCTTTATTTCTAATTTGTACTTTTATTAAAAACGATGACATGGCTAAAACAAATTGGAGCGAAGATCTTAAACCTCTCATTAAAAAGTATAAAGGAAAAAAACATCCAATTGATCATAAGAACACTTATCAATTAGTGATCATGGTTATTTTATCTGCACAAGATTCTGATAAACACATTAACGAAGTTGCCGTTACTTTCTTTAAAGCGTTTCCTAATATGGAAGCTTTAGCCAGAGCTGATGCAGAAACATTATATCAATACATTGGAAAGGTTCGCAATTTTGGAAATAAAACAAAATGGCTTTTAGATCTTGCCTCAAAAATAAAAACTGATAAAAATATTCCGCTTACCATGGAGGAATTAACTGAATTGCCTGGCATTGGAAGAAAATCGGCCAATGTGATCATGCGCGAATCGGGCGTAAAAGCCGTTGGTATTGTTGTTGATCTGCATGTAGTGCGCGTAGCTCCAAGAATTGGTATAGCAAGCGGAACAGATCCAAAAAAAATTGAGAAACAATTAATGGAACTTACTTCCGAAAAAGATTGGGGAGAATTAGGAATGGCCATTTCCTTCTTAGGAAGAGAGATATGCAGACCAACCAATCCAAAATGCACTGAGTGCGTGATGAATAAAGTATGTGGTTACAATATTGGTAATTTAGCAAAGAAAAAGTGATATTTCTCATGAAGTTTTATTTTTTAAAGCCCTGCAAATCCTTTAATTTCACAGTATTAATTACAAGCGCATGTTGCGCTATTTACGAAGATAGTATATGAAGCAGGCAACAATCATAGGTTCGGGTTTAGTAGGTTCTTTATGGGCAGTTTATTTATCAAAACAAGGCTATAAGGTAAATGTGTTCGAACGCCGCACAGATATGCGTAAAGCACAGATCTCGGCCGGAAAATCCATTAACCTAGCCATGTCGTTTCGCGGCTGGAAAGCTTTGGATGAAATGGGAATTGGCGATGAGATCCGTAAGATCTCAATTCCTATGTACGGAAGAACCATGCACGCCCTGGATGGAAAAAAAACCTACCAACCCTACGGCATAAATAATCAAGCTATCTATTCAGTTTCTCGTGGCGATATCAATCGCAAGTTGATGGATATTGCCGAGCGCGAAGGAAATACGCAAATTAAGTTTAGTGAAGAATGCGTTGGTGCTGATCTTAAAAATGGAACCGTTCATTTAAAAAATACAGAAACAGGAAAACTAAGTGAACATACTTCCGACATTGTATTTGGAACCGACGGCGCTTTTTCTTCCCTTCGTTATAATGCTTTTCAAAAAACTGATCGCTTTACATATAGTCAAAATTATATTGAAGACGGTTATCGCGAAATTTTATTGCCGGCAAATGCGGATGGTAGTTATAAATTAGATAAGAACACACTGCACATTTGGCCACGCGGGCGCTTCATGCTAATTGCACTACCAAATTTCGACGGCTCATTTACCTGTACTTTATTTATGCCATTCGAAAACCACGAACATTGTTTTAATAATCTTACGTCAAAAGAAAAAGTAAATAATTTCTTTATGACTGTTTTTCCAAATTTCTTTGAAATGATGCCAAACATTGCTGATGCTTGGGAAGATCATCCACTTTCATCATTGGCAATTATTCGCTGTTTTCCTTGGACAAATGGAAAAGCCGCTTTGATGGGAGACGCTGCGCATGCAACAGTTCCGTTTTTTGGACAAGGAATGAATGCCGGCTTTGAAGATTGCTCTGTTCTATTTTCGTTAATGAAAAAACACAAAGAGAATTGGACTGAAGTGTTTAAAGAATATGAGATCATCAGAAAACCCAACGGAGATGCCGTTCAGGATCTGTCGATGCTCAATTATATTGTTATGCGCGATAAAGTTACTGATCCGGTTTTTTTACTTCAACAAAAAGTAGAAAGACGCATGGCTGAATTATATCCCGGAAATTATTTCCCAATGTATTCAATGGTTTCTTTCAGCGATGTTGAATACAATGTAGCGCTAAATAAAGGAAAAGAACAAGATCGAATTATTCTTGATCTTATTATACAAAACAATATCACTAGCGATACAAGCCCTGAGAACATTGATCAATTCATTCACCGATCTTTTGGCGAGAAAATAAAAAATTAAACATACGAATATGAACGAAGCACAGGAAAAATTAGTTGAACGCTTAGCCGAAAAATACAAAGCAATTGATCAAGATGTTAATATACATATGGATGGATTGGTGTGGGCCAAGCAAATAACCTATTGGGATTATATACAAACCGAAGCGCTTTTAGGTTTACAAATTCAACGCACAACTTTACCTGATGAAATGGTATTTATTATGTACCATCAAATAAATGAGATCTTGTTTAAAATGATCTTATGGGAGATGGGCCAAGTAGCGCATTCCGAAAATATTGCTGCTCCAAAATTCACCAAGCATTTAGGTCGCATTAGTAGATATTTTGATATGCTTTCCAATTCGTTCACTATCATGGGCGACGGAATGGATGTTGATCAATACATGAAATTTAGAAATACGTTAACGCCGGCAAGCGGTTTTCAAAGTGCGCAATACCGATTAATAGAATTTGGTTCTACCGAATTAATTAACCTCATCGATTTTCGTTTCCGCGCTACCATTGATCGTAACACACCTTACGAACACGCGTTTGAACACCTCTATTGGCAAGCAGCAGGGAAAGATCATGCTACCGGAAAGAAAAACCCTTTGTTGCAGAACTTCGAAAATAAATACAAGCATTTCTTCCTAGGAAAAATGGAAGAATACAATACTATTAACCTTTATACTAAATATAAAACATTACCAGAGAACGAAAAAAATAATAACGACCTAGTTAATGCCATGCGTCATTACGATCATACCGTAAATATTGGATGGGTAATGAATCACTATAACGCAGCCGCAAAATACTTAGATAGCGGACCAAAAAAAGCCGAAGCAACGGGCGGCAGTGATTGGCATAAATATATGCATCCAAAATACCAACGTCGCATTTTCTTTCCAAGCCTTTGGAGCGCAGAAGAGTTAAAGAACTGGGGAATTGATAACCTGGAGGGGTACAAAAAGGTATAAAGTACTTAGCAATGATTTTTTTTGACCGAAAAAACAAGTAAATTAGCCCTCACAAAAGTTCATAGCATTAATTTAAATTTCTAAACCATGATAAATTTTAAAGTAAAACGCATAATGTTGCCTTATGATTTTTCGGCAAACGCAAACAAAGCGGTTAGTCACGCTGCATTTATTGCATCACTCCTTAAAGCCGATCTTTATTTGGTGCATGTGATTAATAAATCTGAATTGGTAGATATTATTTTACCACTGATGAAACTGAAAACCAATAAGGTGGTGGTTGATATGGTAAACGAGCGACTAGGCGATGCTGCCGCAAAAATTCGTAAAGAATATGGCATCACTCCTAGAACTATAGTTTCTACCGGAAACGTTACAACTGAACTTGTAAATCTAGCAGAAGAAAATAAAATTGATTTGATCATAATGGGAACTCAAGGTAAAGATTCAAAATCTGATCTTTTCCTTGGAAGCACAGCTTACCGCCTTATTACTAAAGCACCGGTTCCTGTAATGACCATTAAAGATCTGGTGAGCAAAAAGGGTTATCAAAATATTTTAATGCCGATCGACTTTTCAGAACACTCGCGTCAAAAAGTAAATTATGTAATTTCTTTAGCTAAAGCATTTAGCGCAAAAATAACTGTATTAGGTATTTACGACGAAGATGAAAAGGCAGATAAATTTAAATTGGAAATAATTGCTAAACAAATTGCTGCTCTTTGCGAAAAGAAAGGCGTGCTTTGCGAACACTTTATCGATAAAACAAATCATCGCGTAAGCAAAACCATCAGCTTTGCCAAGAAACATAAGAACGATATGATCGTTACCATGACCGATCAAAAATTAGATGGCGCGCGCGGTATTTTAAGTACCTATGATCACGAGATCGTTCACACAGCTAAGATCCCTATCATTTCTATTCAACCTGAATATTCAGATAACTTAGGAACCGGTGGAACAGCAGGGGTGCCGTTTTAAAATTTACAACTGATGCTTGCGGTCGGGAAGAACATTATCTAATCCCCAAGTTAGTTTTTTTACAAATTCGTGTTTGCGTTCAAGGCAGTTTTTTACCTGACAAATAGCACATGAAATTTGTAAACAAGGATCGGCGTGAATAAAAAATTCAATGTCGTGCGACGATTCTTTGCTCACTAATTTTTCTATCGCATCAATTTCATCGTGCGTTTTTTGTAAATTATTATACCAAGGCAATGTTACATGGCAATCTACGTGTAAAACAGATCCATATTTTAATATCCTCAAATTGTGAATATCGATCCAGTTATCTCTTCGGTTTTTATTTAAAATACTTATCACATGATCGATCTTATCGTGATCAACCTGATCTAAAAGATTGAATACCGATTCTTTCAAAATACGAAACCCCGAAAAAGTAATATATCCGCCAAATAAAACAGCCACCGCATAATCTATCCAAATGATCTTTGTAAAATATACTAAGGCCAATCCTATCACCAATCCCGCGCTTGAGATCGCATCACTTATCAAATGTTTACCGCTGGCAATCATTAGGTCTGAATGCCCTTCTCTGCCCTTCTTCTTGATGAAGAATCCCACTAAATAATTTATGCTTCCTGCTGCTAACGTTAGGTAAATTCCAAGATCAAGTGAATGCACTTCTTCCTTTTGGAAAAAAGCGAAAACTCCTTTCGCCATCATTCCCATTCCGGCAATGGTTATCATTCCTCCTTCAAACCCCGAAGAAAAAAATTCGATCTTACCATGTCCGTAAGGATGATCCTCATCTGCCGGCTTGCTGGCATAATAAATCCCAAACAGCGCAAAAGATCCTGCCGCCACATTTACAATCGATTCAACGGCGTCGGTTAAAATGGCGTTAGAGTGGGTTAAAAAATAAGCCAAAAATTTAACCACAAGTAAAATAATACTCACTATCAAACTAATTATCATTAGTCTTTTTTTCGACAACATTTATAGTTTTTCAATTTTAATGCAGCCCAATAATTTTTTGGCGCCACTCAATGTTCCTAATTGCATTCCTGAGTTAATGGTAGTTGCCGAACCACAAGCCACTCCAAATTTTACCGCTTCAGAAACTGTTTGCCCCTTATGTAATTGGTAAACGATACCGGCTACCATAGTATCACCGGCACCAACTGTACTTTTTATTTTCAATTTGGGCGGAACAAATTGCAAGGCTTCATTTTTATTTATCAAAACAGCACCTTCGCCTCCAAGCGAAACCAGAACATTTTGCACAACTCCCTTTTTTACCATTTGTTTTGCCTTTGCAACAATTTGCTTGGCATTTAATTGCGTTTTCCCAAACAATTGCGAGAACTCGTTTTGATTTGGCTTAATGAGGAATGCGCCCGTTTTTAACACCTCCTGTAAAGCGTTTCCTGCAGTATCTGCTACAAAGTTTACTTTATTTTTTTTGATGTACTTGTGTAATTCCGTAAAAAATTCTTTATCTATATTTGGCCAAACACTTCCACTTAAAACCAAATATTTTGCCTTTACTTTTTTTAATTTTGTAATTACCGCTTGCCATTCGTTTTTAGTAACAGGATTTACAGGCATTCCAAACCTAAATTGCAAATGCGTTTGATTTTCGAAGACAATAAAATTTTCGCGAGTATAGGCACTGCTCGCTACAGGCGCTGCGCTCAATTGCTCATGATACACAAGGTTGTTTAAAATTTTTCCGGTATAACCTCCTGAAATATAAATGCAAAGTGAATCTGTTTTAAAATTGCGCAAAGCGCGCGAAACATTAATGCCTCCACCTCCCGCTTCAAACATGGGGTAGGAGCATTTCAGTTTTTTTTCGGGAACAAATTTTTCTACAGTTGTACTTTTATCAAGACAAGGCGAAAGAGTTATAGTAACGATCTTTATACTCATTTATTCCACCATCACGCGGTCGTCTCCATTAAAATAAGGAGATTGAATGCTTAGCACTTTCAATGGCTTCTTACCTTTTACAATAACCGAATGCACAGTGCCTTTTGGAATAAAAATAACATCTCCTTCTTTAATAGTAAATTCTTTATCGCCTAAACGCATTACCCCTTCTCCACTTTGAACGATCACATGCTCGCTATGTTTCATGTGCTTATGACCTTTTACCTCATTTTTAATGATGAGGCAAAAACTGCTGGATAAACTATCGTTGAATAAATTTTTACTCGTAAGGCCGGTACTTCCCGGCTCTAACTCCAAAGTGTTGATCAACTGAGGATTTTGCGCATATATGCAAAAACTTATTGCTAAAAAAAATCCAAAGAAAACCTTTTTCATATTCTTACTTCAAATTTATTGGTTGCGCTTGTTGTGTTGCTTGTTGGCTAGCCATCATCATTTGATTTACCACTTGAGTGGCCATTGGAAGGTTTTGTTTTGCCTGTACATGATTTGGATTTAACTGTAAAGTTCTTTCCCAAGCTTGTTTAGCCAGTAAGTACTTACGCGTGTTGAAAAGAGCGCCTCCTAAATTGTACCATGCCTCAGGATTACCCGGCTCCAAAATTGTCCATTTGTTGTATTCAATAGCAGCCGTGTCCATATGCCCTTTGTTAAAAGCAACAATGCCGCGATTTTTAAGATCATTACTATACACTTGATAATAGTTTCTTAAATACGGATTGTTAGGATACAAACGTTCTGCATTTTTCCAAAAGTAAAGCGCTTCAAAATCCTTGCGTAATTTAAAGTATGCTAAACCTAAATTTAAATAACCGTTAACGTAACGCGGATGTAATTCAATAGCATGTTTCAAAAAAGCAATACCTTTATATAAGGCTGCTTCGCGTTTATTTGCATATCCACCTTGTTTCACTTCTTCGTCGGTTACAACCAATGTTCCGTTATAATCGTTGAATTTAGTAGAATCCTGACCCACAACTTGTATACCTGTAACTTCTTTTGTGTCTGCCAAATCAACCCACCGTGCGCCGGCATTTCCTAATACTAACACCGAGTGTGGCATTGTTTTAACGTCTTTCAAGAATAAGGTTACATCGTTTTTCCAATCAAAATTACGCTCCCAAGTTTTGCAGCCAAATAAAAATCCAACTACCAAAACAATTGTAGCCAAAGCAGTACGGCGTAAATTCAATTGTATACTTCCTAACTTATCAAATCCTTTAAGAATAACATAAGCTGCTCCAATACAGAAACCAATAGAGGAGTGGAATATCAAACGTTCGCCCATGGTTGCGCCAATATCCATCAGCACGTTACCTATCATTAAGGCAAAAATGATGTACGTCATTATGGCAAAACCTAAAATATGTTTTTTGATTGTGTAGTATATCCCTGCAATGATCATGGCTATATGCAAAACAATAGAAAGTAAGAAATCCCAATCTGTAAAATGGCGATATGGAATTGTTTTGAAAGAATAATCAGATGATAATGGGTGTGGGAAAACCAATAACTGTAGATACTTTAAAAGCACATATCCTTTTGTTGCAAAACGCTCTTCGCCATTTGCCAACAAATATGGATTGTTCAATATTTCAGTATCAGGAACGCCCGGTTTTAATTTCACAGCGATCAAACGCATGCCTAAATAGAATAACATTACAAAGCCTAACCATCCCATTAGATTAATAAATTTTACCTCTCTAAACCGTTTACTGAATAATAAGCCTACTACTATTAAATACAAGAATGGGAAAAACCAGTAACCTTTTGTTGGTCTGCTTCCTGGTCTAGCATTCGTATCAAACTCCGATTTAATGTATAACATGATTGCCGAACAAAATATAAATACAACACTAATAATCATTAAGCTCCAAAACTCTTTCATAAACGGATAATCTTTCAGCCCTTTCATTCTTTGTGTTCCATTGGCTTGTTGAACAGCTAAATATGATAACACAATCAGAATAATAAAACTTATTAAACGTTTAAACCCCTTAGATCCGTTAAAAATATTATCAATAATTAATTTATGCAAAGCAATAGTGAGTAGCGCTGCAATGATTACAGCTAAAATCCGCAAGGCCAGTTTGCTTTTAAAAAACTCTTCAAGATCTACTCCGTTTTCGGTAAATGTGTAAACCGCTAATGGTAATAAGAATAAAAGGAATACCGCGTATTCTTTTGAAAGCACAGCGAGCAAGAACATAAAGCTGGCCCAGAAGAGATCTTTCCAGGTTTTGGTTTCTATGTATTTAAAGGAATAGAGGAAGGTGAGCGAGACGAATATTAACGAGAATATCTCGTCGCGACTTTTTACATTGGCAATAGCTTCTGAGTGAATTGGATGCATTGTAAATAATAATGCTGCTAAAAATGCCAGATCCGGATTTTTTCGGAAAAAACATTTGGCAAATACCAAATACAAGAACACGCAGCCTAAGGCGAATGTCCAAATATTATTAAAGTGTCGAACTTTTGCGCTATACACCTGGCAATCTACCTCATTAAAAATTCCGTCGACATTAAGATCTTCGTCGAACTCATTTTTAAAGTTCTTATTCAAATCCCAGCAACTGTAACACTCGTTACCTTGCACAACGCCATCATTATTGGCATCAACGTAATCGTTGAATTCATAATTTACTTCCGGCCGCCCACAATCTGATGTGTGGGGCACGGGTTTATCATCTAAAGTATTATTTTGGTTAAGATCTCGCACTTGCATATATAATCCGCTCCTGTACGCTCCTAAAAATTGTTGCTCAACCGCAAAACTTACTACTGATAATGGACGGTAACGACCACCAGCTAGCTGATCGGTAGCGCACATTCTGCGATAAAAACTTTCGTAAGCATCTTTGGTTAAAATATCAGGAATACCTCTGAATCCCTTTAGAACGTGATCGTTTTGGTGAATAATAATACCATCATCCAACGCATACTCACCATTGATAGAGGTGATATAGAACGTAAAACCAATAATACCGATAATAATAGCGGCTAACTTTTGGTTAAGGAATGGGAAATAAGTGAATTTTGTACTCAACTCCGGTAAGGCGGGTTGCTTTGCTGTTGTTTTAGTTTCGCGTGCCATAATTAAAAACCTGAAAATACAAAAATAATAGGAAATAGGCATGGGTTTAACCCTATTTCAAAAAAATATTTTTTACTCGATAAGCCCCGTATAGAGACAATACACTCTAAACCCCCTAAAGTTCACAGAAATATGGCTTTTACAAGGAAATATTGTTAATTTGTAGTAATCCCAAAAGTTCATTTAATTTAGTCCAATCTACTCATCCTTTTTTATCAATACTTTTTCAAAAAACCGCTCCGTAACTATTGCTACGCCTTGATTTTTATTCATCGTCTTGATGAAAAATCACTTCGCATCTCTAGACCAAATTATATGTACATTTGGGATAATAATGACCCTCCTGAGAAACAAATACTTTTTGCTTTACCTGGTTATAGCCCTTTTTCTTAGCTCATTTTATATCAATATAAGCGGCACTAAAACACCCGCGGATCTTTCTAAACAAGCTTCTCAACTACTTAGCCAAAAACACAAGGAGCTTACCGATGCCAGCGAAATGGCCAGAGGCATGGATCCTGAAAAATTACAGGATCTTTATTCAACTAAAGCCTTTGGCATTTACGTTTTTACGAACGAAAAACTGACCTATTGGAACAATTCGCAAATTCCTATTCCTACTAAATTTACTGCCGAACTTAAACCCGAACTTGTAAAGCTTAGAAATGGTTATTACTTATCGCACCATATCACTCAAGGTAATAATACCTATTTAGCCTTATGCGTCTTAAAAACCAAATACGATCTTCAAAATGATTATTTAGAAAATAACTTTGCTCCTTGGCTTGATCTTCCGATAGGACTTGACCTAAAATTAAGCAAGATTGCAGGAAGCGAAGTGAATCTTAATAACGCTCTGCTATTTTCTATTTCGGGAAGCGAACTAACTTATAAAACTAAAGGAACTATTGGAATACTTACTATGTTGTTCTTTTTGATATGCATTCTTTTATTGCTGTTTGTATTGATCCAAATAAAACGCGCGCCATTTGAAATTAAAGGCCTAGTTTATGTCGCGTTCATTTTTATCATTCGTTTTTTAATGCTCCAGTTCAAATGGCCCGGATATCTTTACCAAGGCGATTTGTATGATCTGATCCTTTTTGGAAACGCACAATCTTATCTTAATTCCTATTTAGGCGATCTTATTCTAAATTCCATTTTACTTATTTGGCTCAGCATCATTTGCTATTATTGGCTCAAGAATTCGAAAAATCAAAGCGGTAAGATCATTTACGTTGGCTTAAGCATTGGATTGCTGTTTACAAACCTATTCTTCCACCATCATATCATTAATAGCATCATTAGTAATTCAACTATTTCGTTCGACTTTCTAAATCTACTTAATCTTCACTGGTATAGTTACGTGGCATTGTTGCCAATTGTATTGGTAAATATTTCTACGCTTATGTTACTGTATATTTTGTTTAAGTACGCTATGAAACAAAATTTGCGAGTAATCCTTTTCTATTTGTGCACCACTTTTGTTCTTTCGTTGATACTTAATATTGTTTTCCCATTTCATTTTTGGATGGAAAAATGGTGGTTCTTCCCTATAAGTTTGTTGGTTTTGCTAATTGGCTACCTCAAACTTGAAAAAAATATTCTAGCAGTTGGTGGTATTTTACTTTTAATGGCGGTTATCTCATCGGCTATTCTTAATTTTTATATCTCAAAAAATCAACAACAAGATTTTGAAGTACTCTCTTATAAGTTGATCGACAGGCAAGATGCCGTTTTAGAAAGCGAATTCCTCAACCTTTCTGATCGACTCGAAAATAATGAGCAACTTAAAACATTAAGTCAGTTTGTGGGATATAATGGCGATAAGGAGTTTTTGCAATTGCTAAGACAAAGTTTCTTTTTTGGATATTTTGATCGGTACAATATTGAATTCTCTATGTTTGATGAAGATTGCAAAGCACTTATTCAAAATACGCAACCTATTTTACGCAACGAAGGATTTTTTGAAGAGCAAATTAATTATCAGTCCTCCAAAACATCTAGTCCGCATTTATTTTTTATTGATGAGTATAAAAATAACTCTCGCTACATGGCGCGAATTGAGCTTGGCAAGAACAAACTTTATATTATGTTCGAACCAAAATATTTTGAAGAGGTTGGCGCTTTTCCCGATCTGCTTATAGATGCTTCACAACAAAAATTAGATAAGTTACAAAATCTCAGTCGCGTTGTTTATCGCTCGGGCATTAATAATAAAATGTATGGCGATTTTAATTACCCTGTTAATTTGAACGATTCGGTTACTTTAAGCAAAGTTGATCCTCAATACCGACATTATTATTTGTATCCTGATGAGAATGCCACGGTGATCATTTCTACCAAAACAAAAAATTTAAGTTATTTCTTTACATATAATTCTTACTTGTTCTTACTATTCTCTTTGGTAGCGTATTTAAGCTATCTCGCCTACTCTCTTTTCTTTTCCGAAAGCACGGTTACCTCTTCGCTTACGCGGCGTATTCAAACCACCGTTATTCTTCTACTATTAGTTTCTATTGCGGCCGTAGGAATTACCTCGAGCAAGTTAGTGTCAGACCAATTTGATAAAGACAATGAAAAACAATTGCAAGAAAAATCAAATAGTATCCTCAGCGAATTATCGGGCGCATTGCAAAACAGCGATACCATTACTGATGTTTCAAAAGAGTTGATAGATCTTACTATTAAAAAATACGCACAGATATTTAAAAGCGAAATAAGCGTATTTGATAATACAGGTGAGCTTTATATTAGCAGCCAGCCGCGTTTGTATGAATTAGGATTAGCGGCGCCATTGCTAAATTCAAAAGCACTTGTGAATTTAAAGAACGATCTGGTATCGAGTTATACCTCTAAAGATAAAGCCGGAAATTTGGATTATTTATCCTTGTACGCGCCAATTTATAATGCCAATAAAAAATTAATGGGCTATTTGAATTTGCCTTATTTTGGAAAGCAAAATATTTTGGATAATAAATTATCGGGTATCATTAGTACGCTTATTAACGTTTACGTAATTTTATTTATCATCAGTATCCTTTCCGGTTTAATACTCTCAGGGTATATTACCTTGCCCTTACGAATATTAAAACAGCAAATGGCCAATGTGTCGTTAGGAAAACAAAACGAAGCCCTAGTTTGGGAAAGCAACGATGAAGTAGGAAAATTGGTGGAAGAATATAATTCGATGATAGAAAAGTTGGATACAAGTGCCGGACTTTTAGCAAAAAGCGAACGCGAAACTGCCTGGAGAGAAATGGCAAAACAAGTAGCGCACGAGATCAAAAACCCGTTAACGCCCATGAAATTGAATCTTCAATATTTACAACATGTAATGAAGAATGATCCAAAAGATTTTGAAGAGCGTTTTACTAAGGCAAGTAATAATATAATTGAGCAAATTGATACTTTGGCCAACATTGCAACAGAGTTTAGCAATTTTGCAAAATTACCAACCGGCGAATTAGAAAAAATAAATTTAGTGGAAGTGATCAACTCCACCGTTGATCTTTTTGAGAAAGAAAACAAAGTGAAGATCTCCATTGATCTACATTCAAAAGATATTCCTGTTAATGCCAACAAAGAACAAATGCTCCGCGTATTTAATAATTTGCTTACCAATGCCATTCAAGCAACGTCAGAAGTAAAAGAAGCGTTAATAGAAGTAAGTAGCTCAGAAATGGAAAACGGAAAAGGATATGTAATTACAGTTGCCGATAACGGTTGTGGTATTCCCGAAAATTTGAAACAAAAGATTTTTACGCCCAACTTTACTACCAAATCAACAGGCTCCGGATTAGGCTTAGCCATGATCAAAAATATTTTCGAAACCATCGACGCCAGCATTTGGTTTGAAAGTGAAGAGGACAAAGGAACCGTTTTCTATTTGGAATTTAAAAAAGAGAGTGAATTATAAAATTATTTTTTATTTATAAAATCGTAAATTTGTAACATGGAACGTATACCGGTTTTAAAAACGTATAAAATTTATATTGGCGGGCAATTTCCACGCACCGAAAGTGGGCGCTATTATGAATTGAAGGATAAAAATAAAAAATTGATCGCTAATATGTGTTTGTCTTCTCGCAAAGATTTGCGAAACGCTGTAACAGCGGCCAGATCTGCTTTTGAGGGCTGGAGTGGAAAAACAGCATTTAATCGTTCGCAAATACTTTACCGTATTGCCGAAATGTTAGAAGGAAGAAAAGCACAATTAAAAGAAGAATTGGTACAACAAGGATCTAATGCCAAACAAGCCGAAGTTGAAGTTGCTTTAAGTATAGATCGCTTAATTTATTATGCCGGTTGGTGCGATAAATACTCGGCTTTATTTAGTTCTGTTAATCCTGTTGCATCATCACATTTTAATTTTTCGATACCCGAGCCAACCGGAGTTGTAACTATTATTGCGCCCGAGGATTCATCATTATTAGGATTAGTAAGTGTAATTGCACCTGCAATTGCAGGAAGAAATACTTGTGTTGTGCTTGCCTCTGAGTCAAAACCATTATGTTCGATCACATTTTCCGAAATATTAGCCACTTCCGATCTTCCGGGTGGTGTTGTAAATATTATAACGGGCACTAGTAAAGAATTGCACGAACATTTTTCGAGCCACATGGATGTGAACGCAGTTATTTATTGCAGAAAAGATAAAACCGAAATTAAAACCATTGGCGAAAACGCTTCGTTAAATGTAAAGCGCACATTTTATTGGAATAAAGATTGGAATAAGGAAGAAAACCAAAATCCTTATTTAATTTTAGATCTTCAAGAAACAAAAACCACTTGGCATCCAATTGAGAATATTGGCATTGGTGGTGCGAAGTATTGATTTTTTATTTGGTCGTGCCCCCGCCTTTGAAATTACGGAGCGGGGTCGCGCTTTCGCCACTCGCTCTTTTCACGCGCAAAGAACGGGCGCCTGAAAAGGAGCTCAAACAATGGCTCTATCGCTCACGCGGAGAGCACTGGGGAAGTACAATTTTTAATTGATGATTGCGTTTAACTAAAATGAAATATCGTTTTTGCATATTGTTTCTTTCATTTTATTTCATGGCTCACTCCCAAACAACCATTTATTTCTTTGCCTGTCTCTTATACACATCTCCGAGCCCACGAGA
>ENA-ORBV01005977-ORBV01005977.1-microbial-mat-metagenome-genome-assembly--contig:-NODE-5977-length-21814-cov-6.510696_pt1 | contig 21814 bp, 23 predicted proteins | sample MGYA00237777_ERZ505514 | MGnify/ENA primary metagenome ERZ505514 (study PRJEB26160, sample SAMN06269048) | microbial mat metagenome | isolation source: Oligotrophic lake microbial mat | place... | reverse complement strand
TTGATCAACTGGAGATTAGTCATGACGGACAACATCGGTAACAACAAGCGGAATTTTCTGAAAAGCGCGGCTGTGCTGGGAGGTGTGGCCTCGGCGCTCGGCGCGGTGGTCACGCCACGCTCGGCGTTCGCGCAAACGCTGGAAAGCGGCATCAACAAGGACTCCACGCTGGGCAAGATCCTGTCCTCCGGCACCTTGCGCGTGGGCTACGCGCAGACCGGCCCGTTCTTTTACAAGAACGCCAAGACCGGCGACCTGGGCGGCATCTACTTCGATCTGGCAACGCAACTGGCGAAGGACATGAACGTGAAGCTCGAGTTCAAGGAGGTCACGTTCCAGAACGCCACCATAGCGCTGCGCCGCAACGACTACGACGTGTTCGGCTCCGCGCTGACCTACACCATCCCGCGCGCGATGGCGGTGGATTACATCGGCCCTCTGTACGAAGTGGGCAGTCTGCTGATGGTGCACAAGGACAACGCCGGCAAGTTCAAGACTCTGGCCGACTTCAACAAGCCCAGCGTCACCTTCTCGGTGGTTTCCGGCGGCAGCGAGGAGCCACGCATTCCCATCCTGTTCCCGAACGCCAAGCTCATTACCACCACCGGCCAGGCCGACCTGGGCGCGGAGCCAGTTCGCGCCAAGAAGGCCGATGTGTGGATGAGCAGCCAGGTGGCCGTCCAGCTGATGGCCAAACGCACCAATTGGGCTGTGGCATTCGACCCACAGAACGCTATCGACAAGCGCCCCAGCAGCTGGGCCGTGCGTTACGGTGATCTGGAATGGAAGAACTTCCTGGATTTCTGGGCCCATTTCGTGCGCGTGAACGGACAGACCGACAGCCTGATGAAGCACCACGTCGACGTTCTGAGCACCACTTCTTGAAAAGGAATTGATGTCCTGATGGCAGAAATACCCACCATCCGGGTCACCGACCTGCACAAGACCTTCGGTGCGCTGGAGGTGCTGAGGGGCATCTCCTTCGACGTGCAGCGCGGCAGCGTTGTCAGCATGGTCGGCGCGAGCGGCTCCGGCAAGAGCACGCTGCTGCGTTGCGTGAACCATCTGGAGACTGCGACCGCAGGCGACGTGCTCATCGACGGCATCTCGCTGTGTTTCCAGGAGGGCAAGTCTGCACCGCGCAAACCCAGATCGTTGGCGCAGATCAACCACATGCGCCGCGACCTGGGCATGGTGTTCCAGCAGTTCAACCTGTGGCCGCACATGACGGTGCTGGAGAACGTGGTCGAGGCGCCGCGCCATGTGCGCGGCATGTCGCGTGCACAGGCGCGGGACATCGCCCGCAACTGTCTGGAGCGCGTGCACCTGGCCGACAAGTCCGACGTGTACCCGGCCCGCCTGTCGGGCGGCCAGCAGCAGCGTGTGGCCATCGCGCGTGCCCTGGCCATGCAGCCCAAGGTGATGCTGTTCGACGAAGCAACCTCGTCGCTGGACCCCGAACTCACCGACGAGGTGCTGGCCGTGATGCGCGACCTCGCGCGCGACGGCACGACCATGATCGTGGTCACACACGAGATGGCTTTTGCGCGTGAGGTATCGGACCACGTCATGTTCCTGCACAACGGCCTGATCGAGGAGCAGGGCCTGCCCTCAGAAGTGTTCGAGCGTCCGCAAACGGAGCGCCTGCGGCAGTTCCTCAACAAGGCGCAGCGGCCGCGCTGACGCGGGATCGACCATGTCGGAGTCGCTGCGCGAAACCCTGGACCTGGCCCTGCTATGGGAATACCGGGTCGTGCTGCTCAAGGGCTTGACCATGACGCTCGGGGTGTTCGCCTGCGCGGCAGTGCTGGCTGTGGCCGGCGGACTGGTGGCGGCCTTGTGGCGCGTGAGTCGGTTCCGGGTCGTGCGCTGGGTAGGCACGGTGCATGTGGAAATTGCCCGCAACTCGCCCGACTACATCATGGTGGTGTGGGTGCATTTCGTGCTGCCGCTGCTGCTGGGTGCCATCATCCGCAGGCGCCTGGAGTTCGACCCCTTCGTGTCGGCGGTGATCGCGCTCTCGTATGTCTACAGTGGCTACTTTGCCGAGACCTTCCGGGCCGGTATCGAGGCCGTGCCGCGTGGCCAGATCGAGGCCGGTCGGGGCCTGGGAATGTCCGAGCGCAAGATCATGTGGCGCGTGATCCTGCCGCAGGTGGTGCGGCGAATGTTGCCGGAATCCGTGAACCAGTTCATCTCGCTGTTCAAGGCCACCAGCATCGTGTCGCTGATCGCCGTGCCCGATCTGATGTACCAGGTGGGCATCATCTCGGCGCAGGTGATGCGGCCGATGCCGCTGTACACCGGCGCAGCGCTGGTCTATTTCGCGGTGGTGCTGCTGTGCGCCAATCTGCTGGGCCTGCTGTCCAACCGCTGGCGCAACAAGGTGTTCGCATGACCACCTGCCCTCACACCGCTGACGGAGCAAGCCGCCATGGGTAACTGGGAACGGTTGGTCTGGAACCAGCGCGAAGCGTTTTTGGCCGGCTTCCAGGTCACCCTGCAAGTGTGCGCCGTGGCCTTTGTAGGCGCCATCCTGGGTGGCCTGCTGCTGTGCCTGGTGCGCGTCTATGTGCGACCACTGCGGCCCGTGGCGGTGGTGTTGATCGAGTTCTTCCGCGCCACGCCCATCCTGGTGCAGTTGCTGTGGGTCAACTATGTCTGGCCCGAGTTGTTCGGCTGGCCCAACACCTTCTTCAGCGCGGCCTGCGTGGCATTGGCCGTGCAATCGAGCGGGTATCTGGCGGAGACCTTCCGCGGCGCCATCGAAGCCATTCCCAAAGGCCATCTCGAAGCCGCAAGCTCACTGGGCATGCCACCGTGGCGCGCGTTCCTGCGCATCGTGATGCCCCAGGTGTTGCTGGATGCGGCACCCTCCATCGGCAACCAGCTCACGGTGATTGTCAAGTCTTCCGCGCTGGTGTCGGTGATCGCGGTGCCGGATCTGATGTTCCAGTCGCAGAAGCTGGTCAACAAATGGTATGAGCCGATAGAGATTCTGACCGCCACGGCCGTGATTTATATCCTGTTCATCTTTCTACTGTCGGTGACGCTGACCTGGCTGGCCAGGGCAATGCGGCGACGTTACGGCCTAACTGCGCTCTGAGAGCGCCCCCAGCCCTGGCTTTGCCAGGTCCACCAAGGGGGGTGAGAAAAATTGGGAGCGGCCCAGCGCTCCCTCATGCGCGAGAGGCAATCGCTTGGGCCCCGACGGGGTGTCCACGTGTGGCGGGCAGGGCGCGGCGCCTGCAGCGGCGTCATCAGCCGCGTGATGATCTTGTGCAGCAGCGCCTGCAAGTCCTCGTCGGTTGGCGCGGAACCTTCGACAAACACCGGATCTCCATCGGTGCGCTGGTACACGCGGAATCACATGGTCGACAAGATGCGCAGCGCTCTGCGCCATGCGCCGCGCCCCGCACGAGGGGCTGCAAGCCGCGGCGCTTGCAACTGAAGGCGACCAGCTTGTCATGGAACACCCTGGCCACCAGCAAGCCGATCGTGTGGTTCGAGCAGAACCTGATCAGCCATGTGCCACTGCCCCACGCTGGTTTCATGCGCCGCGTCTACCCCGGCTTTGTGCGGCTCAGCGCCTTCATGAGCATGAACCCCGAAAGCCAAAAGAACGCCTTCAAGGACCTGTACCGGCACCTGGTGGACGGCGACGTGGAAAAGGCCAACATCATCCGCGTGTTCTACGACGAGTACATGGCCGTGAACGACCTGGCGCGGGGTGTGTTGAGTTAACAAGGCCGCACCGTCGATACGCGGGCCATCCGCCGCACCGCGTTGATGACCGTGGAGGGTGAGCGCGACGATATCTGCTCCGTCGGCCAGACGGTGGCCGCGCAAGACCTGTACCCCAACCTCCGCCCCTACATGAAGACCCACCACGTGCAGACAGGTGTGGGCCACTACGGCGTGTTCAGCGGCAAGAAGTGGAACCAGCAAATCTACCCGCGGCTGCTGGAGCATATCCATGCCAGTGCGGGGTAAGGGCCTGAACACGACCCCGTTTATGGCGCATTCGATTTTCCGAAAACTTTGAGAAACGCCGTGTGTTTGACCTTCTGCCACGACGCCGGCAAGTCGTTGCTGCCGTCCAGCGTATTGGACTCAAGGGCGGCATAGATTGCGCGGACCAAGTCGTTATCTATCAGCTTGGCTGACAGCATTTTTTTGAGCAGTCCATGGCCGTGCCAGACATCGCCGCTTCCGGTAAGGTCAGCCAGTTCGTGCATGCCCAGGTCATCCGTCACGACCACGGCAGGGCGAATTTGCCCAAATGCCAGAACGCGACAGTCGGTGTACGAGGGCGGTGAACGGCGGTGCTTCATGAATCGTTGCAGGTCCATCTGCACGATCCCGTGCAACACACTTGCAGCGGCGTCCAGAGTGGCCTTCTCGCCTTTGCTGAGCTTGATGGTGTTGCCCAGTCGTTCTTGAGCCAGCAACTCGTCTGCATCAAACCAGGGGTAGAGAAATTGCAATCTGGGCTGACGCAGAACTTCGTTTTGCACGTCTTTCAAGACGGTCAAGACATAGTCCTTTTGGCCAAATTTCTTGCCCAACAGTGGCCTCACCCGCTTCGCCAGCCGCAGGTATGCGTTGGTGTCGAGCAGGACCAGCGTGGTCAACGCGCAGGCTCTCCAACCAAGGCTGAGCGCAGCGCCGTGGCGTCCTGCAATCCAACGTCCAGCACCTGCTGAAGGTAGCCTGCCCCGGTGCCGTTTTCGTTGAGCAGCTGACGCATGGAAATAAAGAAGTCGGACCTGAACACATTGCTGGTTGCCTTGATCAGCTCCGTGGCGTCTGGCGGCGCGGGAGCAAACAAGGCCGCGCTGACCAAACCGTCGCGCACGTTGTTGCGCACCGAATGAATCTGCCGTACCTCCAGTGGCAGCGGTTTCAGTCCCTTGGCCTCGGCATAGGCCTGAACCTGTAAAAACACGGTGTTCAATGAAATCACGTGCTCGTGCGCCGCATCCAGCAGGGCCTGGATCATGGCCGTCGCTCCGCGAGCCTGCCTGACCTTGGCATAGGTGCCTTCGGCACAAGCCTGCGGAAAAAGCAGCGCGCCGGCAAAGGCGTCGGCAAAGTTTTCCCCCTCGTCTTTGCCCGCCAGTTCGGGGGTGTACACGTGCGCCAGTTCGTGCGCCATCCAAAACTTGAAGTCCTCCTGGTGCGTGTCGAGGTTCAGGTAAACGAACGTGACCTTCTCGCTGGGCAGCAAGATGTGCAACGCATTTTTGTGGTTCAGTTTCTCGCCCCACAGCACCGGCACCAGCACCGCGTCGTTGTCTCTGAACTCGTTGATCAGGTGCTCATAACGCAACACCGATACCAAGCCAATCCCCAGCTTCTGGCGCACCTGGGTCACGGCGCTTTGCAGCGGGACGTAGTCGGTGGTCGGGTTTGGCAGCGAGGTGTGCAACGCCCGGCGCTCTGGCAAATGTGCCACCAGGGGCTTGAGCAGGGCGGCCATCGCCATGGCCTTCAGGATGTGCTCGTCCGTGGTCTTGGCGCCGCCCTTTTTGCGAAACGCAATTACCGGTTGGTCGGCGTCAGGCAGCACCAGCTGGTCAAACCCCAGCTGGAGGGTGGTGGCCAGTTTCAGCAGCTTCGCGGGTCGGGGAAAGTTCTTGCCCTGCAGCCAGTTCGACACCACCTGGGCCGATTCACCCACGGCAACGGCCAGTTGATCCTGGGTCCATCCGCGTGCGGCCAGCGCCTTTTTGATGGATGCGCTGTGGATAACTTTGTGCATAGACGGTGAATTGTGCCACCTGGCGCCCATAAATCAAGTTTTATCAAGTTTTTTTGACCGGGCCGAGTGGCTTTTCGGCCCGTCAAGTGGCTCAGGCTGCGGTCAGACCAAGTGGCCGGCCTCGATGGTTTTGAGCTTCGCCAAAATATCGTCCTTTGTGCGAAATCGGCCAAACGCTTTTTCGTCTTGCTCGCGCACGATGGGGAAGCTGTCGAGCATGTAGGCCGCGTCGTTGGCGTTGATGCCGTAGAGGTGGAAGAACAAGGCATCCAGGCTGGCCATGCGGGCGCGGCGGTCTTCTTCATTCCACACAAACGGCGGCAATACCTCGCCACGCGCGTCCACATCGCCCATGTCACGTGCAAACGGTGCCATATCGTGCGCGGTGTAGGTGAGGGCCAGCACCTGCTGGTGGATGAAGGTGGCAATGTGTTGGCCGCCGATGCTGGCCTCGAAGCGCTCGGGAGCGATGACGGGGAGTTGTTCGACCACGAACCAGTTCAGGTGCTGGCCTTGCACCTTTTGGCGTGCCACGAAGTCAAAGGCGAACGCGTTGAAATTAGCCAACAACAGTGGTGCGTGTTTCACATATTGCTGCGCATCGCCATTGACTGCAGGGTGCAGGAACGGCAGAGTGTTGCCCATGCCGGCCAAAGGCAGCAATGCGGCGATCATAGTTCGCACATTGGTGGGTGCTGTCACGTCCTTGAATGCCAGCGACCACTCCGGCTGCGTGGTTTGGACGTCGCTGCGCCTGACGAAATACTGCGGCTTGGGCAAACGCGTGGGGCTAGCCTTCTCTACCTGTGAAATCGCTTCCTGTTGCGCCGCCCGGTGCAAGTTAGCCGTGTTTACCACCACGTCCGCTGCCCGGTGGTCGTACATCTGAACCATCTTGCCCTCGTACAGGGGTACAGCCACTTCGTCGCCCTTGGTCCAGCGGTTCAGCGCAGCGGGCGTCCAGCCGTCCTTCTTCAACTCAGCGTGTTTGAGAAACAATCCCGAGTCGTTCGTCATGTCAAACATGCGAACGTACTTCACTGGCCAGACGCGTTCGTCAGGCAACTGCCCCAGGCTCTTGCTCACGCCGCCGTGGCGCACCAGCACCGGATGGCGGGCGTACAGCGCCAGCGCGATGTCGGCGTCGCGGCGGCTGCGAAAAATGGGTGCGGCGTCGGTGTTGGGGTTCACCCGAACGAAGTCGTCGGCACCCAACGCCAGCGTCCGCCGGGGATCGTCCAGATCGGCGATGCGGTGGAGGTAGAACGCGCAGCGGCTTTGGGCAAACTGGCGCTGGGCGCCGCCAAACACCAGCGTGCAGAACTTGAAACTGGCATGAACGTCGGGGAAGAAGACCTTGCGGTTCTCAAAGTCAAACAGCGCGCCCAGGCGCCCGGTGCTGCTGATGGAGCGGAAAAAGGCGGACGCGCCTTTGTCGGCTGCGATGCCGCTGGGCGTGAGCAGCGCCACCACGCCTTTGGAGGCGCACAGGGCTTGGGCACACTCTACAAACAGGCTGTAGAGGTTGACATCCCCACCGCCAAGCAGCGGGTAGTCGCCACTGCCCAGCTTGCCGTTGCCCAGCACGCGGGCGTTGGCTTCTGCGCGTTCGGTACGCGTCGGCGTATTGTGTCCACAAGGGCGCCTTCTTTTGTTGCAGCTCGGCCACCATGCGTTTGCGGTCGGCGGCGCGGGGCTGGGCGGCAATGGCGGGCATCCGCTCGGCAAACCATTCCACCTCCTGCAGCTTGATGCGGTCCCAGGGCGGGTTGCCGATCAGCGCGTCAAAGCCCGCAGCATGGCCACCAAACACGGTGGGGAAGCTGGTCCACCAATGAAAAAAGGTTTCGCGCTGGGCCAGCGCGCGGGCGCGGGCCATCAGCGCATTGGCCGCAGCGGTCGCGGCATCGGTGCCGGCCAGTTGGCCGGCGGCCAAGACCGACACCAGGTTGTGGTTCGGGTCCAGCAGTCGAATGAGGCCCGCGTATTCGGGGTGTTGGCCAGCGGCCATTTCAGCGGCGGCCTGGTCTTTGTCTTTGGGCAGCTTCAACAGCCGCGGCAACTGGCTGAGCTTGTCCACCGGCCAGCCCGGCACCAGCCAGCGCAGGGCGCGCCAGAAGTCAAGCACCGCGCGCAGCGGCGCCAGTTGGGCTTGCGCCTCGGTGGCCAGCTGTTTGGAGAGTTCGGCTTCGCCGATGTCCACATCGGTGAGGTCGGCCACCTGGGCCGTGGCCTTGGACGCCCGTGCGAGGCGGTCGAATTCGGTTTGCAGCAACAGCGCGCCGAGTTGCTGCAGGCTGTGCTGCACCGTGGGCAATTGTTCGCCATGCAGGCTGTCGCCGATCTTGAGGTGGTGGTCCAGAAAACTCAAGGGGGCGCCCACGGTGAAGGTGTGCAGCCAGAGCGCGGTGCACCGTTTCATGCGCCTGCCCTGTTGCAGTTTGCACCGGCACACCGTAGCGCAGCAGCAGGTATGTCTTCAGGTTGGCCTGGTACAGCGTGGTGCCTGTGGTGTCGACCGCAATTTCCAGTCTTTGCAGGGCTGCCGCGATCTGGGCCGCTGTGTATCCGCGCGCTGCCAGGTCGGCACGCAGCAGTTCGGTCTCGATGGGGCGGTTGGCCTCGCGCTTGTTCCCCTCGCCCAGGTAGCGGTAGCCCAGGGCATCGGCCCCCGTGGTGCTGGTGAACAAGTCGATGACCCGGTTTTGGGTCTTAAGTTCGGAGCGGGGGATGTCGATCACGGGGTCACCTCTCTATGGCCACCTTTGCGGGGGCCTACCCGGCGCAACTTGCCTTGTCGGACCAGTTAGTTTGGCGCTGGCCCTCTCCACCGTGCGCAGGCTGCGGCCGACCTCGGCCGCCACGTCCACCAGGGTCATCGCCGAGTTGCGCCGCAGCACCTCCAGTACCTGCGCCGACGATTTCCCCGAAGTTTCTACCGCAGGTTCTACCGAAGGTTTTTGGTCCAGCGGGTCCAACCCGATGGCGGACAGGTATGCTGCCGCAAACGGGAACTCCAGCACCAGCTCGTTCGGGGCATACCGAGTTTGCGGCTCCGACGTGCCCGCATCCCGGCAGCCATGCCGCCGCGCAGTTCATCGCAGGAGGCCCATAGGGAGGCGTAAAAGTCGGATTTCTTGATGGCCATTGTTTATGCGTTGTAAAACTCAACCCAGCTGTGGAAAACGGAATGCCAGAACGAGGAGCCGGCTCCCTTGACCGCATTTGATTGGGGAATTTGTCGAGGTGGCCGTGAGCGGCCTTACTTTGCATTTTGAATCAAGACGCTGCCTGCGGAAATAGCTTCCCGAAACTTCTGCGGTGCGCCGGCCCAGTCGACGATGTCGACCTTGATGGGCAGCGTCGATTCGTCAAAGGCCTCTCGCAGTCGCGCATCCTCGTCCAATGTCAGCGGGCGCTTGGTCATCAGGACCAGATCGAGATCGGAGAAGGGCTTTGCCGTCCACTTGGCCCGCGATCCGAAAACCCTGGCTTCCACATCGGGCAGGTGGATGTTCAAGATCCGCATGACCTCCTGGAGGTGATGCGGATTCAAGTCGATATCCGGCTTGGGTCCGGGCGTCATCAGGTGTCCGGCTTTTCGTCGAGTTTGCGGGCCAGAAACCGGGCTTCTTCCAGAAAATCCGGTGCCATCGCGAATACTGATTCGGCCTTGGCCTTGTCGTAGCTATGGCTGCTGTAGGTTCTGGCTTGTCGGTAGGTGCGCCACTGCTCCCAATCGGATCGCAGCAGGCCTTTCTCGTTGCCGGTACGGATCAGACTCTGAAAACTCGCCAAGTCGATTTCTTCGGGGTTTGCCGCGGTGCTTTCGAGATAACGCTTGAGCATCTTGTGGCTCAGTTCATACGTGAACTCAAAACACTGAATCACTGAATTGCGCAGCTGCTCCTTGAGTCCCGCATCGTTCGCAAACTGTGGCGAATGGGCATACCCGATGGCCTTCTCCAACTGCCCAATGGCGTTCCGCAATGAGGTGATATCAATGGTCATTCGGTTCTTCGCACGCAACTCGGTCCGATTGTGCATCGGTGTCTATGTGATGTGGGACGTTCGGAGTACGGGGTCAGGCCTACACGTTGGAGTATGGGGTAGAAGGTATAGGCCTGACCCTCAGGCACCCAGGCCCCCATCCACGCTTTGAAGACAGCAAAAGCTTACAGGGTAGGATCAGCATCCCCATGAGCCTGGACTTCGCCACCCTTGACGCCCTGCGCACGCACCACCCTGCGTGGCGGCTGCTGCGTTCGGACCATGCGGCGCTGGTGGCAGGCTTTCTGCACCGGGCCTTTGTGGCACCCAATGTGCGCGGCATGGCGGCGGCCGACCTGGCCGAGGCACTGGAAGACACGCTCTATGCGCTGCGCCAGCAGCTCGGAGAGTCTGCCTTCCCCAAGCCGGCGCTGGAGTATTTGAACGACTGGGCGGCGCCCGACAAGGGCTGGCTGCGCAAGTACTACCGTCCCGGCACCGACGAGGCGCAGTTCGATCTGACCCCCGCGACCGAAAAGGCCATCGCCTGGCTGGCCCAGCTCGGCGAGCGTCAGTTCATCGGCACCGAGTCGCGCCTGCTGACCCTGTTCGATTTGCTCAAGCAGCTGAGCGAAGGCAGCGAGGCCGACCCAGGCAAACGCCTGGCCGAGCTGCACAAGAAACGCGACGACATCGACGCCGAGATCGCGCGCGTGGCCTCGGGCGACGTGCCGCTGCTCGACGACACCGCGCTGAAAGACCGGTTCCAGCAGTTCATGCAGGGTGCGCGCGAACTGCTGGCCGATTTCCGCGAGGTGGAGCACAACTTTCGCCTGCTCGATCGGCGCGTGCGCGAGCGCATCGCCTTGTGGGAAGGCGGCAAAGGCACCCTCCTGGAAGAGGTGATGGGCGAGCGCGACGCGATCGCCGATTCCGACCAGGGCAAGAGTTTTCGCGCGTTCTGGGATTTCCTGCTCTCCAGCCGCCGGCAGGAAGAGCTCACCGCCCTGCTCGATCGCGCCCTGTCCTTGCCCGCCGTGGCCGAGCTCAAGCCCGACGCCCGCACCCGGCGCGTGCACTACGACTGGCTGGAGGCCGGCGAACACACCCAGCGCACGGTGGCACAACTGTCGCAGCAGTTGCGCCGCTTCCTGGACGACCAGGCCTGGCAGGAGAACCGCCGCATCATGGACATCCTGCACGGCATCGAGGCCAAGGCCTTGGCGCTGCGCGGCACAACCCTCCCAAGCACGGTGGCGCAGATGGCATTGGCCCAGGCCGACATCGCTCTGGCGATGGAACGCCCGCTGTACGCGCCGCCGATCAGGCCCGTCATCGCCGAGCTGGCGCTGCAGCTGGGTGACCAAGACATCGACCCCTCGGCACTGTTCGACCAGGTCATGGTCGACAAAGCCAGACTCACCCGCCACATCCGACATGCGCTGCAGGAGCGTGCCCAGGTCACACTGGGCGAGCTGGTGGCCGCGCAACCGCTGCAGCAGGGCCTGGCCGAGTTGGTGGCCTATCTGCAACTGGGCAGCGACAATTTCAGCATCGTCGTAGACGAGGCCAGCTCGGAGCCGATACGTTGGCAGGCAAAGGCACCAAAAGGCCAGGAGCTGCTGCGCAGCGCCCGGCTGCCGCGGGTGATCTTCATGCGCTGACGCGGCGCAGATCGGAACAACAACATGGAATTGCGAACCACACCCACTGACGATATTCCGGCTTCGGTCGCCGACCTGTCGGTGCTGCTGATCGGCCTGCTCAAGGGCGTGCTGGTCCGCGAGCACGACGAAGGCCAATGGGCGGCGCTGTTGCGCCTGCAGGCCCGGGTGCGCGACTATGTGGCGGTGCTCAACCTGGACCTGGTGCTCGACGAGGCCGAGGGCCATGCCTTCCTCAAGGGCCGGCCCGAGCCCGAGCCCGACGATGGCAGAGCCCGGCTGCCGCGGCTGGTGGCGCGCCGTCCGCTTTCTTTCCCGGTCAGCCTGCTGCTGGCATTGTTGCGCAAGAAGCTGGCCGAGTTCGACGCCGGCGGTGGCGACACCCGGCTGGTGCTGGGCCGCGACGACATCGTGGAACTGGTGCGCGTCTTCCTGCCCGAAGGCAGCAACGAGGCGCGGCTGATCGACCAGATCGAAACCACGATCAACAAGGTGGTCGAGCTCGGCTTCCTGCACAAGCTCAAACCCGCCAGTGGTGTTGCCGGGAGCCCGGGTAATTACGAGGTGCGGCGCATCCTGAAGGCCTTTGTCGACGCGCAATGGCTGGCCGGGCTCGACGCGCAGCTGGCTGTCTACCAGGCGCAACTGGTATGCGCCGCCACTGTCAAGGTGGGTGACGAAGATGCATGATTCCCAATCCATGGGCCTGGACTTCGTCGCCGACGACGCTCTGTCCGGCTTTCGCCTGATGCGCCTGGAAGTGCTGAACTGGGGCACATTCGACGGCCGGGTGTGGGCGCTGCAACTCGACGGCAAGAACGGCTTGTTGACGGGCGACATCGGCTCGGGCAAGTCCACGCTGGTCGACGCCATCACCACGCTGCTGCTGCCCGCGCACCGCGTCGCCTACAACAAGGCGGCCGGCGCCGACAGCCGGGAGCGAACCTTGCGCTCCTATGTGCTCGGGCACTACAAGTCCGAACGTAACGAAGTCACCGGCGCCGCCAAGGCAGTGTCCCTGCGGGGTAACAACAGCTACTCGGTCATTCTGGGGGTGTTCCACAACGCCGGCTACGACCAGACCGTGAGCCTGGCCCAGGTGTTCTGGCTCAAGGACGCGCAGGGCCAGCCGGCGCGCTTCTTCGTGGGCGCGGAGCGCGCCTTGTCAATCGCCGAGGATTGTTCCCAGTTCGGCTCCGACATCACGCAGCTGCGCAAGAAGCTTCGGAGCCAGGGCGCCGAGCTGCACGACAGCTACCCACCCTACGCGGCCTGGTTTCGGCGCCGCTTCGGCATCGAAAACGACCAGGCGCTGGAGCTGTTCCACCAGACGGTGTCGATGAAGTCGGTCGGCAACCTGACGGATTTCGTGCGCAGCCACATGCTCGAACCCTTTGACGTTGCGCCGCGCATCCAGGCCCTGATCGGCCACTTCGACGACCTCAACCGGGCGCATCAAGCCGTGCTCAAGGCACAGCAGCAGATGGAGTGGCTCACGCCGCTCGTAGCCGACTGCGAACGCCATGATGCGCTGAGCGCCGAGCTCGACGCCCTGCGCCACTGCCGCGAGAGCCTGCGCGCGCACTTTGCCGCGCTCAAGCTGGGCCTGCTCGACAAACGCCTTGGCTTGCTGGCCGAGGACTGGCAACGCGCCGATGCGCAGGCACGCAAGCTGGAGGCGGCGCACGAGGAGTTCGGCCGCCAGGTCGATGAATTGAAGCAGGCCATCAGCGACAACGGCGGCGACCGGCTCGAGCGGCTTGCCGCCGACCTGCGCAAGAAGTCACTGCTGCGCGATACGCGCAAGGCCAAGGCGGCCCGATACGGCGAGCTGGCCGAGGTGCTGGGCGAGCCTGCGGTCGACGATGCAGCGTCGTTTGCCAACCAGCGAGGCAAGTTCCAAGCCTGGCGCGAAGACTTGCGCGCGCACGACGCACAAACCCAGAACGCGCTGACCGAGCTCGGGGTCACGCTGCGCCAGGGCAAACAGGAACACGACCAGGTGTCGGCCGAGATCGACAGCCTGCGGCGCCGGCGCAGCAACATCGACGACCAGCAGATCCAGATCCGCGCCAGCGTGTGCAAGGCATTGGGGCTGGATGAGGACGAGATGCCTTTTGCCGGCGAACTGATCCAGGTGCGCGAGGACGAGCGCGACTGGGAAGGCGCGGCCGAGCGCTTGATGCGCGGCTTCGGCCTGGCGCTGCTGGTACCCGATGCCCACTACAGGCCGGTGGCCGAGTGGGTCAACGGCAACCACCTGCGCGGGCGCCTGGTCTACTTCCAGCTGCGCCAGCGCAAGGGCGGTGAGCTGCCCGAGCTGCACCGCGACTCGCTGGCACGCAAGCTGGCGATCAAACCCGATTCGCCGCACTACGACTGGCTCGAGCGCGAACTCGCACACCGTTTCGACCTGGCCTGTTGCGCCACGCAGGAGCAGTTCCGGCGCGAGACACGCGCCATCACCCGCGAAGGCCAGCTCAAGGACCCGACCGGGCGCCACGAGAAGGACGACCGGCACCGCCTCGACGACCGCAGCCGCTATGTGCTGGGCTGGAGCAACAGCGCCAAGATCGCCGCGCTCGAAAACACGCGGCGCCAGCTCCAAGCGCGGCTGGGGGAACTGGGCAGCCGGATCGGCGCGATCCAGAAGGAACGCGAGGCGCTCACCCGGCGCCTGGATGCGTTGACGCGGCTGGACGAGTTCAGCGATTTCGACGAACTCGACTGGGCCAGCCTGGCCACCGACATTGCCGCGCTGCAGGACGAGCGCGCCCGGCTCGAATCGGCCTCCGACGTGCTGCGCCAGCTCAACGAGCGGCTGCGCGGCATGCAGGCCGACCACAAGCGCGTGGATGCGGAACTGCAGGACGCACGCGACAAACGGGCCCGGCTGGAGCAGCGCCGCGCCGACGCGCAGGCGCTGCACGAACAAACTGCGGCGCTGCTGCAGGGCCAGGCACTGGACGACACGCTGGCCGCGACGCTGGAATCGATGCGCGCCCAGGCCCTGGGCGAACACCAGCTCAGCGTCGAGTCCTGCGACAACCGCGAGCAGGACGTGCGCAGCTGGCTACAGGCGCGCATCGACGGCGAGGACCACCGGCTCAAGCGCCTGGCAGAGAAAATCATCAAGGCGATGGCGGCATTCAAGGATGCGTTCAAGCTCGAGACCGCCGAGATGGATGCCAGTCTGGATGCCGGTTTCGAATACGCCAGACTCCTTGGGCAGTTGCAACGCGACGACCTGCCGCGCTTCGTCGCCCGCTTCAAGGAGCTGCTCAACGTCAACACCATCAACGAGATCGCCAACTTCAACGCCCAGCTGGCGCGCGAACGCGAGACGATCCGCGAGCGCATCGCCCACATCAACCAGTCGCTGGGCGAGATCGACTACAACCCGGGCCGCTACATCGTGCTCGAATCGCAGGCCAGCCCGGACGCGGAGATCCGCGACTTCCAGCAGGAGCTGCGGGCCTGTACCGAGGGCGCAGTCACCGGGTCGGACGACGCCCAGTACTCGGAGGCCAAGTTCCTGCAGGTCAAATCCATCATCGACCGATTTCGCGGCCGAGAAGGCCTGTCGGAACAAGACCGGCGCTGGACGACCAAGGTGACCGATGTGCGCAGCTGGTTCCTGTTTGCGGCCAGCGAGCGCTGGCGCCAAGACAACAGCGAACACGAACACTATTCGGATTCCGGCGGCAAGTCGGGCGGGCAAAAGGAAAAGCTGGCCTACACCATCCTGGCGGCCAGCCTGGCCTACCAGTTCGGGCTTGAATGGGGCGCGGTGCGCTCGCGCTCGTTCCGATTTGTGGTGATCGACGAAGCCTTCGGGCGCGGCTCCGACGAGTCGGCGCAATACGGGCTGCAGCTGTTCCGCCAGCTCAACCTGCAACTGCTCATCGTCACACCGTTGCAGAAGATCCACGTCATCGAGCCCTTTGTCTCGAGCGTTGGATTCGTGCACAACGAGGGCGGTCGCGCCTCGCGGTTGCGCAATCTCAGCATCGAGGAATACCGCACGCACAAGGCCACGCAGGCGCCTCGGTCGCTGGAAGTGGCGCAGTGAGCTGGACCGGCGCACGCGAGCTCAAGGCGCAATTGGCACGGCTGTGGGAGCGCGGCGAGTTGCTGCGCGATGCCGTCACCGGTCGGACGCGCTTTCCACTGCGCCTGTCACTCAATGCGCCTGCGTCGAACGATGTCACCGAGCGCTTTGAGCAGGTGCGCGTGTGGGCGACCGAGCTGGCATCCATTCCCCGGATCCGCGTGCAATGGCAGCAGGTGCGCCACCGCGTGCAGGGCAGCCAGCGGCTGCCCGAAAGCGTCTGGGTCGACTCCGTCGATGACGCCCTGCACTGGCTGGGTAGGCGCCACGACTGGGACCGATTTGCCGCTCTGCTGGCAGCAACACGGCAGGCCGAACCAGCGCTGCTCACCTGGCTGGAGCGCAGGCCAATGCAGGCGCTGGAACTGGCCGATGCATGGCAGCGTCTGCTTGCCTTGGTGCAGTGGATGCGGCGGCATCCGCGCCCCGGCATTTTTCTGCGCCAGGTCGATGTGCCGGGCGTGCACAGCAAGTTCATCGAGGCTAACCGCGCCGTGCTGACCGAGTTGCTGGACATGGTGCTGCCGGCCGAAGCCTTTGACGCCACCAAGACCGGCGTCACCCAGTTCAGCGCACGTTATGGCTTTCTGGACAAGCCATTGAGGATCCGGTTTCGGGTTCTGGACGCACGCATTGGGCCGCTGAATGAACCGGCTTGCCCCGACATCACGCTGGACGCCGAGAGCTTCAGCCGCTTGCGCCTGCCGGTGCGACGGGTATTCATCACCGAGAACGAAACCAACTTCCTGGCTTTTCCGGCGCACACGCAAGCCATCGTCGTCTTCGGTGCCGGCTACGGTTGGGATGCGTTGTCGCGTTGCCGCTGGCTGCTCGATTGCGATGTGCACTACTGGGGCGACATAGACACCCACGGATTCGCCATCCTCGACCGGTTGCGCAGTCACTTTCCCCAGGTGCACTCGCTGCTGATGGACCGCACGACATTTGACGCGCACGCCGGGTTCTGGGGCACTGAGGAAAAACCGACGCAGGTTGATCTGCCGCGCCTGCGGAGCGCCGAGCGAGATCTGTACGACACGCTGCGCGACAACCGCATACGCTCAGGCCTGCGGCTGGAACAGGAACACATCGGTTTCGGCTGGCTGAATACGCGGCTGGCACAGTTGGAAGTCAAGACGCTTACGCCAGGGCCACTGCCAGGCTGATTCAGCTTTGATCAGTACCCGCCGCCTCTGTGGTGAATTTGAACCGGCGCTCCAGACCCTCCTCACCAATTCCGGCGAAGGCGCTTTCCATGGGCCTGCCCCTGAAAAATGGGACGTCGGCAAGGATTGCCGGTTCCCGGGGCTGATGGTGCACCGTCTTGCCGGTTTTGCCGGTGCGCCAGCGAACATCCGCAGCTTGAATTGTCCGATGGTGTGCCGAGGATGGTTGGCAGGCGCCGCACGCGACAGCCCGGCTGTAGGAGGCGGCCTACCGCAGAGTCTCCGTCTGGCTGATGGACCTTTCCAGTCAAGCGGCAAATACTGGCTGATCCTACCTATTCCAAGGAAACAGCATGGCCACCCAACCTGACGCGCACATTCAGCCATCCAAGCACTCGACGGACCAGGTCGATGATTTCCTCGACATGGTGGAAGACAACATTGACCAGGCACCAGGAGCGGGCTCCCCCGCCGTCAAGCCAAGGACGGACCTGGATGTTGACGGACGACCGATCTCGGACACTCCCAAGAATCCACGTATTGCCGGTTCGTCCTGACATCGGGGCTTCTGCGGCAAGTCGTGGCGCCAGCGTCCGCGGGCGCTCGATCCCTTTGCGCCCGCGCACAGACGCAGCCGGGCGCAATGCGGATGCTTTGGGACACCCGAGTCTTGTACCAGCCGCATTTGTTGTTGCGGTTTCTGCGGCGATGGCACGGTAGGCGGGAAGTCTTTCGCCGCCTTGACCAATGTCGTGTTCACTGACTCGGGCACTTTTGCGCAGCTTGTCTGGAGACAAAAGCTCTAGCGAGCGGACACTACGCAGCGCATCACGAAACTCAAGCAATGCCGCTGGTACCTCAGAATCCTTTAACGCGGAAAGGATAGAGCCTTGGTATTCAAAGGCGATGGTTTGCCCCTCTCTGCCATCCAGCGAATATGCCTGCGCATTTAGCCGCAGCAACGTGGAGACCCCATTTTTTTCATCCTGCAGGAAAGCACTTTCCTGGGTACAGCGAAGGTCTGTGCGGTTAAAAACGCCTATCCAAGTCAACGTGCCACCCGCAGCGTTAGAGAACGACACGTTGAACGTGATGTTCAGTTCTGTGCGGAGCTTGCATTTAAGGTCAGCCACCGTCCAGATCCGACCGTCAAGCCAGCCCTGCACATCACCACGCATCAACTGCGCCAAAAAATCCAAAGCTTGAAGCACAGTGCTTTTGCCCGCACCGTTCATGCCCACGAGGCAATTGAAACGAACCAGCGGGATGGTCACCGCAGCCAGTGACTTGAAATTGACAACGCGAACCGACTTAATCATCTGCCCCACCTCCCGTGACGATTTTCACACTGTCCAGCAAGTCGCCGAACTTGCCGTAGTTCATCCGTACGGGCTTTCATCAGCAAGGCAAAGCCCGCCATCTGCGCGGCGCGGTCATCAATGTCCAGGCCGTAAAGGTTCTTCTCAAGGATCAAACGCGCAATGGCACGAAGCTGGTACCCGCGCTCCAGATAGATCGCCTTCAGCACGTGATACGCCACCACCAGGATGTGCCCACTGCCGCAGGCCGGATCCAGCACCGTGATGGTCTCGGGGTTCAGCGTTTCGCCGTCCGCACGGATGCGGGTCTGGATCAGCGCATCCAGCTGCGCCTGCACCTCGGGCGTCTGCTCCGCCGGCTGGATGTAAAAAAGCCACTGGCTGGCCGGCGTGCTGCTGGAGTTGGCCCTCAGCCACCGCCGGCCCACGCTGTTCTGCACCACGTACTGCACGATCCAGTTGGGCGTGAACAGCTGAGTAGCAGCGGGGATGTCCTCGCTCTTCACCACCTTGCCGATGACCTGGTCCTTCTTGTCGCTGATGTAGAACTGGTACAGCCAGCCGATGACCTCGATCTCTTGCCAGTCTTCCTCGGGCACCGACTCGACCAGCTTGGCCACGATGGAATCGGTGCGCAGCAGGTTCTCGGGCAGCAGCAGCTCGGTCTCGTCGTCGATGCGCTCGAACAGGAAGGGCATCACCCTTGAGAGGTCGTTGCACTGGGCCACCAGCAGCAGCTTGTAGAGCTCGTTGTCCTGGTTGCCGGCCAGCTGCATCTCGCGCGCACGGTCGGGGTTCAGGCCCGGCAGCGTGACCTCGCTGGCGTGGCGCAGGATCTCGGGCAGGCCACCGTCGCGGCTGGACAGCACGCGCCAGCCATGGCCCAGGTAGTCGTGGATCTCCATGTAGCGCAGCGCGGCAAAGCGGTTGAACCAGGTGTAGGCCACCTCGTCCATGGTCTGCTGGAAGGCCCAGCACGTTGGCGCGCGCTGTCACGGCCTTGATGAAGTCCAGCCGCGCCTTGGGGGCGTAGCTCTTGAGGTTGGCCTTGTTCATGGGCCCGGTGCTGGCATGAACATGGCACGCAATGTGGCGACGAAGGTTTCGGCCTGCTCCACCATTTCCTTGGCATCGACCAATTCAATTGAATCACCTTTGTAATCGGAAACCAAACGAATTTCCTCCGCTCGATTCAATAGCCGTCCCATCTCCTTGGAGACCGGCCCGTTCTTGACCAAGTGGTTGCTGAATGCGTTGATCAGCCCGCGATGGGTCTTGCCGATTTCCGGTTTGACCGGCGCAGCGGACGCCAACAACGCAGCACGGGCAGCATCAAACATGGCGTAGTAGGCACGGTTGCATGCGCCATCCACGTCGCCCACGTTGAGCAGCACCCTTGCCGACGAGCAGGCCGTCTCGGCCTTTGCCATCAAGGCGGCTGTCAATGAAACGCTCACAGTCGAACTCCTTCGTTGGCAATGTTGTGAAGCAATGCTGGGTTTGAATAGTGCTTGGGGTCTGCCCACTCATCCAGCCACACCGGCAGCGGCGAGATGCTGATGCCGGTTTCAAGGAGTACGTCAAAAGCCAAATCAGCCATTGCCAATTTGGTTGGCAAAAATCGCTGGTGCGCGCCGTTCAACAGCACCGCCACATCGGCATCGCTGTCGGGGCGGTGTGTGCCACGGGCACGGCTGCCATAGAGGATGGTGCCAGCCAGGTCGAATTGACCCGCTATCAGGGTGATGAAGCGGCGAACGGCTTGCTCGGTGGCGGGGTCGATGTGGTTCATGGCGTTTCCTTTGCTTTAGCCAATTGCGCAGTGCGTATGTCTTTCCATTCGTCGGCTGCAATGGGGGGCAGTGTGCTGTCGCGGCTACCCTGCACCTTGGCGCGCACCCAGCGGTCGTATTCGGCGGCATGGCTTAATGCTTGGGCACGGTCGGGGCGACTGCGCTTATGTTCGGAGGCTTGATCGGGCCGCCAATGCTCCAGGCCTTCAAGCACTATGCGGCGCACGCCCAGCTTATGCAGCAGCTTCCAGGCGCTATCCGTCGTGCCAAACAGCCGTGGCTGCTTGCCGCGCGCTTGCACCAGCGAAGCCCACCCGTAAGGGTGACAAACCTCACGGCAAACTGCGAGCCCACGGGCTCAAGCGCAACCGATTGCACCGCCCCATGGACAAAGGCGGCCTGAAATTGAATTTGGGTGAGCGTTTGCATAAGGTTTATACGCTTGATTAACGTTAGTAACGCTTGGTTTATATGTTAAACATTCATCTTCTGGGTGAGATTTTTGAATTTCACGGGCGATGTCAGATCCGATCTCTTTGGCCAGGTCGTTGAGTTCGAGCTCCCACATGCGCACAAGGTGCCCGCATAGCTCTTGAGCTTGGCTTTGTTCACGCCGGTCCCTGCGGTCTGGCCTTGTTGCACCTATTGGATGCGGGCGCGGTGGCCTGATGCGATGGCGGCCAAGGCTACGACCAAGGTCACGCCAGCGATGCAACGTGGCACCGATCTGGAGCCGGCGGCGCGAGCCGCCTATGAGGACCAAACGAGCCTGGTGATGCAGCCGCTGGTGCTGGAGGACGGCGCCTACAGCGCCAGGCTCGACGGCATGAAGCTTCCTGGCGACCTGATCCTGGAGATCAAGTGCCCGATACGGGGCGCGCGGTCGGACCTATGGCAGGAGGTGGCTGCCGGCAAGGTGCCAGAAAACTACATGGTGCAAATACAACACCAGCTCATGGTGAGCGGTGCTGAAACCGCCCATCTGTGGCGGGAGGAGGTACGGGTGAGTATTGTGAAATACGTTCTTGGCGGTACGGTAGGAATCAACAAACCGTACCGCTGACCGTACCGCTAATACCCAAAATTGCAAAAGGGGTTAGCAGATGCTTACCTGCTAACCCCAGTCGATTTTGGTGTGAAACCGCACGAATGATGCATTGAAACCCGCATTGATACTAGGTTTATACTTTTACAACATCCATTTGTTCCCCCGTCTGTTCCCCCGCTTTGCGATTGCTACCGCAATTCTTTTGACCTACGGCCCGCACGCATCTGGGCGAAAGCGCGCTCGTCGGACAACGATGGCAATTTGCCCGCTCAGGGCTTACCAGTTGTCGGAAACGGCCAAGCCGCCCGCAGATTCAGCGTAATGTCAATTTCGGGGGCAGCGGGCGCTTTCGCGGCCTTCTTGGCGACCGGGCTCCTGGGCGACAATCGCGGCGTAGCAGGAGTGGCCGGCCAGGTGAATCGCATGGTGGGCTTGTAGAACATCCCCTTAGCCAATCAAGGTCCGCCACCCACTTCACCTTTGCATCTGGGCGATTCGGCCTCTGCAAATCAACAAGCCAGTTGATGAAACGGCTTATCGCGTAGAGACGCTGTGCAGAATATGCAGGGCCCCAGCGCTGCTTCTGCTCCTTCGTTTCAACGCTGCCAAGTTCTACTGACTCAAACGCTTGCCTCAAATACTCGCGTCTCGATGCCTCGGACGGCCCACCGCTCCGCGCGCTGTATTGCCTGCTCAGCGTAGCGTCTCAACTCCTCATGGGAACTTGCGAGTTAGTCGGCATTTTCCTGCACCGCTGACGCTTTTCGCTTCAAGGTGCCGATACGCGATGATGTTGTCATGCTGGTTTTCGCCCCGAGTCAGTCCCGCTCAAACCCCTGCTCCGAAAACTTCAGCGTCCGGCAGTTTTCCGTCACGGTCCGCACCACGTTGTCCGGGGCACCTGATGGCACATCGGCCTCAATCTCCAGCGTCACCTTCACATTTGCGCCAACCAGGCC